>Ga0210396_10000963_pt1 | contig 32919 bp, 22 predicted proteins | sample IncBWH17OmetaG_FD_155466 | JGI IMG/M metagenome (GOLD analysis project Ga0210396, IMG submission 155466) | Forest soil microbial communities from Barre Woods Harvard Forest LTER site, Petersham, Massachusetts, United States - Inc-BW-H-17-O ...
ATCGGCTCGCCTTCCCTGGAGATCCGACTCAGCACATCTCGCACGCACGCGATCATTTTCTGGACGCGCGGATGTGAGTTCGAACCGCTTTCAGCGGCTCCTTCGCGCGGCGGATCAGTCCTTTGCTTTGGCGCGCGAACGGCTTAAACCCCCTCGATCCGGGGCGTCGTGCGCCAATCATCGGCGAGCGGCGGAACTTGATCTTGATGTGAAAGAAAACTCACCGGTTTTTCGCCCTCCGCCCGTCGGGATTGCGATATTCTGATTTGGTAAGGCATTCCTAATAAAGCAATGAGACGCACAGTGACGATAAGCGCCCGTTTTGCGATTCTGCTGGTCGGGATTCCGCTGGCATCCTTCGCGCCCGGCTGCGGAACGGCCTTTTGGAGCTCAGTTTCACAGCCAGGCGAGGCGGCCAAGCCCGCGGGCGTTACTAGGGCGGACGCCACCGCAAAGGGGGGCAAAGAGGAATCCGACCACGGCAAAGCTACGGCCAGCAAGGAGGACGCCAAAGACGAACCGGCCCGTGATAAGAAGGACGACGATAAGAAAGGCGATGACCCAAAAGCGGACAACAAGAAAGACGAACCGCAGGAAGAGAAAATCCCCGGGCACGTCAACGTCCGCTGCGTGACGACCCGACGCCTGCCGTTCGCAATCACCGTGGAAGGGCTCGGTCGGACGGAGCCGCTGCCGGAATGCGTTGGCTCGCTGACGGCAGCCGTCGAAGGACATGTGCACGAGTTGCTCGTGCGCATCGGAGACACCGTCAAGGCCCACCAGCCGATCCTGCAACTCGATCCCACGGTGGCCAAGGCCACCCTGGCGGAGAAGGAAGCCAACAAGGACAGCCTCGTCGCCGCGCGCAAACTGCTCGAGTCGCTGCCGCGCCCCGAGGAGCGGCGTGCGGCCGAGCTAGCCGTCGAGCAGGCGAAAATCTCGGTCGAGCACGACGAGTTGCAGGTCGAAAACCTGCGCAAGCTCCTGGCGACCAAAGACGTCTCGGAGAAGGTGCTCCACGACGAGGAAGTGCTGCTCAAGCAGGCCAAGGTCACGCTCCAGACGGCCGAGGCGCAGCTGAAACTGCTAATGACCGGCCCGCGTCCCGAAGCCGTCGCCGAGGCTCAAACGAAGATCGTCATGGCCGAACAGGCCGTCGCCAGTTCGCAAGAATCGCTGGCGCTGCATACGCTGCGGGCCCCGATTGCCGGCGTCGTCGAATCGCTCAACTGTCATCCGGGTCAGACGCTGACGATCGGCACTCCCGTCGGTGAAGTGATCGATATCCGGCGGCTGTTCGTCACGATCTATTTCCCCGCCCGCATCACGCGTTTGTTGCAGCCGGGGATGGTCGCCAAGGTCGATCTCTCCGACGGCAGCCATCCGGCCGCCGAAACCTCTGCAAAGGAGAGCGACAAAGACGCCAAAGAGAAGGAACCGGCCGCCAAAGAAAAAGAACCGGCGAGCAAGGAAAAGGAATCGTCCGCCAAGGAGAAGGAACCCGAAAAGGAATCGTCCAAGAAGGACAACGATGTCGTGAGCGGAAAGGTCGCCTTCATCGGCAACTCGGCCGATCCGCAGACTGGCAACTACGCCGTGCGGATCTTGATGGACAACGAGGGCGGGCGGCTGCGGCTGGGACAGGTCGTCAAAGCGACCATCGTGTTGCGAACCGAAGAGCCACAATTGGCCGTTCCCGAGGCGGCAATCTTCGATCAGGGCGAGGGGCCGCTGTTGGCCGTCGTCCGCGAAGGGAAGATTCGGCTCTTGCATCCTGAGCTAGGCGCCTCGGACGGGGGCAACGTGGCAGTGACCAAGACCGACCTCAAGGAGGGGGAGCCGGTCATCGTCGAGGGCGCCTACGGCGTGGAAGACAATAAGGTCGAGGCCACAATCATCGCCGAGCCAAAATCGGCTGAATCCAAAGAGGGCGAAGCGAAAGAGGGCAAGGCTGAGGAAGCCAAAGACGCCAAGCCGGTCGAGCCCAAGGAGGCCAAGCCCGAAGAGAACAAACCCGCCGACGAGAAAGAAAAGGCGAAAGGCGACGAGCGCAAGTGACGGCCCCTCCTTTGGAATCGGTCCGGACTCCTCGGACCGAAGCACATCTCGGTGACGGTCATCCGGAAGTGACGCGGCGCGGGTTGAACCTCGTCGCCGCCGCTCGTCCGTATTTCGGCCTGATCGTCTTGACCTCGGCATTGCTGAGCGTGCTGGGCGTGGTGGCCATGCTGCACATGCCCAGCGGCATCTACCCCGAGGTCGCCTTCCCGCGGATCACGGTCGTAGCGCAGACTCCCGGGTTGGCTGTCAAGGATGTCGAAATCTCGATCACGCGGCCGATCGAGGAGCAAGTCAGCATCGTGCTCGGCGTGATCCGCGTCCGCGCCAAATCGGTCCGCGGAGCGAGTGAACTTAGCGTCGACTTCGCGCCGGGCACCAACATGATCCAGGCGCTCAACGACGTCCGCGCGCGAATGGCCGAGCTGGGCTCGCAATTGCCGGCCGGCACCAGCACGATCGTCGAGCGGCAGACGCCCTCGATCTTCCCGATCATTTCCTTCGTCATCACCGGTGCCAAAGACCCGTCGGCCCTCTACGACTACGCCTACTACGACCTGCGCCCCCGCATCAGCCGCATTCCGAACGTCTCATACGTGACGGTGCAAGGGGGCGACATCCGGGAGATCGTGGTCGAGGTCGATCCACAGACGCTGGTCGCCGCCAATCTGTCGATCGCGGACGTCGCCGATCGGCTGGGTCGCGAGCACCGGTTGAAGGCCGTCGGTCGGCTCGACCAGGGAATCTTGCAATACCAGGTGCTCGCCGACACGGTTGCCGACGCTCCGCTCGATCTGGAAAACGTGGTGATCGTCGAGAAGAACGGGCAGCCACTGCGCGTCCGCGACCTGGGCCGCGTGATCGTGTCGCACGAAGATCGCACCAAGGCCATCCGTTCCGACGGCAAGAACGCCGTCGCGCTCACGGTCTTTCGCCAACCGGGCGGCAACGCCCTGGCAATCTCGAGCACGCTGAACACGGTGCTGGCAGACGCGAAGAAGTCGACCCCTGCGGGCATCGAAATTACACCAGTTTACGATCAGGGGAACCTGGTGCGCACGGCCGTGGCCAATGTCCGCGACGCGATCCTTTACGGCGCGCTGTTCAGCGTCATCATTCTCTTATTGTTCCTGAAGAGCATTCGCGCCACGTTGATTGCGTCGCTGGCGATCCCCTTGAGTCTGTTGATCAGCTTCGTGGTCCTCTACCTGATGGGTGACACGCTCAATTTGATGTCGCTCGGCGGCCTGGCGATCGCCATTGGACTGATCATCGATGACACAGTGGTGGTCATCGAAAACATCTCGCGGCATCTCGCGGCAGGAGAAACGGGCGACACGGCGGTCGACAGCGCCAGCAAAGAGATCAGTGGCGCCGTGATCGGCTCAACCTTCACCACCATCCTCGTGTTCTTACCGCTGGCCTTCGTGCACGGAGTGATCGGCCAATTCTTCCAGTCGTTGAGCCTGGCGCTGTCGGTCTCGCTCTTGGTGTCGATGGTCGTGAGCTTGACTATTATCCCCGTGCTGGCGTCCCGTTTCTTGGCGCGCCGCGCGATGCCGACCACCGGCCCGATTTACGCGGTCTTTGCCAACGGGTACGAGGGCTTGCTACGGGCCGGCCTGCGCTTCCCGCGATTCAGCGTGGTCCTGGCGCTGTTGATGGTGATTCCCGTCTGGTGGCTCTCGCAAAACGTCAAAACGGGATTCATGCCCGACATGGATGAAGGCGCCTTTGTCGTCGATTACTGGATGCCGGTGGGCACCTCGCTCAGCCAGACCGACAAGGTGGCCCGCCGCGTCGAGGCCATCCTGCTAAAAAACGAGGCGGTGGCCGGGTACATCCGCCGCACCGGGGCCGAGCTGGGCCTCTACGCGACCGAGCCCCATCGAGGCGACATTCTCGTGAGCCTCAAGCCGTCCGGCGAGCGCGAGAAGATGCAAGAAATCATGGATGATATCGAAACAGAGATCAAAGGCTCCGTTCCCGAGCTGGCGACTCTCGAGCTGGTGCCGCTCGTGCGCGACCAGATCAACGACCTCTCGGGCGTCGACAAACCGATCGAGATCAAGATCTTCGGACCCGATTTCAACCAAATCCGCGAGTTGGCCGAAAAGGCAGGTCAGATCGCGGAAAAAACGCCCGGCGTGGGAGAAGTCAAGTCGAACGTCGAATTGGGCAACCCCGACATCGTCGTCCGCACCAAAAGCGCCGAGGCCGCGCGGCTCGGTCTAACTCAAATGGACGTCGAGGCGCAGCTTAACGCGGCCCTCTACGGCCAGGTGGCGACCACGCTCCCCGAGCAGGACCGGATGACCAAGATCCGCGTCCGCTACCCCGACAAAGTGCGCTACGCCCGCAAGGACCTGGGTCAGCTGCCGATCAGTTACCTGGCCGCGACGCCCGCGACGACTCCCGCCTCAGCCGCGAATGCGGTCGCACCCGCTCCTGGCGTGCTCAATTTCGTGCCGCTGGAAGACCTGGCGACCATCGATCTCAAGCGCAGTGCCAACGAAAAGTGGCGCGAGAACCAGCAACCGGTGATCACTGTCCAAGGTGAACTCAAGGAAGGCGCCGACCTGGCGGGAGTTAACAAGGCGCTTGCCGCTCAGATGGCCGACATTTCATTTCCGCCGGGCTACCGCTGGGAGTTAGCCGGCACGTATCGGGCAACGCAGGAATCGTTCAGCAGCCTGCTGACGGTGATGGTTGTCGCCTCGGCGCTCGTGTTCTTGCTGCTCGGACTACAGTTCAAGAGCGTGATTCTGCCTCTCTTGATCTTCTTGGCCCAGCCGATTTCGCTCGCCGCCGCGCTCTTCGCGCTGTGGATCACCAACACGCCGCTGAACGTCTCCTCCTTCATGGGCGCGATTCTGCTGATCGGCTTGGACGTCAAGAACGGCATCATCCTGATCGAGTACATCGGCCAATTGCGGGCCAGCGGAATGGAGTTGCACGAGGCGCTGCTGGTCGCCGGCCGCACGCGATTCCGGCCCATCTTGATGACTAGTCTGACGGCGATTTTCGGCCTCGTTCCACTAGCACTAGGCCATGGGCCGGGCGCGCAAATGCAGCAGCCGCTGGCCATCGCGGTTATCGGCGGATTGACCGCGAACATGCTGGTGACGCGGCTCTTGATCCCGATCGGTTATCAGGTCATCCAAGGCCGAATTGAGGAACCGTCCAAGCACGCCGGGCTCACCGCGCCGGCAACCGCCTGACGCATTCACAGGTTCCAGCCGGTGCGATACGGGACCTCGAGAAACTGGTCGGCCTCGGGACAGTTCGTTGCACGGGCCGCCGTCGCATCCCAGACAAGCTCTTTTTGCCCTGCGCGGTAAGAGACGTTGCCCAGTAATCCCGCCTCGGTCAGCAGGCCGCCGTACTCGAAGGGCGACGACGTCTGCCCTTCGCCGCGGATGGCCTGGAACCATTCCTCGTGGTGGCCGGGGGAATTGGGAGTCACTTGCGGCACTTTGGGTTCTTCGAGGCCGGGCTCGAGGAAGAGCTTGCGCGTCCGGTAGTCCAGAAGCAGGCGGCCGTTTTCGCCCTCGAAAAGTATGGCCGAGGTCTTGCCATAGACGTCGATCCATTCCGGTTTGTACTTCCCCTGATACCAGGTCAGGTGGACGGGGGGCTGTTGGCCGCGGGCCGGGAATTTGTACTCGACGCGCATTGCGTCGGGCATGGCGTTGTCGCCGTCGTGCGTCTTCTTGCCCCAGGCATGAACCGTTTCGGGATGTTTGAGATCGAGGGACCAGAAGGGAACGTCCATGTAGTGACAACAGAAGTCGGCCAGATGCCCGCCACCGAAGTCCCACCAGTAGCGCCAGTCGAAATGAGAGAAGGCCGGATCGAACGGCCGGTAGGCGACGGGGCCGAGCCAGAGGTCGTAATTCAATCCGGCCGGCACGTGAGCGTTCTTCGTCAGCTTCATCGGCTTGACGCTGCTCTTCTGCCAGATGTAGACGCGGCCGATCGGACCGAGCACGCCCGCACGGACGATGTCGACAGCCCGTCGATAGTTTTGCCCCGCATGAATTTGATTGCCCGTCTGTGTCGGCACCTTGGCGGTGGCAGCCGCGGCCAAGAGAGTTCGTAGTTCGTGCACAGTCTTGGTGAGCGGTTTCTCGCTGTAGACGGGCAGACCGCGTTTGAGGGCGCTCACGACCACGATCGCGTGGTTGTGATCGGGCGTCGCCACCACCACGCCGTCAAGCCCCTTGAGATCGAGCACGCGGCGGAAGTCGTCGAATCGCTTGGAGTCCGGATGCTTGGCGGTTGTCGCCTCGAGCCGCTTTGCGTCTACGTCGCAGAGCGCGACGATATTTTGTGACGACACCTCGCGGAGATTGTCCAAGCCCCGCGGCCCGAGCCCAATGACCGCCAGGTTGAGCCGCTCGTTAGGGCTTTTTTTCTGTGTCGCTGCAGCAGCCGACCGAGTGAGCAGCTGCGCGGCAGGAATTGCCGTGCCGGCAGCCAGGGCACTTTGCAAGAACCGACGTCGATCCACGGCCCGCTGTCGTTCAGTGCGTTCCACGGGATGCGTCCTCTCCGATGCGATCTCAGGCGTGAGGCTCGGTCATGCCGAACGGGTCGAGCGCCTCTTTGAGCGTGCTCTCCGGCAGGATCTGTTTCTCGAGGCACAGCTCGCGGATGGTCTTGCCCGTCTTGAAGGCTTCCTTCGCCAGCTGGGCCGCCTTCTCGTAGCCGATGAGCGGATTGAGGCTGGTCACCATCGACAGGCTCTTTTCGACCGACGCTTCGCAGGCTTCGGGATTGGCTTCCATCTCGTGGACGCAGAAATCCACGAATGCGTCGCAGGATTTGGCGAGTAACCGCACGCTTTCGAGCGTAACCGCTCCCATCACGGGCATCATGATGTTGAGCTGAAACTGCCCGCCCGCCGCGCCGCTCACCGTAATCGTCTGATCGTTGCCGATCACGCGGGCGGCCACCTGCATCAGGCTTTCGCACATGACCGGATTGACCTTGCCCGGCATGATCGAGCTGCCCGGCTGGCGGTCGGGAAGTTTGACTTCAAAGAACCCGCAACGCGGCCCCGATCCTAACCAACGAATATTGTTGGCCACGTTGAATAACGTGGTCGCAATGGTCTTGAGTTCGCCGTGGCATTCGACGAGACCATCCCGCTGCGCATTGCCCTCAAAGTGGTCGGCTGCTTCGACAAAGGGGACGCCGGTTTCTTTCGCCAGGGCCGCAGCGACTCGGCGGCCGAATTCCGGATGGGTGTTGATGCCGGTGCCGACCGCAGTGCCCCCGGCTGGCAGTTCCAGCACGGCCGTGAGCGCCCGCTCCGCCCTGTCGACCGAGAGCGCGAGCTGCCGCGCCAGTCCGCCAATCTCTTGTCCGAGTCGTAGCGGCGTGGCGTCGGCCAGGTGCGTGCGGCCGATCTTGATGATCTTGTCCCAGGCCTCAGCCTTGGCGGACAACTCGTCGCCCAACCGTTTCAACCCCGGGACGAGCTGCTTGCGGATTTCGACAGCGACCGCCACATGAATGGCGGTGGGAAACATGTCGTTGGTGCTCTGCCCCATGTTGACGTGATCGTTCGGGTGAATCGGCTTTTCCGTCCCGAACGGGTTGCCCCCCAACAGCTCGGCGGCCCGACTGGCAATCACCTCGTTGGCATTCATGTTGCTCGAGGTGCCCGAGCCGGTCTGGTAGACGTCGATGGGGAATTCGCCGTCGAACTTGCCCTGGGCCACTTCACGCGAGGCGGCCAACAGCGCCTCGATCTGCTTGTCGCTCAGGCGGTTTTTTCCGGTGTGGGCGAGCTTGCCGAGGTCGCGGTTGGCGATTGCCGCTGCCCATTTGACCAGTCCCAGCGCGTGAATCAGCTCGGCGGGCAGGCCGGTGCCCGAAATTGGAAAATTCTCGACCGCGCGCTGGGTCTGCGCGCCGTAATAAGCGCGGGCAGGCACGTTGACGTCTCCCATCGAGTCGTGCTCGACACGGTGTTCACTCATGAGGTTTGCTTCCTTGTTGATTCCACGCTGATCATAGCGTTTCAACGCCAGTTGGTCAGCGGCCCGGACGGTTCTCAATTAGGGACACCCGAGCGATTGGATGAATTTTCATCAGGGACGTTTGCCGGTAGCGTCCATAGCGGTGAAAATATAAGGAATGGGCTTTGGCCCGCGGGTCTCAGCGTCGAATCAGCCCCGACCATTCCGCAGCAACGGACGTTCATTCCGATAGTCACTTCGCTCTGCCGACGTTCGGTTGATGCTGTAGGGCTGTTGCCTCCAAGGTGACGCGACGTGCTGGACTTTTTCTCTTCGCTGTTTCGCACCGCTGGTTTCCACCACGGGGGCTCTCCCGGCTGGAGCGGGGGACTGGTGACGGTGCACGTCATCGCCGCTCTGGCGACCTGGGCCGCCTTCACCACCACGCTGATCGCGCTCAACTACTACATTCTCCGCCGGAAAAACGCTCGGGTCTCGCGTGCCTTCTGGATCTTCGAGGGCTTCCTCTTCGCCGGCGGCACGCTCCACCTGATGAACGCGCTGATGTTCTGGTGGCCCGTTTATCGCTTCCTGGGCGTGTTGCATGTGTTGACGGCCGCGATGTGCTGGGCGGCAGTCATCTCGCTGATTCCCGTCATTCCGCGGATCCTGGCACTCCGCAAGCCGGAAGAACTCGCCAAGGAAATCGCCGAGCGAAAAAAGGCGGAGGAAACCCTGCGGGTGAGCGAGCACCGCTTCCGCACGATGGCCGACACCATGCCGGCCATGGTGGCGATTTTCCAGGGGACGGGCCACGCCTACGTCAATCCGACGTCCCAAACGATTATGGGCTACACACGCGAGGAGCTGATCCACCTCAGCTTTCTCGATTACGTGCATCCCGACTTTCGTCAGAAGGTGATGGAGCGCAGCGTCGCCCGCCAGCGGGGCGAGCAGGTGGAATCGCGCTACGAGATTCGCCTCGTCGCCAAGGATGGCCGCAACTTGTGGGTCGACTTTTCCGCGACGCCGATCGAATACGACGGCCAACCGGCCATTCTCGGCATCGCCATCGACATCACGCAACGCAAAGAGATGGAACAAGCGCTGCGGACGGCCATGGAGGCCGCAGAGGCCGCCAGCCGCGCTAAGAGCACGTTCCTGGCCAACATGAGCCACGAGATCCGCACGCCGATGAACGCCGTGCTGGGCATGACCGACCTCGTGCTCGATAGCGAACTGACTCGCGACCAGCGGCAGCACCTGGAAACGGCTCGCGACTCGGCCGAATCGCTGTTGGCGATCATCAACGACATCCTCGACTTCTCCAAGATCGAGGCGGGCAAGCTCGAACTCGAGTCGGCCCCGTTCAACCTCCGTGAAACGGTCGAAGACACCGTCCGCTCGCTGGCCGTCCGAGCTCATGGACAAGGGATCGAGCTGGCCTGTCGCATTGCGCCGGATACGCCGGAAAACGTCGTCGGCGATCGCGTGCGTTTGCGGCAAGTGCTGACGAACCTTGTCGGCAACGCGGTCAAATTCACCCCGCGGGGCGAAGTGGTCTTGGACGTCCATTCGGCCGGCGACGATTTCGGCCGGGCGAAGCTGCAATTCAGCGTGGTCGACACGGGCATCGGCATTCCGCAGGAGAAGCTCGAATCGATCTTCAAGGCCTTCGAGCAGGCCGACGCCTCGATGACCCGTCGTTACGGTGGCACCGGGCTCGGCCTTGCGATTTCTTCACGGCTCATCGAGCTGATGGAGGGCAAGATCTGGGTCGAGAGCCGACCCGGGCATGGCAGCACCTTTCACTTCATGGCGACCTTCGACATTCCCGACGCGACGACGCCCGTCCCCGGCCGCGTCCGCCCGACGCAGATTTTGGGAACCAAGGTTCTCGTCGTCGACGACAATGCCACCAATCGGCGGATTCTCGACGAGGTCCTGCAAAACTGGGGGATGGTGCCCATTTCTGCCAGCGGCGCCGACGAGGCGCATGAACTGTTGCACGACGCGGTGCGGGCGGGCAGTCCGCTTCCGATCGTTTTGTCGGACGTCAATATGCCGGCCGTCGACGGTTTCGAGTTCGTCGAGCGCTGCCGCCGCGACGAGGCCCTGCAATCGACAGTATTTATCATGCTCACGTCGGCCACTCGGACGGGCGACGCGGCACTCGGCAAGAAACTGAGGATCGCCGCGCAGCTGGTCAAACCGGTGAAACAGTCCGAGCTCTACGACGCGCTGATGGAGGGTTTGGGAATTGCGGCTCCCACTCTCGAGTCCGATAAGCAGACCGCCTCCGCGCCGGCCAGCGGACCGCTGCGGATTTTGCTCGCCGAAGACAGCGTTCCCAATCAGAAGCTGGCCATCGGCCTGCTCTCCAAATGGGGCTATACCACGGTCGTGGCAGTCAATGGCCAGGAGGCTGTTGATCGCGCTCTGTCCGATCGCAATTTCGACCTGATCCTCATGGACGTGCAGATGCCGGAGCTGGATGGGTTCGAGGCGACCCGCCGGATTCGCGAGGCCGAGCGAGCGGCCAGCCGCCCTCGTACGCCGATCATCGCCATGACGGCCCACGCCATGAAGGGGGACCGGGAGCGCTGCTTGGAGGCAGGAATGGACGGCTACATCTCGAAGCCCGTGCGCGCGCCCGAATTGTCGCGCACGATCGCCGAATTCTCTCCTAGCGACTCCGCCGAATGCGGCTGCGACAATTTCGAGCGCGATACGGCCCTGCCGGTCTCGAATACGGAAGTGCCCGCCCCGCGTCCGGCGACTGTCGAGGCGAACGGGAGCAAGTCCGCGGTCGAGAACGGCAAACTCGTTGACTGGACGGCTGCGCTCAAGAGCGTCGGCGGGGATCGCGAACTCCTGCTCTCGGTCGTCGGAGCCGCGCTCGAAGAGTGGCCGACGCTCGTCGGCCAGCTGAACTCCGCGCTCCCGCGTCACGACGAGATCACCGTGCGGCGCGTCATACACACGTTTAAAAGCGCTTTCCGCACGCTCGGCGCCACGCAGGCAAGCGAACTGGCCGAGCGGCTGGAAACGTCCGATCGTGGCCAAGAGCTGCCGCCGTCCGCGATTGCCGAGTTGCTGCAAACCGTCGAAGCGGTCACGGAGGAGTTGTCGGCGTTTGGTGGCGATCCCCAGCACGTGTGATTCGCGACTGCGCGATCAGCCCCGCAGGGCCGCCTCTTCCAGCAGACGATCGGTCGCGTCGTAGGCTTCGCGGACCCACTCTTCAACCTTGTCGGGCTCGGGAGAGTATTCCAGCTCGATCGAGATTGCCCCGTCGATCCCCAGGGCCTTGATCTCCCGCAAATACGGCAAAAAGTCGACGACGCCGCGACCAGGCGGGAGGTCACCGTGCACCTTGCCGTCGCAATCGGAGATGTGCACGTGAATGGCTTTGCCCTGCAGCTTGCGGACTTCTTTTGGCCCTACGTGAGCGAGATGGAGATGCGAAACGTCGATGTTCGCCTTAAGAGCGGGATGATTCGCCTCATCGAGGAAGGCAACCATGCGGTCGACACTATTGAGCAGCGACAGGGGAAACGGCTCCAATTCAAGCGCGATCGCGAGTCCCAATGATTGAGCGTGGTCGGCCAGCCGCCGACAGTTGTCGAGCGCCGTCCGCCACTGTTCGGCAGGCGGAATGACCTCGCGATTCCAGATGTACTCACCCAGCACGAGCAACAGGTTCTTCGCTTCCAGTTCGTAAACCAGGTCGAGGTAGGCCTTCGCGCGTTCGATGTGAAACCGTTGCACGCTCGGGTTGAAATCGATCAAGCCGACGGCCACGCAGCAGACCGAGACGATTGGCAGTTGTTGACGCCGGCACTCGTCGCGGATCAGCCGCCGCTCGCGAGCGTCAATCTCCAGCGGATCGGCAAAGATATCGATCGTGTCGAAGCCGATCTCTTTTGTCTTGCGGATGCCCCAGCTGGTTTCGCGGCCGGCCTGGGCCCAGGCGGAATTGATCAGTCCCAGCTGCATGTGTTCACGTCATGGCTCACGGGTGACAAATCCTCGCGATGACGAATCGACGCCGACCGATCCGATCCCGTCGAGTTACGCATGCGACACACCACCCCGCAGCGGTGAGCGAGGGCGCGGGGCTCTTCGATCGCATCGAATTCTGGGACGGTCTCGCCGATCGTGCACTTTGGAAGAGCACGGTTGAGCAAGCTCAACCGTGGCACCCACTCCGGCGCGGTGGGTCCAGATCTTCGCTTTCCCCTTATATCAAATGTGAGAGACCCGTCCCGCCGGGTCCACTTCAGGTTGTCCCGCCGGGTCCACTTGTCCCACAGTGATGAACGCGAGCCGAGTCGCGGCGATTCGACCGGCCACGAGACCTAACTTCCGTCCGCTGATGTTTTTCCGTCCGCGCATGTGGTTTGATCTTGGGCGTAGTGACGAAATGTGTCCACTCGATTGGTGCAAGCAACGGATCAGCAAACTTGACCCACCGCGCACGGCGCCGGTGAGTCGTTCGCCAAGATACACACCGAACGTATGCCGCGCGCACCGCTCGCGCAAAATCGCCTCTTTCCATTGAGCCACAAAATCTCGATTCGACCAAGATCAGTTTTTGGGGAATTCTTGACGAGCGACGGCAACCCCCCGTTCTTGCAGTGCGCGACTCGAGCCGAGAGAGCGACTCTGCGGGCACCGGCGGCGAAGTCGGCCGGCAAATCGAGGTGCGTCTCTTTCTAAACGCCTCGCTGTTAAGGCCGAGGCCAGCGCATCGGGTGGATCACGTCGCAGGCTAACAGAAGTCCAAAAACGATGCCCGCGAACAACAGTCCGACGAGGACACGTAATCCCGTCGTTTCGCCGAACCAGCGGGCCAAACGCCGGCCCTTTCGCGTGTTCTCAAAGAACCATCGGCGCCGCCAGAGCCCGTAGAGACAAATCAATGCGACCATTCCGCCCATCGCGGTCTGCGAGGAGATCATTTCATGAGAATAACAGCCGCGATTTCGCCGGGCGATGTTGGGTGTCCGGGCCCGAGAGACAAGCCAAATGTCGCGTCGCTTTTTTGCTTCAGTATTTCTTAATGAACGGGACGTCCCGCGCCGGCGAATTTAATCGTTTATCGTTGACAGGCGCAATATGATTGGCGACGATTAAAGGCGCAAGAGCTTTCCTCACCGCATTTCTTTCGTCTGTGTGCGATCGGAACGCACGACGGCAGACCAAAATCGCAACGGATTGTTGATCACTCGGTTTCTTCATCCCAACCTACCGCCGTTTCGTTCGTGTCAGAACGCACGCACATTCCCGTGATTGGAATTGTCGGGGGGATCGGCTCGGGTAAAAGTTCGGTTGCCCGTTGGGTAGCGGCCCGCCACGACGACGTGTCGCTGATCAATGGCGACCAGGTCGGACATGAAGTCTTGACTGGGGCTGCGGTGCGGGACGCCGTCCGGAAACGGTTCGGCGAACCTGTGTTCAATGCGGACGGTCAGATCAATCGCCAAGCGCTGGGGCAGGTCGTTTTCGGCACTAGCCGCGAATGCCAAGCAGCGAAGGACGACTTGGAGCGGATCGTCCATCCTCGAATCCGGGAGATTTTTGCCAACAGAATCGCGGAGGCAGCAGCCGCCGGCAAACGCGTGGTGCTGCTCGATGCGGCCGTGCTTTTTGAAGCGGGCTGGAACGATTTATGCCACGCGGTGGTCTTTATCGACGTGCCGCGCAGCGAGCGCCTGGCCCGACTTCGCGAATTACGCGGTTGGGATGATGCGGAGACCGAACGTCGGGAGTCCAGTCAGGCTTCGTTGGAATCGAAACGAAGCCAATCGCAGTTCGCCGTGGACAATTCTCGTTCCGTCGATGCCGCTGGCCGTCAACTCGAAGAAATCCTGTTGAAAATTTCGTGATGCAAATCTGCGCTGCGTTGCAATCGAATCGTGCACATTCGTGACGCCCGCTGGGGCGATTTCCCATCAAGAATCGCTCACGCGTTCCCGCCCACTTCGACTTTCCGACTTCACTCCTTGCGAATGTTGATTTTCTTGCATTTGAGAAAGATCTCGCCATGGCAAAACTGACTCGACCGCGCCTCCCCCAGGACGACGCGCAGGACAACTTCGAGCAGGACGGTCAGGACGGCGCCGGATTCGAGGAATCGACCGAGGACATCGCTCCCGAAGAATTTCCCGGCAACGACCGTTACGAGGAAATCAAGCGGAGCGATATCCACATCGCCGAGCTGCAGCGGCTCACGATGAAAGAGCTGTTACTTCTCGCGCGCAAGGAGCAGGTCAGCGACTACACCGGCCTGAAGAAGCAGGACCTCATCTTCAAGATCCTCAAAGAGCGGACGAAGATGAACGGCCTGATGTTCGGCGAGGGGACCCTCGAAATCCTCCCGGACGGGTTCGGCTTCCTCCGCAGCCCCGATTACCACTATCTCCCGTGCCCGGACGACATTTACGTCAGTCCCAGCCAGATCCGCCGCTTCGGCCTGCGGACGGGGGCAACGGTGGCCGGTCAGATTCGGCCGCCCAAGGAAAACGAGCGCTACTTCGCCCTGTTGCGGGTCGAGGCCATCAATGGACAGGATCCGAACACGCTGGCCGAGCGTGTGTCGTTCGACGATCTGACACCATTGCATCCCTCGAAACGGCTGAAACTTGCCGCCGACCCCACCGAATTGAGCACCCGGATTGTCGATATCGTCGCACCCATCGGCATGGGCCAGCGCGGACTGATCGTTTCTCCGCCGCGGGCCGGCAAGACCATCCTGCTCTCACAGTTGGCCAAGGCGACCCTCAAGGCCCACCCGGACGCTTACGTCATCGTGCTGCTGATCGACGAGCGGCCGGAAGAAGTCACGGAAATGGAGCGGCAGGTCAAGAGCCGCAACAGCGAAGTCATTTCGAGCACGTTCGATGAACCGCCCAGCCGGCACATCCAAGTGTCGGAGATGGTCATCGAAAAGGCCAAGCGAATGGTCGAATACGGCCAGGACGTCGTGATCTTTCTCGATTCAATTACCCGTCTGGCCCGCGCCTGGAACACCGAAGTGCCCCACTCGGGCAAGATCCTCTCGGGCGGCGTCGACGCCAACGCCCTGCAACACCCGAAGCGTTTCTTCGGGGCCGCCCGCGCGGTTGAAGAAGGGGGCAGCCTGACGATTATCGCCACCGCGCTCGTCGACACCGGCAGCCGGATGGACGAGGTCATCTTTGAGGAGTTCAAAGGGACCGGCAATACCGAACTGCACCTCGACCGCCGCATGGTCGAAAAGCGGATCTGGCCGGCGATCGACGTCAACAAGTCGGGCACCCGCCGCGAAGAACTGCTGATGGACGAAGAGGAGCTGCGTCGGGTCTGGATCCTCCGGCGCGTGCTCAACGACATGAATCCCGTCGAAGCCATGGAACTGCTCGTCAACCGGATGCGTCGAACCAAGACGAACGAAGAATTCCTGATGAGCATGAATCTCGGTTGACGGGACCGGCTGTCGGCGGGCGGGACAAATCGGTTATGCCCTTGGCGCGGACCCGTCGAGGGATTGCCACCGGTCGGGCCGGGTCGGCAGGCACCTCGTGGCGCCCCGTGGGCAGACGCTGGCTTGTTCCTCAATTCGCCGCGACATGCTCCGCGATGTCTGAAAGACTGGCGATATGCCCAAGCACCTCGAAGGTGAATTAACCGTTGGTGACGATGCCTTTGCCATCGTCGTCTCTCGGTACAATGAAATGGTGACGCGACGGCTGCTCGACGGAGCGCTGGCCACGTTCAAGCACCACGGCGTGCCGGATGAGCGGATCACGGTCGCCTGGGTGCCCGGCGCGTTCGAGATACCCCTTGTCGCCGATCGCCTGGCGCGCAGCGGCGGATTTGCTGCCGTGTGTTGCCTGGGTGCCGTCGTGCAAGGGGAAACGAGCCACCACGAATACATCAATCACCAAGTGTCCCGGGCCATTATGGAGACGACGGTTGCCAGCGGTATTCCCGTTCTGTTCGGCGTGCTGACTTGCCCGACGATGGAATTGGCGATGCAGCGAGCCGGCGGCACGGGCGGCAACAAGGGAAGCGAGGCGGCCCTCGCGGCGATGGAAATGGCGAACCTGCTGAAGAAGATTCCCCACGGGCCGTCCGGGATTGATTCGGGCCGGATTGGATCGGGCCGAATTTGATTGGGCCGAAATTGATTGGGCGAGTGTGACGCGATGACGCGACGCAGCAAGGCACGCGAGGTCGTGCTGCAGATGCTTTATCAGATCGACGTCAATCCGGACGTCGCAGCGGTCGCCGTGCGCGAAATGATTTACGAGCAACTCCCCGACGAAGACCTGCGGTCATTCGCCTGGTCTCTGTTCGCCGGGGTCCGTGAAAGCCGCGGCCAGCTCGACTCGCTGATCAGCACCGCGGCGGAGAACTGGACGCTGGCCCGGATGGCGCCGACCGATCGCAACGCGTTGCGGCTGGGTGCCTATGAATTGCTCTTTACCGACACGCCGCACCGCGTCGTGATCGACGAAACTATCGAGCTAGCCCGCCGCTTCGGGGCCGCCCAGTCGCCGCAATTCGTGAACGGAATCCTCGATCGGCTGATTCCGCCGGAAAAGCGTGCAAGCGATCCGGCGCAACCGCAGGAGCCTTCCGAGTAGCGCCCTGGGCTGTCGCGGTTTGGGCTTTTGGCAGCCGCCGATTTTCCTCTCGCCAATTCTCGCTGTCTCCGATTTCGCGGTCGCCGGCTTTTTTGTGAGCGGCGCGTGATATCGTGGCGCGTTTCACGCCTCAACTCTTGAGATGAGTCGCGGTCCATTTGGACCCGCGTCATTCGGAAAGGCGGAAACTCATGCCACTCTCCATGTTCGAGACGGAAACCAAGGCGACACAACGGGCACCACGACAACCGGCAGCACGACTTTGCCTGCGGCTCGCGACACCTGCGGATCGCCCGGCCATTTGCCGAATGCGGCACGATGTCTATGCGACCGAGTTGGGCCAGCATGCCGAGAACGTACGAAAGACGCTCTCAGACCCGCTCGATGACTTCAACGTCTATTTGATCGCCACCGAAGCGGATGCAATCGTCGGCTTTGTGAGCATCACGCCGCCCGGCCATGGCCGCTACTCGGTCGACAAGTACTTGTCCAGAGCCGAATTCCCCGTCCCCGTCGACAATGGGCTCTACGAGGTTCGGCTCCTCACCGTGGCCCGGTCACACCGCAAAAGTGCCGCGACGCCACTGCTCATGCACGCGGCCCTGCGTTGGATTGATGAACAAGGCGGGCGAACGGTGATCGCCATCGGTCGTCGCGAAGTGTTGGGCCTCTACCAAAAGGCGGGCTTTGTGACTGCGGGACGGACCATCCAATCGGGGGCCGTTCATTACGAGCTCATGAGCACGACGATCGAGCGTGCTCGTCGCTCGGCCGCGTCGTTTACCAATCTGATTCGAAAGTTGGTCGCGACCACCGATTGGCAATTCGACTTTCCGTCGTTTGGCGGCGAGCGGTGCCAGCACGGCGGTCAGTTCTTTCACGCGATCGGAGAAGACTTCAAGACACTCGAGAGACGTCGTGAGATCATCAATGCCGACGTGCTCGACGCGTGGTTTCCACCGGCTCCACAAGTCCTGGCCGACGTCCGCGCCCATCTCGATTGGAGCATGCGGACTTCGCCGCCGACGCACTGCGAGGGGCTCGTGCAAGCCATTGCACGGGCACGGCGAGTTCCTGCGTCTTGTCTCGCGCCCGCCGCGGGCTCTTCCGCGCTCATCTATTTGGCCTTTCGCGAGTGGCTTGATTCAACGTCCCGCGTGTTGCTGCTCGATCCGACCTATGGCGAGTATCGACATGTCCTCGAGCAGATTGTCGGCTGTCGCATTGATCGGCTCTATTTGTCGCGTGATCGGGGCTACACGGTCGATCTCCAGAACTTGGAAGACCGCTGCGCGGCAGCGTACAACCTGGTGGTGCTCGTGAATCCGAACAATCCGACCGGTCAGCATATCTCCAGGCGCGACTTGGAAGCATTGCTCGGCCGCGCCCCGGCGCACACACGATTTTGGATCGACGAAGCCTACGTCGACTATGTCGGCCAAGAGGAATCACTCGAACGGTTTGCCGCCCAGAGCGAAAACACGGTCGTCTGCAAGACGCTGTCAAAGGGTTACGCCCTGAGCGGAATGCGGGCCGCCTATCTGTGCGGTCCGGAACCAATCGCTCAGGCCATTCGCCGAATTACGCCTCCTTGGTCGATCGGCCTGCCCAGCCAGGTCGCCGCCGTCCGAGCACTGGAGAATTCGGACTATTATCAAGGTAAGTACCGAGAGACAGTCCGCTTACGGATGGATTTGACGGCCCGGCTCGCTGAACTGGGCCTGGACGTCGTTCCGGGCTCGGCCAATTTTCTGCTTTGCCACATTCCCGCAGCGGGTCCGGATGCCGAGAGACTCATCCGCGGCTGCCAGCCGGCCGGCCTCTTCCTGCGGGACGTCCGCAGCATGGGTAGTGGCTTCGGCACGCACACTTTCCGCATCGCCGTGAAGGATGCCGCCACGAATGAGCGAGCGGTCAAAATTCTGCGGCGTCAGCTGGGTCCTTCGGCGGACCGAGGGGCCGACGGCCGAGCTGGAAAAGAGCGGTCCGGCGGGCGGCCAAGCTACCCACATTTTCGTCCCCCCTTGCGGTAACTTCCGGCGGATGCAATAGTTCGATGAGGCGGCCGCCGATGGCGTTTTTCGTGTTCGGCCGTCTCCTGCTGCGCCGCATGGCGGCAATGAGTGCCGAGGAATGACCGTCCCACTGATCGCCGACGCCGATCAATTCGCCGAGCTTTGCCAGCATATCCGCGAAGCTGGAATCGTTGCGTTCGACACGGAATTCATCTCCGAACACACCTATCATCCCCACCTCTGCCTGCTGCAATTTGCCACAGCCGAGCGGCTGGCTGCCGTTGATCCGTTGGCAGTCAAGGATCTGTCGGCCTGGTGGGCGTTGATGGTAGACGAAGAGACCACCGTGATTTCGCACGGCGGTCAGGCGGAGATCCGTTTTTGCCTGCACTTTGCCGGTCGGCCGCCGCGCAACTTCGTCGACGTGCAACTGGCCGAAGGGCTGCGGAGCCGCAGTTACCCCCTCGGCTATGCGACTCTTGTCAGTCGCGTTCTCGACAAGCGAATTCACGGCAAAGAAACGCGGACGAATTGGGATCATCGGCCGCTGACCAAAGCTCAGATTCAATACGCACTGGAAGACGTGAAGTACGTGCTGGCGATCTGGGAAAAACAACGGGCTTCGCTATCTCGACTCGGGCGCCTCGAATGGGTGCATGCCGAGTTTCGGCGGATGGTGGATGAGATTGCCGCGGAGCACGTTCGCGAAGCCTGGCACCGCCTGCCCAAGCTGCACAAGTTGTCGCCCCGGGAAATGGCAGTCGTCCGCGAATTGTCGCTGTGGCGCGAAGCAGAAGCCGTGCATCGGAACCGTCCGCCGCGGCGGATTCTGCGAGATGATCTGATCCTCGAGCTGGCCCGGCGGCAGCCCAAGACCATCGACGATCTGTTCGCCACCCGCGACATGAACCGCAGCGATCTCCGCCGCTCGGGTCCGCAGATTTTGGCCGGAGTCGAACGGGCGCTGGCGATCCCCGAAGACGAGCTGCCTCCCCCGCCGCGGCCGGCAGGGCTGGAAGTCGATTCGGATGAGCACGTCGTCGGCCAGCTCTTGGGAATCGCGCTCATGAATCAGTGCACCGCCCAGAACGTCGCGAAAACCCTCGTGGGGACCTCGGCCGATCTGCGTGATCTCGTCCGCTGGCATCAATCGGGCGGTAAGGGACAGCCCCCACGCATCCTGCAAGGTTGGCGCGCGGAAGTTTGCGGCGAGCTTCTGCGAGACGTGCTCAACGGGCGGATCGCTCTCCGCGTCGCCGACAGCAATTCCGATCATCCCCTCGTCTTTGAGCGTTCCGACAAGCCTCCGGCCGAGCACGCAGAGCGCACCCCGGCACGGCGGCATTGAGCCGCAGGCGCGGCCGCGCCCGATCGGTCCGACTCCCTTCGCACGACTCCTTTCGCATGGCCGCTCCGCTTCAACTGCCAATCATCCAGAACTGGAGCTGCCACAATTGCGGCGGCTGTTGCCGGCAGCATCTCATTGAAATCACGGCGGACGAACGGCAACGGATCATCGACCAGAAATGGACGGCGGCCGACGGGATACCCGCTGACCAGGCGCCGGTTGTCTGGTTCGCCGGACCACCTTGGAAGAAGCGCTATCGCCTGGCCCATCGGACCGACGGCGCCTGCGTTTTCTTGAACGAGCAGGGACTGTGCCGGATTCATGCGAAGTTCGGCGAGCAGGCCAAGCCGCTGCCTTGCCAGCTCTATCCGTACGCGTTTCATCCGGGCGGCCGCAAGGTCGCGGTGAGCCTGCGATTCAGTTGCCCCTCGGTCGTCGCCAACCGGGGGACGCCGGTGGGCAAGCAATTGGACGCGCTCAAATCGCTGGCCGCCCAGGTCGTGCCGGCACACGCCGAGCGAATTGAGCCGCCTCGAATCTCGCCGCGCACGCGAGTCGACTGGTCCGACTTCGCCCGCTTTGTGCAGGCGATCGACGATGTGCTTGCCGAGGTTGGGACGCCGTTGACCGCGCGTCTGCTGCAGGCCGTTTCACTCGTGCGGACGATTAATGAGGCCAAGTTCGCCGCCCTCCAGGGCAGCCGGCTGGTCGAGTTTTTGGAATTAATATCCGGAGCGACTCGCTCGGAGCCCGGCGCGGAAAAAACGGAGCCGCCCAGCCGGGCCGGACGGCTGCAATTTCGCATGCTGGCCGCTCACTACGCACGACGAGATACCTTCGCGGATGCCGCCCGAGGTTGGCGCGGTCGCTTGCAGCTCTTTAAAGCGGCGCTGACCTTCGCTCGTGGCAGCGGCACCGCGACTCCCCTGCAGCCCGCGTTCCGAGAGGTTGCCTTTGCAGCACTCGAGGAACCCTTCGGCGGACTCAGTCCCGAAACCGACGCGATGCTCACGCGGTATTTTCGCGTCAAGGTCCAGGGGCTGCACTTTTGCGGGCCGGCCTACTACGACGTGCCACTGGTGGAGGGTCTTTACAGCCTCGCGATTGTTTACCCGGTCGTCATGTGGCTGGCGCGCTGGCTGGCGGCCAGCGATTCGCGCAATAAGCTAGTGACCGACGACGTGGCCCGCGCGCTGGCGATCGCCGATCACCATCACGGTTATTCGCCTGTGTTGGGAAGCCGCTCCTCGCGAAGACGGATCCGCCTCTTGACCCACGACGATGATCTGGAACGGCTGATCGTCTGGTACTCGCGTTAGAATAATCGGCAACGAAACATGGAATACGAGCCGTTCGCCAATCCGTTGCAACCGCACGAGCGCTGGATGCAAGCCGCGCTGGGCGAGGCACGTTCCGCCTTCGACGCAGGCGAGGTCCCGATTGGGGCCGTGATCGTTCACGAAGAACGGGTGATCGCGGCTGCCGGCAACCAACGTGAGAGCCTGAACGATCCGACCGCTCATGCCGAGATGATCGCAATCACGCAGGCCGCGCAGACGCTCGGCTCCTGGCGGCTGCTCGACTGCACGCTCTATGTCACGCTCGAACCGTGTCCGATGTGCGCGGGGGCCATCGTGCAGGCCCGGCTGCCGCGAGTTTATTATGGAGCCACTGATCCCAAGGCGGGCGCCTGTCACACGCTGTTTGAGTTGACCAGTGACATCCGGCTCAATCATCAGGCGATGGTGATCGGCGGAGTGCTTAAGGAAGAATCACGAGCGCTGCTGCAAGAATTTTTCGCCCAACAACGCAAGCTCGGCAAGAAGTAGATGGCTGAAGCCTGTTATCTGGGAGTCGATCTGGGAGCCGAAAGCGGCCGCGTGATGGCCGGCCTGTTCGACGGCCGCCGCGTGCGGCTCGAGCAGATTCATCGTTTCCCCAACGGTGCCGTGTCACTCGGTACGAGCTTGCGTTGGGACGTTCTGCGGCTCTGGTCGGAAGTTCAAGACGGATTGAGCCGGGCGGCGAACAAATTCGGCGACGACATCGTGTCGGTGGGCGTCGATACCTGGGGCGTCGACTATGTTCTCCTGTCGCGAAACGGCGAGATCGTCGCTCAGCCGTTCCACTATCGCGATTCGCGAACGGACGGCGCGCTGGCGCACGCCTTCGGCCGAGTGCCCAAGCGGGAAATCTTCGCGCAGACCGGCCTGCAGTTCATGGAATTCAACACGCTGTTTCAGTTGCTGGCCTTTCAGCGGTCCAATCCCGAGCTGCTGGCCGCCGCCGAGCGTCTGCTTTTGATGCCCGATTTTTTCCATTGGTGCCTTTGCGGCAGCCGTGTGATCGAGTTCACCAATGCCACGACGACGCAGTGCTTTCATGCAATCGACCACGGCTGGGCCTTCGATCTGCTCGCGCGATTCGGTCTGCCGGCAGGGCTCTTTCCCGACGTCGTTCCGCCCGGCACTCAGCTCGGCAAACTGCGCGACGGTCTGGCCGCCCGCACGGGGCTCAAGCGGATCGAAGTTGTCGCTCCGGCGACGCATGACACGGGTTCAGCCGTCGCCGCCGTCCCCACGCAGTCGACCGGCACGCCGAATTGGGCGTACATCAGCTCGGGCACCTGGTCGCTGATGGGCGTCGAAGTGCAACAGGCGGTGCTGAGCGAACGGGCACTCGAGCTCAACGTCACCAATGAGGGAGGCATCGATCGCACCTACCGCTTGCTCAAGAACATCATGGGTCTGTGGCTCGTGCAGGAATGCAAGCGATCCTTCGAGCGGCGTGGGAAGAGCTACGACTATGCCGAGCTCACTCGGCTGGCTGGTCAGTCGCGCCCGTTGCGATCGCTGGTGAATCCCGACGATCGCGCCTTTCTCAAACCGGACGATATGGCCACCGCTCTGCAAAAGTGGTGTGGCGATTTCGGCGAGCCGGTCCCCCAGGACGAGGGCGCCCTCATCCGTTGCGCGCTCGAAAGCCTGGCGTTCCGATATCGCATGGTGCTCGAGTGGCTCGAAGAACTGACTGGCACGCGCATCGAGGTGGTGCACATCGTCGGTGGCGGCTGTCAGAACGAGTCGCTCAACCAATTGACGGCTGACGCATGCGGCCGTCCTGTCATCACGGGTCCGGTCGAAGCCACGGTTCTGGGCAACGTCTTGATTCAGGCTCGCACGCGAGGCGAACTGAAGAGCCTGGCCGAACTGCGCCAGGTCGTGCGTGAATCAAGCGCGCTCAAAACTTACGAGCCGCGTGCGACGGCAGCCTGGAATGACGCCTATCCCCGCTTCGTCGATCTCGTCGCTCGGTCAGCTCGAAACGCGGCCGTTTGAGCCCGCGACCGAGAGTTTGAACCGCCCCCCACCGCTAGGAACTCGCCCGGTGTTCGATGCGACCACCGTCCATGTCATCTTCGTCATCTTCTTCGCGACGCTGATTCGCTCGTCGTTCGGTTTCGGCGAGGCGCTGATTGCAGTTCCTCTCCTGTCGCTGCGTCTGCCCGTCGCCGTCGCAGCTCCTCTCGCCGTGGCTGTATCAGTCATTATCGCCGGAGTCATTGTGGCGCAAGACTGGCGTAAGATCGAAATGCACAGTGCGGGCGGACTGGTGCTTGCTGCCTTCTTGGGAATTCCGCTTGGTCTGCTGCTGCTCACGCGAGTCGACGATCACCTCGTCAAATTGATCCTGGGCATCGTGATCGCCGGATTCTCGCTGTACTCGCTCACGGCTCGCCTAAAGCTGCACCTGGAACGCGATCATCGCTGGTGGCTCTTGGGCTGCGGATTTTTTTCGGGAATTCTGGGTGGTGCATACGGCATGAACGCCCCGCCGCTGGTGATTTATGGGTCGCTGCGACGGTGGTCACCACAGCACTTTCGCGCCACCCTCCAAGGCTACTTCTTGCCGGCCAGTCTCTTGGGGCTGATCGGTTATTGGGCCGTCGGGCTCTGGGGGCCGGAAGTCACAGGCTATCTGCTGCGTTCACTGCCGGGCGTGCTGGTCGCGATCGTGATCGGGCGGGCCATCAACCATCGTCTCAGCGGCCATCAGTTTTTTCGCTACGTCTATCTGGGCCTGCTTGTAATCGGCGCTGCCTTGGTGATCCAGGCGGTTTACTAAGTGCGAGTCTCGTCCTGTGAATCCGAAATTTGCGCGATCTTTCCTGCCGGCATCGGGGTTTGATTAGTGGCCAATTTCCGACCAAAGCCTGGTTTTGGGCCCCGCCAGGCGGATAGGGGGCCGGGGTTTACCCTAATTGACGGGTAATCAGCGCCGCCCCATACTCAGATTCGCGCTTAAACCATCTCCGTTCCGTTCTGTTCCTCCGGGACGAGCGCGTGACGCCCAAAGGCCGCGACGCCAAGTCGCAAACCGATGGCACGGAGCCCTCGTCGAAGGGCAACTGCCTCGAGACTCGAACTTACCCGTTTTCCGAAAGCGGAAACGCCGGTGACGTGAGGGGTGCAGCCCTCAAGATTCGCCGTTTCGAGATCCTGGACGAGATCGGCCGCGGCGGGCACGGCGTCGTTTTCCGAGCCAACGACCGGGTACTCCGCCGGCTGGTCGCCCTCAAGCTGCCGCGACCCGAGGTCCTTCGCTCCAAAGAGATGCGACGGCGGTTCGTCGCAGAAGCGCAGGTCGTCGCCGCGCTGGATCATCCGAACATCATCAAGGTGTACGACGCCGGTTTTGAGTCGGCCGTCTGCTATATCGCGCAGGAACTGTGCAACGGTCCGTCGCTGGCGAAGTGGCTCATAGAGCAGCCGGCAAAAATTCCGGCCGATGTTGCCGCGTGGGTCCTGCTTGGCCTGGCCCGCGGACTCGAGCATGCCCATCGACAGAATGTGCTGCATCGCGACCTGAAGCCCGCCAATGTCCTCCTGAAACCGCATTTCGGAGATTCCCCCGACGAAGTCCTGGAAGGACTCAGCGATCCGGGAATGAGCGGCATCTTCAAGGTCTTCCCCTACACACCGAAGCTTGGCGACTTCGGGATCTGCAAGGCCTTCGACTTCGACACCGAAATGACGGGGACACGCACGGGACTCGTACTGGGGACCGCGTCGTACATGGCACCCGAGCAGGCCGTCGGCACGGCCTCGGAGCTGGGACCGCAATCGGACATCTATTCGCTCGGGGCGATTCTCTACGAGATGCTCACCGGGCAGCCGCCGTTTCGAGGGATGTCGTCGGCCGACGTGCTAAAGCAGGTTCTCGTCGATCCGCCGGTTTCGGTGCGCGCCACGCGTCGCGACGTGCCGGCCGAGCTCGACGCGATCTGCCTGAAGTGCCTGGAGAAGTTACCCACCGACCGTTACGCGACAGCGGCGGAGCTCGCTGACGACCTCCATCGCTTCTTGGCCGGCGAACCCGTGCGAGCGCCGCGCAAGAGTTTCTTGTACCGATTCGCTAGGACGATCGGGCTGCCGAAGCGATCGATCCGGCTGTCGTTTGCACTGTCGGGGTGGGTGCTCGTGTTGCTTATGCTCGGGCTTTACCTCCGCGCACCGAAAGGCACGCGCGACTGGGCGGATGCCTCAGTCGCCGATAGCGAGGCGGCCGTGATGGCCGACGTGCATAGCGCCTTCAATCTGTGGCACGAAAATGCCGAGCGGCTGCGCGACAACCCCAACGTGGGCGACGAGATGACGGCGCTGCTCGAGCGTCATAAGCCCAAGCCAGGCGACGTCGACCGACGGGGATTCGGCTGGCACTACGCCTGGCGGCTTTGCCATCCGGCAGAGTCGGTGGGCACGCTGAACCGGATCGCGACCTTCAAAGCCCATCCAAGCGATGTTTTCTTTGTCGCCTTCTCTCGGGACGGTAGCCGCTTCGCCACCGCCGGGGGCGACGGCACGGCCCGTGTTTGGAACGCTAAGACCCGGGAGCCGATCTGCGTTTGCAAAGGCCACAAAGGCGACGTCAACTGGGTCGATTTCTCCGTCGATCAGCGCCTGCTGGCCACGGCAAGCGAAGACCACGACGTCAAGATCTGGGATGCCGCGACGGGAAAAGAGCTGTTCACGCTGCCCGGGCATCGATCCGAGGTCGTCGCTGTGCGTTTCAGTCCTGTCGGGAACGTGATCGTTTCCGGCGATCATCAGGGCATGCTCAACCTTTGGGATCTGACGACCCGAAAGCTGATCAAGTCGGTGCCCGCCCATGCCAAGCGGATCGAATCGTTGGCTTGGGGCATGAACGGCTACATGTTGGCCTCCGTCGGCAACGACAACACCATCCGCCTCTGGGAAATGCCTGGAATGGTCTCTCGTTCGGAGCGCGAAACGACCGAAAGCCAGTGCGCGTCCTTCAGCCCCGTGGCCAACCTGATCGCCTGCGGCGGCGGCGGGACGATCCATATCGACGACGTGCACAGCGGCGGATGCTATGCGACGTTCTCCGATCACTTCGACCACATCGAATCGATCGCCTTCTCTCCCGATGGCCGGCAGCTGGCCTCCTGTGACGGACATGGCTTGCTGCGGCTGTGGGATGTCGCCAGCCGCAGGGGTTGGCAAGCCGCGCCGATCCGTCGGCACACCCAGCCGAACGGAGAAGTCGTCGGCGTCGGCCTGTGGTGCGTTGCCTATTCGCCCGATGGTACGCAGCTCGTCACGTCGGCCCGTGACGGGGTGGTCGATGTCTGGGATGCGTCGAATACTCCGCAATGGACCACGGTGACCCGTTGCGAGTCGGCACAATCGGCCATTCCGCTCGCCTTCTCGCCGGACGGCAAGCAGCTCGCGGTCGCGCGGCGCTGCACGAAACACGTCGACGACCGCTTGCAAATTTGGGACGTCTCACTGGCGCAATCCAAGCTCGTGCGTGACTTCCCTGGCGTGACCGGACATGCGGCCTGCTTTTCCCGCAATGGGAAACAGCTCGTCATTGGCATGCCCGGCAAAGTCGAGGTTTTCGATCCGCATACCGGCGAGAGCCGATTAAAGATCCCGCTGGCGGGAGAGACCGTCGCCTCGTTCGTCACGTTCGACGCCCATGGTTCGCTGGTCGTCTTGGAGAATGGCGCCAAAAACTCGGCGATCGACGTCTTCGATTCGGAGACCGGGACCAAGCTCCGCTCGATTACGGACCCGTATTTCGCCGCCAGCGGAGTGCACGAGTCGGGCTTTTCAGTCTCCGCAGATGGAAATCTGTCGGCCGTGGCCGCCCGGGGTTCGCAGCTGACAGCGCTGTGCCAAATTTCGGCTGGCAGCTTGCTTCCCAATCGGCTCGGAGAACGGGGGGGAACCGGGGCGCTGCAATTCTCTCCTGTCGGAAACCTGCTGGCGATTGGCTCGTGTGGTGGAGTCGAGCTGTGGGATCCGCAAACGGGCAAAGAACAAGCATTCCTATCCGGGCTCGGCCGGGACGTCGGCCCCCTCGCCTTCTCCGCCGACGGTCGACTGCTGATCGTGGTTTCGCGGCAGCTGCGGGCGGTGCAACTGTGGGACGTCAAGGACCGCAATCCGCTCTTCACGCTGCCACTGCCGGCCGACGCGGCCGCCCACGCGGCGGATTGGCATCTGGCGGTTGCCCCCGATGGCAAACAAATCGCCTGCTCGCTGTGGAGTTCGGACGGCTCGGGGGGCATTTACCTGTTTTCGGGCACGCCGGCCGAACTCGCCGTGCGAGACGATTCATCAGTGGCCCTCGGCGAGCCGAATCCCGACGGTCGCGACTGACGCGGCGAAAGCGATCCCGCACGCCAAAGGCGCTGCGAAGAAGCGCACCAGAAGTCGCGGTCAATAGCGCGGGAGCGTCGAATCGACTTCTTGCGACCAGCGATCGATGCCGCCGGCGAGGCTGCGCACATGCGGAAAACCGCGGCCGCGCAGCCAATTGGCAACTTGGCGGCTGCGGACGCCGTGATGGCAATAAACGACGATTTCGGCATCCCGCACTTCGTCGAGCTCGCCCACTCGCAGCATCAGCTCGCTCATCGGCAACAAGCGGGACGCCGCCAACCGCACAAATTCATGTTCGTCGGGTTCGCGGCAGTCGAGCAAAACCAGCGGCTCACCGGCCTCCAGCCGCTCGTTGACTGTGCGACAATCGATTTCGAGCGACCCAGTTGGTTCGTTCATCCGGCGCTGGCTCCCTTCCCGAAAGGGGATTCGGGGAGTCATTATACAGTTCCCGAGGGACGATGCCGGTCGCGATCAACGGGGGCGCGCCTCACGGCGGAGGTGCGATCGGCCTGATCGAGTGGAACTCGAGCGAAGATCCGCGCCAATGACGGTTACCCACGAACCCGATCCCATTCTGGCCGAACTGAATGAGCAGCAGCGGGCCGCCGCCGGTCATGCGGACGGGCCCTTGTTGATTATCGCCGGAGCAGGCACGGGTAAAACGGCCACGTTGGCCCATCGCGTGGCGTGGCTCGTCTCTCGCGGCACGGATCCGGGCCGCATCCTGCTGTTGACGTTCACCCGCCGAGCGGCGGCAGAAATGCTTCGCCGCGTCGATCACATCATCGAGCGAGCGGGTCGAAAACCGGGAAGCAACAACGCCGGCCCGGTCGCCCGTCGGATCTGGGGCGGCACTTTCCATGCGGTCGCCACGCGGCTCCTACGGCTTCACGCTGACGCTGTCGGACTGCCCCGCGCCTTCACGATTCTCGACCGGAGCGATTCCGAGGATCTGATGCAGGAGGAACGCGCAGCACGGGATTTGGGCGACTCGAAGACGCGGTTTCCGCTTAAGGGAACGTGCCTCGACATCTACAGCCGTTGCGTCAACTGTCAAAAGCCGCTCGTCGATGTGCTCGATACGGCGTTCCCCTGGTGCCGGATGCACTTGGACGCCTTGAAGGGCCTCTTTCACGCGTATGTCGACCGCAAAGAGACGCTCGCCGTCCTCGACTACGACGATCTGCTGCTCTACTGGCACGCCCTGTGTGGCAAGCCCGAGACGGCAGCGCTCATTCGCTCGCGGTTCGACGCCGTCCTGGTCGACGAATACCAGGACACCAACGCCTTGCAGGCCGAAATCTTGAGAGGCCTCGCCCCGAGCGGGCAGGGGCTGACCGTTGTCGGCGATGATGCCCAATCGATTTATTCCTTCCGCGCCGCCACCGTGCGGAACATTCTGGACTTTCCGGCCCAGTTTCCCGGCACGACGGTGCTTGCGCTCGAGCGGAATTACCGCAGCACTCAGCCGATCCTCGATGCCACGAACGCCGTGATGGCCCAGGCGCAGGAGGGCTTTCGCAAGAACCTCTGGACCGATCGCAAGGACGGCTTACTGCCGGAGCTGGTCCACTGCCAGGACGAGGCGGAGCAGACGCAGTTCGTCGTGGCAGAGGTGCTCCGCGCGCGGGAAACCGGCACGCCCCTCAAAGGACAGGCGATTTTGTTCCGCGCGGGCCATCACAGCCTCGACCTCGAACTGGAGCTGGCGCGGCGGAATATCCCGTTTCAAAAATACGGCGGCCTGCGGTTTATCGAAACGGCCCATGTGAAGGATCTGCTGGCTTTTCTGCGACTGGCCGAGAACCCGCGCGACACGCTGGCCGGCGCCCGCATGTTGCAGCTGGTTCCCGGAATCGGGCCGAAGAAGGCGGCCCAACTCATGGCGAAGCTTGTCGACGCGCGGGGCGACTTCCGCGTGTGGAAAGACTTTGCGCCGCCGACGCAAGCGGGCGACACCTGGCCCGCGCTCGTCGAGATGATGATCGGCCTGGCCGCACCAGAGGCGCAGAGCGAATCGCTGGGCAGCCAGGTGCATCGGGTGCGCACACTCTACGCGCCGCTGTTGGAGCAGCGGATGGATCACGCGCAGGCGCGATTACGCGACCTCGAGCAACTCGAGATCGTGGCTGGACGTTTTTCCGATCGCTCGGATTTTCTCGCGGACATCACCCTCGACCCGCCCGCTTCGACGCAGGAACTCGCCGCCGACCCGCTGCTCGACGAGGACTATGTCATCCTGAGCACGATCCATTCGGCCAAGGGGCTCGAATGGGACTCGGTTTACGTGATTCATGCGGCGGACGGCAACATCCCCTCCGACATGGCCACCACGTCGCCCGAAGAGATCGAAGAAGAGCGACGGCTCTTTTACGTCGCCCTCACCCGAGCTCGCAATCGCCTCTTCGTCTGTTACCCGCAGCGCTACTACTTCGCGAACCGTCGTCGCGGCGACGAGTACGGATTCGCGCAACGCACGCGGTTTCTGCCCGACGAGGTGGCGGCTCTCTTTCAGGACCGCCTGGCGATCGAACACGACCCGCTCGTGCAGAAGATCGTCGAGGCGGCCTCAGCCCGCTTATCCTCCGCCGAAGTGCGTGAGCGTCTGAAGCAAGTGTTCGGCTAGCCGGCGTCCGCCTCGAGCCGAGCAATTTCTTTATCGCTCTTTTTTTCAAAAGCGCCCCTGAAACGTTTGCGATGGGGGGACGGTCTGGATATGCTGGCCCCTGTCCGATTTGTGGGTTTTAAGCCCAGATTGATCTTTAACAACTAGTTGAATGTGGGATTCGATCCCATTAGGATGGAAGTTGCGAAGAGCGGTCAGGAGGCTCAGCCGCAATTCTGCCGTTTGCCCGGGGCAGCAAGCGTAATCCGGGCGCGGCCCTGTTTTGCCTGAGATCTCTCGATGGCCGAGTCTGCTTTCATCACCGGCGAGCATAAACGAACGCTCGATGAACGCAGCCGCCTGTCGCTGCCAAACGATTTCGCGTCCGCTGTCGCCGATGCCGAGGGCTGGTGCATCCTGGCCAAGGAACGGGCTGGCTGCTTAAGCCTCTGGCGCGGCACCGACTGGCAGACGCGACTCGACGACGGCGTCGAACTGATCCGCAAAAAGATCGACGCGGGCCGCATGGAAGAGCGTTGGACCGAAGTCCAGCGTTTTGGCCGCCTGCTGTCGACGCGGCACACGCGGGTTCGCCTGGCGAACCGCTCGCGACTGCTGTTACCCGAACCGTTCCGAGAGTTTCTTGGCGTGGCCGCGAACCAGGACGTCATGTTGGTGGGCGCGGTGATCTGTGTCGAGATCTGGAACCCGGCCGCATGGCTCGACGTGCTGCGACAAGAGATGCCGGAATTCGGCCAGCTGTTTCGCACGCTGTCGCAGTAAATCGGCCGGCTTGACCAGCTCAATCGGCGTCAAGCGGCCTCAGCTCTTTCTCAGCGCGCTCTGCAGCCAACTGGAACAGGTTCTGCCTCATACATTCGGAAAATCGCAGGATCGAAGCACACATGCCCGACCGGGATTCCCAAGCGAAGAAGCGAACACTCACTCACCCCAAAAACGCTCCGTGAATTTTACGACAAGCGTTCAGGCACCAAGGATGGCTTGTTCGGCACGGATGCCGCTTCTTCCACCGGTCGGGCATGTTGCTTTTCGAAGGGCGAGAAAACGCGTTCCCCTTGGCGCGAACTCGCATTGGCCTTTGGCAAGCGCGTCTTGTCTGACGTTTGAGTGCTGCGATCCTGCCTGCTGACCGCTCAGCTGCTGAAGGCAGTCAGCACGCGGTGGATTTCCTCGATGGTGGTGACCTTATCGAGGACTTTTTTCTTGGCAGAGGACTCGAGGGTTTGCATTCCCTTGCCCCTGGCCAGATCGAGCAGCTGCGCGTGGGAGCGGCCTTTGAGCACTGCGTCACGCAGCGCGTCGTCCATTGTCATCACCTCGAAGACGCCCGTGCGGCCCATGTAGCCGGTGTGGAAGCACTGCTCGCAACCGGCACCTCGCAAGATTTCGGTCTTGGCTGCCTGCTCACTATCGAGCCCCAGGAACTCGGCTTCGGCTGCGTCGGGACGCTGGGACTGGCGACAGCGCGGGCAGGCCTTACGGACGAGTCGCTGCGAAATGATGCCGACGAGGCTGTCGGCAATGAACATCGGCGGGACGCCGAACTCGCGGAATACGTCGATCGTCGACGCGGTATCGTTGGCGTGCAGCGTGCTCAGCACGGTCACACCGGTCAAGCCGGCCCGGCAGGCGATATGGGCTGTTTCCGGGTCGCGGATTTCGCCGACCATCATCACGTTGGGGTCCTGCCGCAAAACGCCGCGGAGCGCCTCGACGAACCCGAACTCGATCCGCGAATCGACCTGAATCTGGTTGACGCCGTCGACCCGCCGCTCGACCGGATCTTCGATGGTGCACAGGCTCTTGGCCTTGTCGTTGAGGGCGTCGAGGCAGGCATACATCGTCGTGCTCTTGCCGGAGCCCACGGGGCCGACGCTTAGAATCATCCCATAGGGTGCAGAGACGGCCTTCTTCAGCTGGACGATCTGCGCCTCATCGAAGCCGAGATCTTCGATGCGGGTGAGCTGGGTCGCGTCGGGCATCAGCCGCAGGACGAGCCGTTCTCCGTGAATCGTCGGGCCGCTGCCGACGCGGATGTCTCGCTGCTGTTTGAGGACGGCGTTGGCAATGTGTCCGTCCTGAGCAAGGCGCCGCTCCGTGATATCCATGTTGGCCATCAGCTTGACGCGGGAGATCACGTGCGAGGTCATCTCCGTGGGCAGCTTGGCGACGTCGTGCAGCAGACCGTCGACCCGCAGGCGGACGCGGAGGCCCGTTTCGCTCGGATCGAGGTGAATGTCCGTCGCCTGCAGTTGGAAGGCTCGTTCCAAGAGCAAATCGACGAGCGGCCCGGGGCCGACAACGTCGACGAGTTCTCTCAGCTCCTCTTGCAACGCCTTCTGACGGATTCCCGATTTCTCGGTCGTGGCACTCATGGGATTCCTTTCACGGTCTCTTGGTGTGACGCGTCTAGATTGTAGTCGAGGAGAAAACCGGCGTCGTGCCGGCGAGTCGTCAAGCGGAACGCCCGCGTTTCCGATGGATCAGACTGAGTGAGAATCTCCAAAGGCCGTGATCAGTTGGATCTGCCGTAGCCCCCCCGCAGACCGGGTTTGGCCGCCGGCGAATTGGCTGGT
>Ga0210396_10000966_pt1 | contig 32877 bp, 26 predicted proteins | sample IncBWH17OmetaG_FD_155466 | JGI IMG/M metagenome (GOLD analysis project Ga0210396, IMG submission 155466) | Forest soil microbial communities from Barre Woods Harvard Forest LTER site, Petersham, Massachusetts, United States - Inc-BW-H-17-O ...
AAAGGAACCCTGTTCTTGGACGAAGTGGGGGATATTCCACTCGATCTGCAAGCCAAACTGCTGCGCGTTCTGCAGGAGCATGAGTTTGAACGGCTGGGCAGCACCCGCACTCAGCAGGTGGATGTGCGCGTGATTGCGGCGACTCACCGGGACCTCAAACAGATGATTGAAGAAGGCACATTCCGCAGCGACCTGTACTACCGGCTGCATGTGTTCCCGCTGGTGGTCCCTCCCTTGCGCGATCGTCGCGATGACATACCACTGATCGTCCGCCACGTTGTGGACAAATATGCCCAGCGCATGAATCGGCGTATTGAAACCATTCCGGCCCGGACCATGGAAGTACTGGCAAACTATCCCTGGCCCGGCAATGTCAGGGAGTTGCAGAATTTTGTAGAGCGGGCGGTGATCCTCTCACCCGGAACGTCCCTCCGGGCCCCACTGGAAGAACTGAAACAAGACACAACCCAGGCTTCGACCACCAGCTTGAGCACCCTCGAAGAGATGGAGCGCGAACACGTGCTGCGCGCACTGCGGGAATCGAATTGGGTGACCGGGGGACCGAACGGGGCAGCGGTCCGGCTAGGAATGAAGCGGACCACGCTGGCCTATCGCATCCGCAAGTTGGGGATTCCGGTCCGGCCGCAGTGAGAGGAAGAACTGCTCGCGTAATTGGTGACTTGGAGGTGACTTATGTGGCGTATTAAGTACAAAGGACTGACACTGCAGGAAGTGTTCATCATGGCCTACATGAACACATTGGAAGCATTGTCATCAGTGCCGATTTCCTAGAGGCCCTCAAGACGTGGTAGTGTCTTGCCTTCCACCGCAAGGACAGAAGTCCTTCACCTTCAAAGCTGCACAATGCCGCGCTGTATAGCGATCGCGAGAGCGTGCGTGCGATTGCTAGCTCTCAACTTCTCGCTGATGTGCTTGAGGTAAGACTTCACTGTTTCTTCGGAGACCAGTAGCCTTTGGGAGATATCCCGGTTTCGATTTCCCGCTGCGACTAACCGGAGCACCTCCACTTCACGTTCCGTCAGTGCTTCGTCGCCGAGATGCTCAGCGAGGCGTTCCGCCACGTCCGGTGCCAGGTTTTTTTTTCCGGCGTGCACCGTACGGACCGCTACCGCCACGTGCCTGGGCGGCATAGTCTTGAATAGGTAAGAGCGCGCACCCTCTGTCAGAGCTCTCTGGATTTCGCCACTGCGTTCGGAAGTCGAAAACATAATAATGCGTGCTTCCGGAAATCTCCTTAAGATCGCGATCATAGCGTCGATGCCACTCATGTCCGGAAGCCTAACGCCCATGAGAGTGACATCGGGTTGGTGTTTACCAAAACCCTCGATCGCCTCGCTTCCGGTCGAGGCCTGGGCCACAACCCGCATGTCCGGCTGGCTGTCGATTACGGCAGCAATCCCCTCTCGTATGACCGGATGGTCATCCACACTGAAGACACGGATCTGCTTCGTGAGTACCCCCTCTTCTTCCGGATACCCACGATCCACTGAGTTTCGCTGTGGGAGTCTGTAGCCCTGGTGACCGGTTGTTTCCTGACAAATGAACATGGTTTTCCCCATCCTTGATTTAAGCCCGTAATCAGGAACGAGCATGACGCTTGCGTCCCTCGGGTGTAAATGCCATGGCTGTGATTTAGGGGTGAAATAGGAGTGAATCCAGGAAGTGATTGATTCTAAATGACTACCGCGGAAGTGGAGCCCTGCTAAACAATGCCGCTCCCATCTTCGTCACCCCGGGTTCGTTATTACACGCAACAACACACGGTGGGTGAACGGACGAGACCAGATGATACCCAAGAAGTTGTAACGCTAACCTAACCTACCAATTGGTGGTACGGTAAAAACCTCCCATCTCGTGATGTATTTTGCGCGTGGATAGGTCATAAGGAATTCGTGGAGGTCTCTGACTGGATGGGGTAACTTTCTCAAGAAGCGCGGTTCTAATGCCGGCCCCTACTCCAAGACGCGTTCGGTTCGGGGACTTTGAGCTTGACCTTACGACGGGCGAACTGCGCTCAACCGAGGCGGCAGACGGTGACAACGTTCTTCTGAGAGAACAAGTATTTCAGGTGCTGCAGATGCTCCTTGAACGTGAGGGCAGGATTGTCACCCGCGAGGAAATCAAGAACCGGCTGTGGGCGAATGACACGGTCGTGGATTTCGACCACAGCATCAATGCGACGATCAAGGCCCTACGCCGCGCCCTGGGGGATTCCGCCGATAATCCTCGGTACATCGAGACCTTGGCGCGGCGAGGCTATCGCTTCCTGGTCACGACCGAATGGCTGGAGTCAACACCGGGAAGCGATCGGGGCGAATCCGCCAATTTCAGGGCGCAACCTGAACCGGGCAGCCTTATCGGAAAGAAGGTTTCTCACTACCGCGTGCTTGATGTAATCGGCGGTGGCGGGATGGGAATGGTCTTCAAGGCGGAGGACCTCAAGCTGGGCCGGTCGGTGGCGTTGAAGTTCCTGCCAGACGAATTGGCCAGCGATGCGGTTGCCCTCAAGCGATTCGAGCGGGAAGCGCAAACCGCCTCGGCGCTGAACCATTCCAACATCTGCACAATCTACGAAATTGAAGACCATGACGGGCAGCCTTTCATCGTCATGGAGCTTCTTGAAGGAGACACGCTGCGTCACCGACTGTCTGCCTGGGAGTCAAACGCCCTGCCGATCTCGCAATTTCTTGAGATTGCGATTCAGATCTGCGACGGTTTGGAGGCTGCTCATGGCAAGGGCATCATTCACCGCGACATCAAGCCTGCGAACATCTTTCTAACGAAACATGGCACGGTCAAACTTCTCGATTTCGGTTTGGCCAAACTGGCAGCCGGAGAAGAAGTACAGGAACCAGTCCAAGCGGACGTTTCCGAGGTCAGGCCTCCTGCGCAGAGCGTGGGGCAAGTGCCGAAACAGGAAATCTACACGAGCCTGACTCGTCCTGGAACTACCGCCGGTACAGCCGGTTACATGTCGCCTGAGCAAGTGCGCAAGGAAAAACTGGATGCTCGCACAGACCTGTTTTCCTTTGGCATCGTTCTCTACGAGATGGCTACTGGTCGGCGCGCCTTTGAAGGAGACACCGTCGCGATCATTCACGAGGCGATTCTCCATCAGACAGCTGTCCCGGCGCATGCACTGAACTCGGCTGTGCCGCGCAGGCTCGACAACATCATCATCAAAGCCCTGGAGAAAGATCGCTCGCAGCGTTACCAATCCGCTGCCGAGATGAAGAAGGACCTGGCAAAGGCCCAACGTCAGATGCAGCCGCAGCGTGTCCGCCTGCGCAAATGGTTGGCGACGGGCGCGCTGCTCGCGGTTAGCGCGCTCAGTATCTGGCGCTACGAAGTTTACCGCCATCGCATCACTCTCGCTCCCACCGACACGATCGTGCTGGCAGACGTCGACAACCGAACGGGCGACCCTGTTTTCGACGACGCTTTGAACACTGCATTGCGCTATGAAATGGAGCAGACGCCATACTTAAACCTGCTGGGATTGGATAAAGCGTACGCGACCATGGGGCAACTGAAACTTGCGCCGACCACGAAGATCACCCCAGAGATCGCACGCCAGATTTGTAGGAAGACCAACAGCAAGATGGTGATCTCCGATTCAATCGCCGACGCTGGTAACCGATTTCATCTGGAGATCAGAGCGCTCGACTGCGGATCAGGAGCGACCTTGGCTGAGGAAGGGACCGACATTAGCGCTCGTAATCAGGTAGTCCATGAGTTGGGAGCGACGGCCGTGCGCCTTCGGAGGAAGCTCGGGGAGCCGGCCGAATCGCTGGCCCGGTTCAATCAGCCTCTGGAAAAAGCAACCAGCGCCTCCTTGGAAGCACTCCAGATCGGCACTGAGGGAACCAAGATCTTTCTCGCTGGCAACCCGCAGGCAGCGCTCCCCCTGTATCAGAGGGGAATCGAACTTGACCCTGACCTTGCGCTCACGTACGAAGGAATTGGGATGGCCAACGGAGATCTCGGCCATTACGACCTGATGGCAGCTTCAATAACACGCGCCTACCAATTGCGCGACCGAATGACAGAAAAGGACAGCCTGAATACTGATTTTCTCTATTACACTCACGTGACTGGCGAGCTCGACAAGGCCTACTCCGTCCTAGTTCGGTTGCTGGAACTCTTTCCTCGCGATGTATTCTTTCATAATAATCTGGCGTACACGATGGTTGAACTCGGCCAGCTCAAGCGTGCGGCCGACCTAGAGGATGAGACGGCGCGGCTGGAGCCCAGTCCACTCTATTTTTCGTGGGCGGCCGAGTGGAACATAGACGCAAGCAGGTTCAATGAGGCAAGGTCATGGCTGGCTCAAGCGGAGGCCCTTAAATTTGACAGCCTCGAACTGAGGATCCAAAGATTGCGACTGGCATTCATCGAAGGTGATCGGGCCGCTCTCGACCGGATGTTCGAGGACGAAGCGCATGGCCCAAATCGACTCGTCTTCCTCCGCCAACAATCGAGATTTGAAGCTCAGCAGGGTCACCTTGATTCCGCAGATCGCCTACGCCTGCAGGCGTCGAAGCTGTCTTCCGACCCAGTAGATATTTCCAAGGCCCTTGTTGTTTCAGCCCTTCAGAACGCTGAGGTGGGCAGGGCAATCCAAGCGCGCAAGACCCAGGACCAGGCACCTCAGAGTAAATTGGACCGAGACCGAAGAATGATTTTGGCTCTCTCGCTCGCCCGGTCCGGGAGAACCGACGAAGCAGAACGGCTCGCAGACGAAGTTAGCCAGGAAGCACCATTGGACACTACGGTGCAGAGGTATCTTGTCCCCACAGTTCGCGCTGCGGCGAAATTGCAGCAGCACGATCCCGACACCGCCGTCGATCTGCTTCGCGGGACCGTCCAGTACGACCTCGCAGTCACCCATTCGTTCGACTATCTCTACCCGGCCTACATCCGCGGCCTGGCGTACCTGGAGTCAGGCGATGGCCGATCAGCAGCGGGCGAGTTCCAAAAGCTCATCGACAATCCTGGTTTGTGCTGGGAATTTACAACCGGCCCACTGGCCCGGCTTCAACTCGGTCGGGCACAGAGACTGATGGGCGACAACGCATCCGCCCGCAAATCTTACGAAGAATTCCTTACCATTTGGAAAGATGCCGATCTCGATCTTCCCATCTACCAGCAAGCAAAGGCCGAGTACGCTAAGCTCCGAAAAACTGAATTCGCAGATTGAACCACTGCGCGCGGAACAGGCGACGCGGCTCAGGACCCGTTTGCATCTTTGCGAGGTGACATAACCATCACTTTGAGCCCGAACAATCGTGCATCCAGCGCATAGGCTCCCGGTCCGAGGAGCGCGAGCGCAACGGAGTTCAGGACCAGAGAAACCACCAGCCAATCGAAGCGAAGACCAATCAGAAGATCCGCAATCGCATATACACATACGATGGACGACACCACGGGCGTAAATATTCCGATCGCGAGTGCTATCGACACCAACACAGCACCCGCGAAGAGCAAATGGAATAAAGACGGGTCAGGCCTACCCGCCAGGCTCAGGAGGAGAGTCGCTGCCACGGAAATTCGAAGCAGCAACAAACCGATACCCGGCCCTCCCCGCGGAAACATCGAAAATAACCGCTGCACGGACCGATAGTACCGGCTTTTCAAAGGGGCGTAATACCGAATTGGAGCTATGCTTCCGTCACTCTTTTGGGGGATTCGGATGTAAGCAGCGATAGGTATTCTTTGCGAACGCAGGTGGCGATCGATGAGGGGGCAAAGCAGAACAGGATTTTCGAGTCATCCATGGATTCACCCAGCATGGACTGGCCAGTCCAATTCGTCCTGTCCCCGGTGTTGTTTGTTCGCGACTCAATCCTTCCGACAACTCCGTGACCGGCAGTTTGGCAGACTACTACTTCTTCTTGTGCTGTTCCTGACCGCATTTCAGGGTTCACTGCCGTTCGGGCAGACATCTTCGTCAGCGGACTCCGCAGCGAACCTGCAGGTTGGGCACGATACCTGGAACTTCAACCAGGGCGCTCCCGCAGACGTCACGGGTTTAGCACAGACCAATGACGGTTTCCTCTGGCTGGGTGGCCCTAACGGGTTGTTTCGCTTTGATGGAACGCGATTCGAACCTTTCAGGTCGCCGTTTGGCGATCGGCTCCTCTCGACCAACTTGTATTCCTTGTTCGGGCCGCGGTCTGGCGGCCTCTGGGTGGGTTACGTGTTTGGGGGCTTCAGTTTCCTAAACAATGGGCGGGTCACAAACTATGGCGGCGAGATCGCATCCTCGACCGGCAGTATCTTCGGTTTTGCCCAGGATCGGGATGGAATTGTTTGGGCCGCCACATCGAGTGGTCTGTGGAGGTTCGATCATTTAGGCTGGCGGCCTATCGGAGTTGAGTGGAACGCTCCGGCCGGATCCGTTACGAGGGTTGGATTTGATCCGAAGGGGATACTGTGGGCATTGGCTGCGAATTTCGGTGCCCCCGGGGATCTCATCTACCTTTTGCCGGGGACCAGGCACTTCAAAACAGCTGAGAGAAATCTGTCAGTCGATGGATTCATGTTGGACGCAGATCGAGTCGTCATGACCCACCCCGCAGCACCTCCGACGTCCGACTCCAGAGAGGGTTCTGAAGAAAGGCCGGTTGCCTACCCGGTGCTCACGAAAGACGCCCAACAATTTCTTGACCGAAACAACAGCCTTTGGATCTCGTACGACGATAAGCCCATTGTGATGCGCGTTCCCAAAGAGAGGCTTCGTGGTGACCTGAACGGGACGGCGTCCCCGGCTGGTTCTGAAATCTATGGCATCTTTCCTTTTGACATGGCACAGCTGGTCGATCGAGAAGGAAATGTTTGGTTTGGCGATACCAAGGGTATCCATCGATTTTCCTATAGCCCGCTGAACAGACAGGAGTTCCCGAAAGGAGCGTTGGGGAATGCGGATTTTGCCGTCGCCGCCGACGACAACGGGGCGGTGTGGATCAGCTCCCACACCAGTAGCTCGAAAGCGGATCTTTATTACGTCTCGGGCGGCAAAGCCCAGCGTCGCCTCCCGCAGGTGACAACGTCATTCGCCTACCGCGCACCTGACAGGACGCTCTGGTTCTCTGGGAAAGGTTGTCTCTGGCATCTTGTCGGACACGATTCCGTTCGCGTGAACCTTCCCCGGGAAATGGCGAACCAGTTTTTTTTCCTGCAGACGATTACCAGGGATGAACAAGGAGGAATATGGGTCTCCTTCGGCCGCCACGGCTTATACCGGTTGGCCGATGGCATTTGGACATCGTACGGTGGCCGCGATGACCTCCCGAAGACAGGCATATTGATGATCGAATTTACCGATAGTCTGGGCCGCATTTGGTTTGGCTATTCGAAGAGCCAGCTGGCGGTTTTAGATGGCGGTCGGGTCCGCGTATTCGGTCCGAGCGATGGTCTTCAAGTGGGCAACATCATGGCGATCCACGGACGAGGATCGGGGATTTGGATTGGGGGTGAATTTGGGCTAGAGCAGTTTGACCAAGGGCGCTTCCGCAACATTGCTGGTGTGAATGACGAATGGCTGCGCGGAATCTCTGGCATCGTGGAAACGGCCAACGGAGATCTATGGCTCAACGCGATTTCTGGGATTTTCCATGTCCGTGAGGCGGAAATCTCCGCGGCCTTGAGAGACTCAAACTATCGGGTCAAGGGCGAGCACTTCGGCAGACGCGAGGGACTGCCAGGTATTGCGCCCCAGGTGCGCCCGCTTCCGACCGCCATCGAAGGCACCGATGGACGACTGTGGTTTACCTTCCGCAACGGTGTGGTGTGGCTCGATCCAGCAGCTTACTCTGAAAAAAAGGCAGCTTCGCCGCCCATCACGATCCAGTCGGTTGCCGCCGATGATAAGAGCCACGCGCCCTCCCCTCCCCTCTCTTTACCAGCTCACACATCAAGCGTGCAAGTCAGCTACAGCGCAGTGAGCCTCTCCGATCCAGAGGCCATCCGATTCCGTTACAAGCTGCAGGAAACAGACAAGGACTGGCACGAAGTAGCCGAGGCTAGTCCCGTGAACTATCGCAATCTTGCGCCGGGCTCGTACCACTTCAGCGTCGCAGCCACCGATAAGAACGGCGTGTGGTCGGACAAGGTAGCCACGGCGGAGTTCAGGATTTTGCCGGCCTTTTATCAGACGCGGTGGTTTCTCGCGCTCTCCATCCTGACGGCAATGGCACTCTTGTACCTGTTTTATCTAATGCGGCTGAAACAGGTGGCGCAGCAAATGCGTGGACGTATGGAAGTGCGTCTTGCGGAGCGAGAGCGGATCGCCCGCGACTTGCATGACACATTGTTGCAGAGCGTCCAGGGCCTCATCCTCAAGGTTCACGCCGGGCTAAGACAAATACCAGCCGAAGAACCAGGCCGGCAGACCATAGAGAAAGCACTCGATTACGCCGACCAGGTCTTGGCGGAAGGAAGAGACCGGGTTCGCAATTTGCGGGCCACAGCAGCGTCACTCAGCGACCTAGCGGCGGCCTTCCAGCGGGTGGCGGAAGAAATCTCACCCAGCCGCGCAGCGACCCTCAGGACGGTTGTGGAAGGCAACGTGCGGGAATTACATCCCGCGGTCCTCGAGGAGTCGTATTCCATTGGACGCGAGGCGCTAATGAATGCCTTGACCCATTCCCGAGGCCTTCACATCGAAGTGGAAATCACGTACGATTCTCGACAGTTTCGTTTGCGGGTTCGCGATGACGGACGCGGTATCGACCCTGGCGTTCTTGAAAAGGGACGCCGCGATGACCACTGGGGTCTGCCAGGGATGCGAGAACGCGCAACTAAGATCGGCGCTCAACTCGGGCTATGGACCCGTCCTGGTGGTGGAACCGAGGTTGAATTGATGGTTCCCGCCTCAACCGCTTATCAAGGTGTTCGTGGTGAGTCCAAGGCTTCTTGGTTTCGCCGGTCTTCCCACATCGATGGTGAATAACTATGACAGCCAACAAGCCCATTCGAATTCTTACGGTAGATGATCATCCGGTATTGCGCGAAGGGATCGCCGCGATTCTGACGAGTGAGCCGGATATGGTTCTCGTCGCGGAAGCCAACAATGGACGCGAAGCGCTCGAGCAATTCCGCACTCATCGTCCGGACATTACTCTTATGGATCTGCAGATGCCGGTCATGGGTGGCAGTGACGCGATCGCAGCTATTCGCAAAGAGTTTCCCGACGCCCGAATCATCGTGTTGACCACCTACAGTGGCGACGCGCAAGCAGAACGTGCGTTCAAAGCGGGCGCTTACGGCTATCTTTTGAAGAGCATGCTACGGAAGGAGTTGGTTGAGACCATTCGCACCGTACACGGTGGCCGAAAAAAAATGCCGCCCGAAATCGCTGTCGAGTTGGTGGAACATCGTGCCGAAGATGCGTTGAGTGAGCGCGAAATCGAGGTTTTGCGTCAGCTCGCCTCCGGCAACAGTAACAAGATGATCGCTGACAACCTCAGCCTCTCTGAAGAAACGATTAAAGCTCACATGCGCAGCATTCTTTCAAAACTTGGCGCGAATGATCGCACTCACGCTCTTGCTATAGCCTTGAAGCGTGGCATCATCGAAATCTAGTACCCCAGATCATGCGGTCCCCTGAATGGTTGCACTTTCCAAATCTACTTGCTGGCTGCCAATTTCTGGGCCAGAGCGCTTTGCGATCTCGGTCAGATCGTGCAACCACTCGAAGGCTGGCAGCGTCAGGTTTTCTTCCTGCAATCGCCAACGCCAGTTTCCGCTGGCGCGCCCGGGTGTATTCATGCGTGCTTCCGCCCCATGGTTCAGGAGATCCTGCAGCGGAGCAATCGCCAGCGCCGCCGGCGATGACCATGCCAGGTGCATCAGTGCCGGGGCAGCTTCCGCGCTCCCGCCTGGCGCACGCTTGAGGTAACTCCAGAAGTTTTGTCGCTGGTAATCGGGCAATTCTCCGTACCACTCCCGAGTGGGAGCATTGTCGTGGGTACCCGTGTATACAACGGCGTTAGCTGGGATGTTGTGCGGAAGATAGGGGTTCCCAGGATTACCGTCAAAGGCAAATTGCAGAACTCGCGTGCCTGGCAGTTGAAACTGGTCGCGCAGTGCCTGTACGTCCGTAGTAATGACACCCAGATCTTCGACGATGAATGGGAGACGACCCAGCTCGTTCCGAACTGCTTCGAAAAAGAGCGCGCCCGGGCCCTGCACCCATTGCCCAGACTGAGCCGTTGGTGCGCCCGCTGGAACGTGCCACGCGGCCGCGAATCCGCGGAAGTGATCCAGACGAATTGCATCCACGTGAGCAAGCAGGGCGCGCAGGCGATGAATCGACCAGCGGTAACCGGTTGCGCGAAGAGCATCCCAGTTGTAAACAGGATTGCCCCACAGTTGGCCCTGAGCGCTGAAGTAGTCAGGAGGAACGCCGGCAACGAAGCGTGGCCTGTGATGCTCGTCGAGCAAGAACAACTCTGGGTTGGCCCAGACATCGCTGGAATCCGGGGAAACAAAGAATGGCAGGTCGCCGATCAGGCCCACACCCTTTGAGTGCGCGTGTTTCTTGAGTTCATCGGCTTGGTGGAACAGCAGGAATTGCGCAAAGCGGACCTTATCGATTTGATTGGCTAACTCTCGACGCGCGGTGGCTAGAGCCTGCGGGCTGCGCTGAACCAACTCTGTCGGCCAATCCAGGTAATACGCCCCCTGAAACTTGGCTTTCAGCGCCCGAAATAACGCATAGTCTTCCAGCCAATGTTCCTGTTGCACGCAGAACTCGTCGTATGCAGGACGCAGATCATTCCGCTCCCCTCGTTTGATGTTTGTCCACGCCAATTCAAGGAGCCGACTCTTGAAAGGGATCACGTTATCGTAGTCAACCAAATCTGAGGCAAACTCAGCCTCACAATCCGTCGCCTTGAGCAGCCCGTCTTGGATCAGGCTGCCGGGACTAATCAGCATGGCGTTTCCCGCAAACGACGACATCGGTTGATAGGGAGAATTCCCGTAACCGATGGGACCAAGCGGCAGAGCTTGCCACCATCTTTGCCCGGCATCGTGGAGCTGATCCACCCACGAGAACGCCGACGATCCCAAATCGCCGATTCCATAGGGCGATGGTAGAGAGGTGACGTGTACCAGCAAGCCCGAGGCACGATACTGGGGCGGAAACGGAGGAACATTCATAGTCCCGCCGTTATTGGTAATTGCCGCTTCAGTGCGTTGTTCACCATCTCTTCCGCTTCGTTGAGGATCGCATTTAGATGTGACTCGCTCTCGAAGCTCTCGGCGTAAATCTTATAGATGTTCTCCGTGCCCGAGGGACGAGCGGCAAACCAACCGCTCTTTGCCACGACCTTCAGCCCGCCGATCGGAGCCTGGTTGCCCGGCGCTCGTGTCAGCTTCGCGGTGATTGGTTCGCCCGCCAAATCTGACTCGTTGATTGCTTCGGGTGAGAGCTGTTGCAATGTTGCTTTCTGTTGGGGCGTTGCTGGTGCGTCGATGCGCTTGTAGTACGGAGTGCCAAACTCCGCAGTCAGTTCGCGGTAATGCTCCCCTGGATCCTTGCCGGTGCGAGCAGTAATTTCGGCCGCCAGCAGGTCCATGATAGGCCCGTCTTTATCCGTGGTCCATACCGAACCGTCGTGGCGCAGAAAGCTCGCTCCCGCACTCTCTTCTCCTCCGAAACAGTACGACCCGTCCACAAGTCCCGGAACAAACCACTTGAAACCAACCGGCACTTCACACAGCTTGCGTCCGAGCTTTTGGACGACACGGTCAATCATACTGCTGCTCACAAGTGTTTTTCCCACGGCGACATCTTGATGCCACTGCGGCCGGTGTGTCAGCAGATACTGAATTGCCACTGCGAGGTAATGATTCGGATTCATTAACCCGGCAACGGGAGTGACAATTCCGTGCCGATCGGAATCGGGATCGTTGGCGAAAGCCACCTGGTACTTATCCTTGAGCCCCACCAGCCTGGCCATGGCGTAAGGACTGGAACAATCCATGCGGATCTTGCCGTCGTGGTCTACCGTCATGAACGAGAAGGTTGGGTCAATGACTGGATTGACGACAATAACGTCGAGTCCGTAAATCGAGTTGATTGGCTCCCAATAAGGCCGGGCAGCTCCGCCCAGAGGGTCCACCCCAAGTTTAAGGTGGGCGCTGCGAATGGCGTCGATGTCCACAACATTCTTGAGATCGCGAACGTAAGGGAGGACGAAGTCTTCCTGATGCGTGCTGGCGGCGTGAATGGCCTTGTTGAACGCAATGCGCTTTACACCTTTATTTCCTCCCCGCAACAGATCATTGGCGCGATTTTGTACCCACGCCGTCACATCGGTATCGGCCGGACCTCCGTTGGGTGGGTTGTACTTGAAGCCTCCATCCTCAGGCGGATTGTGGGACGGCGTGATGACGATGCCATCGGCCAGATGTTCTTTTCGATTCCGGTTGTAAACGAGAATCGCGCGCGAGATGACGGGGGTTGGTGTGACAGCATCCTTTTCCTGAATGATGGTCTCAACGCCGTTTGCAGCCAACACTTCTAGAGCGGTCTGCTGTGCAGGTCCGGAAATTGCATGGGTATCTTTCCCCATGTAGAGGGGACCATCGATGCCTTGTGACAGCCGGTAGTCACAGATCGCTTGCGTCATCGCCAGAATGTGCGCTTCAGTGAATGAGCCGTGAAAAGGAGAGCCACGATGTCCACTCGTTCCGAAGGCCACGAGTTGGTTGGGATCGCTGACGTCGGGCTTGCGCTCGAAGTACTCTTTCTCCAAACGAGCCACGTCGATCAGCATTTCCTTCGGCGCGGGCTTGCCTGCCAGCGGTGAAATGACCGGTTCACCAGGGATTGTCGTAGGGTGCGTTTCTACGGTATGGGGCATGGTTCCACCTTCCAGATTTCGCTGGCATATTCGTGAATCGTACGGTCGCTCGAAAACTTCCCCGAGCTCCCAATATTAAGGATAGCTTTCCGCGCCCAGTCATTGGGCTTAGCGTACAGCTCGCCTAGCTGGTCTTGAGCCTGGCAGTAAGACGTCAGATCCGCCAGGTGCATGTAGTGATCGCCATTAGTCAGCAGGGTATCGCGCAACGGAGCGAACGTGCCGGGTTCGTTTCGGCTGAAGTAATCTGAGAAGATTAGGTCCAGTGCAGCACGAGTCTCCGGCTCGTGTTCATAGTGCCAATGCGGGTTGTACCAGGCTTGACTGTTCTGCACCTGCTCCACGGTCAGGCCGAACAGAAACAGGTTCTCTTTTCCCGCTTCCTCTGCCATCTCGATGGTCGCACCGTCAAGCGTACCGACCGTGAGAGCTCCATTCATCATGAACTTCATGTTGCTTGTTCCACTGGCTTCGTAGCCGGCAGTCGAAATTTGGTTTGAGGCGTCGCTGGCGGGAATCAGCCGTTCTGCCAACGAAACGTTGTACTCGGGGAGAAAAACTACTTTCATTCGTCCGCGCACGATCGGGTCATCGTCTATCGTGCTCGCAAGATTATTGATGAATTTTATGATGAGCTTGGCTAGTCGGTATGCTGGTGCCGCTTTACCAGCGAAGAAGAATGTGCGCGGCACCATCTCCGTGTCGGGATTCTCCCGCAGCCGGTTATAACCCACGACGATTCGCAGCGCGTTCAGGAGCTGCCGTTTGTACTCATGGATGCGCTTGATCTGGCAGTCGAAGATCGTATTCGGGTCGACAACTTGACCAGAGCTCGACTTCAGCCAATTCGCGAATGCGACTTTGGCATCGCGTTTTGACTTGTGGAATGCTTTCTGCAAGCCGGAGTCGTCAGCCAACGGCTTGAGGTTGCGGAGCTGGCTCAGGTCAGTGATCCATTTATCGCCAATCGCCTCCGTGATGGTATCCGCCAGTGCAGGATTCGCTTCCAGCAGCCAGCGGCGTGGTGTAACTCCATTGGTCTTGTTGCTGAATCGCTCCGGAAACATTTCCGCGAGATCCTTGACCGTCGTGGTGCGCAACAGCTTGGAATGGACAGCGGCCACACCATTTGTGCTGTGCGAGCCCACGATTGCGAGATTGGCCATGCGAATCTTGCGAGAGGGTTTCTCTTCTACCAGACTGACACGCTCCGCGCGGCCTTCGTCTCCCTTGAAACGGACACGGGTTTCGTCGAGGAGTCGGCGGTTGATCTCGTAAATGATCTCCAACTGCCGGGGAAGCAGTGCTTCGAACCACGCGACTGGCCACTTCTCGAGAGCTTCGGGCAGCAAAGTGTGATTGGTGTAGGCGAGCGTTTTTCTGGTCAGGTCCCAAGCCTGGTCCCATCCCAGGTGCGCATCGTCCAGCAGAATGCGCATCAGTTCTGCTACTGCCATCGAAGGATGCGTGTCATTGAGCTGGATGGCGGCCTTCTCGGGCAGTCTTTCCCAATCCGTGTTGTGCCGCAAAAAGCGTCGCACGAGGTCGGCCAACGAACACGCCACCAGGAAGTATTCCTGCAGGATTCGCAACTCCTGTCCGGCAGTGGTGGAGTCGTCAGGATACAGCAGACGCGTGAGCGATTCGGCTTCGAGAGTCGCGCCCAGCGCGCCGACGAAGTCGCCAGTGCCGAATTCCTGAAAATCGAAATAGTCGGGCGCAGCCGCTGCCCACAGACGAAGAGTGTTGATTGTCTTTCCTCCGTAACCCACCACAGGGCGGTCAAACGGTATGCCGTACAAGCTGGATGGCCGGTCGGGAATGACCTCAACGCGTCCGTCGCGTAGCTTGAAGGTGCAATTGAGCTTGATTTCCACCTTCTCGTGGGCGCGGCAGATCTCCCAAGGATCGCCGTCGCGGAGCCAGTTGTCGGGATCCTCTCGCTGCCAGCCATTCACAAATGACTGCCGAAACATTCCGTACTCATAGCGTAGGCCATACCCGGTGGCCGGTAGTTGCATGGTGGCCATCGAGTCAAGGAAGCACGCTGCCAGGCGTCCCAAACCACCGTTCCCCAGACCCGCATCCGGTTCCTGCTCGATCAATTCAAGCCAGTCGATGCCCTTTTCCTTGACAGCTTGCTCGACGAGAGGGTCGAGCAAAAGATTCGTCACATTGTTGGCCAGCGAACGTCCGAGGAGAAACTCCATAGAAAGGTAGTAAATACGCTTTACATTCTGCTGCTCATATGTCTGCTTGGTTCGGACCCAGCGCTGCGCCAGGACGTCACGCACCGAACTGGAGAAGGCCTCGAAACGCTCCCTGGCGCTGGCCACCCTGGGGTCGATTGCCCGGTCGAACACCAGGTGCTTTTCATAAAGTCCATCGTCCGTTCCGAGGAACGGAATAGGGCGGGACCAATAATGCCTAAGAATTTCCGAAACATCGGAGGTCTTGTTCACCATTGGAACGACTTTGGCGGAGCTGGAGCGCACTACACTTTTTGTGTTCATGAGGATCCTTTGGGCTACCTTATTAGAGATGATTGTCATCGTCGTTCGGTTACTTGAAACATCATGCCGCAACGTGGTGGTCGTCGTTCCACAACCGTATGACGGGACGCGACAGATTGTGCTCGTAACTAAGCGCACTCAGGCTGGCTGGGTTGAGCAGAAAATACCTGCCGCCGGTTCCTGGGCCGAGAGCCAACCAGCGCGCGGTCAAGACCCGAATGAAGTGTCCACTGGTAAAGAGCAGTACGTCCCCGCTGATGCTACGGACACGCTGGACCACACGATCGGCCCGCTCACCGATTTGCGCCGGTGATTCGCCGCCTGGACAGCCGTCGCGGAATAGATCCCAGTCCGGGCGTTGTCGGAGTATTTGTGCCGAGGTTAAACCTTCATATTGCCCGTAGTTCCATTCGACAAGATCAGAGTCGGTTTCGGCGTGGGCTCCGAAGCCAGACAGTTGGCAGGTCCGCGCCGCACGCTGCAACGGACTGATGAACACTTTGACGAATTTCATCCCATTCAGCCTTTGTCCAAGCCGCACCGCATTGCGCTCGCCATCGGGCGTCAAGGGCAAATCGGTTAAGCCGGTATGCTGGCCCGAGAGAGTCCACGCTGTATTGCCATGCCTTGCGACATACACCACTGGAAGTACTTCGCTCATAGGGTCTCTCTCCTTCACGTTTCTAGTCCGCTTGCGGCCTTTCGCCTCGTCGAAAGCGTTAGCGTCAAGTCTGATGGCCGGATCAGAACCCGTGCTATTTCCGCCCCACCCCTTGGGTGGAATTGCAGAGTCGAAGTGGTCGCTACTTCTCTGCTTTCTCCGAGCGATGACATCAGCACTACGCCTCTCCGCGAGTCAGGCTGCAAAGCGATATGTGCGGCACACTGATCGCACAACCAATACCGCTCGACGTATCGCTTGCCATTCGAGGACGTGCTTTTGCCGCAAGGACATTCTCTGTACTGAATTTCAACTTCAAAAAGCTTTCCTTGACGCAGATAGCGGAATGGGACGTAGCAGACAGGGTTTGCACACTTGCGAAGCACCGCAGCTCCTCACAATAAAGTCGTACGACGTGGTGCATTGATTTGGGTCGAATCCTTAGCCAAGCTGCTTTTTCGCAAGAGCGCTGACGGCGCCCGTATCTGCTCCGTGCATTCAGAGTTCCAAGCTCATTGCTTGGGGCGAAGAATCGAGTTGTTTCGTTTGAAAGGCCGACTTACGGGCCCTCGGACCTCGCCAGTGTCTTTCGTCGAATTACGCCGTGTCCGCAACCTTTGACGAGAGTTTGGCAAGTGATAAATGCGCAGGCGATAAAACTTCCTGTCCAGACATTTGTCGTTGGCGTTTAGCACCGACGCGAGCAAGCTTCCAGCATTCCGTCGCAATGGCCCAGTCCTCCTCCGCTCGAATCACCAGGATGCGGACCCGAGAATCTGCAACCGAGATATCTGCATCGAGTGAAGGCCGGAGATTGAGTTCGCTGTCGAGTCTGATACCCAGAAATCCCAATGGGTTGCAGACAGCGGCGCGCACTTCGCTGGAGTTCTCACCTACTCCAGCAGTAAACACAAGCGAATCAACCCCGCCCAGCACGGCGGCCATGCCACCGATAGCTATTCGCAAGCGATGGACAAACATGTCGAATGCCAGTTTCGCTCTTTCGTTTCCTCGTGGAACGGCAGCAAGGATCTCCCGCATATCGCCGGAAAAGCCGGAGATTCCAAAGAGACCCGACTCCCGATTCAGCATGCGGTCCATCTGTTCGCTATCAAGTTGTCCCTTTCGCATCAGATAGATCAGGATTCCGGGATCCACCGAGCCCGAACGGGTTCCCATCATCAACCCATCCAAGGGAGTGAATCCCATGGTGGTATCAATGCTGCGGCCGCCGTGAATCGCCGCGACAGAACATCCATTGCCCAGGTGGCAACTAATGACTTTGAGCGACTTCGGGTCTTTATTCAGCAGCTGCGCTGCGCGTGCGGCACAGTACTGATGATTGATGCCGTGAAATCCGTACCGTCGAATGCCATTCTCGAACCACTCATAAGGGCCGGGATAGGTGGCTGCCTCCAATGGCATCTGACGATGAAAGCCGGTATCGAAAACCGCCATCTGAGGAATAGGCCCAAGAAACGCTTCGACAAGCTCCATGCCTTCTACCTCAGCACGAATGTGCAGGGGCGCAAGCGCAGACACGCTGTTAATCGCTGAGCGCACCTCGCGCGTGATAATCACTGGCTCCTCGAAATGCGGTCCGCCGTGCACGACGCGATGTCCCACGGCGTCGATCTCCGAAACAGAGGTCACCGCACCTACCTTCTCGGCACTTAATGTGCTCAACAAATGTTTGACCACCTGCTCACGCGAGGAGGCTGGGATCTGTTCCTTTTGGACAACTCCGAGTGAGTTTTTCACCGTAACTGCCGCGATTCGCTCTCCAAATTCGACTCTGCCCTCCCATAAACACGCCCGCGGATGCTCTGGCAGAGTTTCACCAATTTCATAAAGGCATGCCTTTTGGCTGCTGGAGCCTGAGTTGAGTACGAGGATCTTCATCGGGTGTGCATCAAGTGTTCTCTTCGCTGCTCGTCTTACTCAAGGAGCAATCGGAAGACCAAAACCAAAACCGCAATAAGAGCCGCGCCACCATATAGCTGCCAAATAGCCGCCAACCAAGTGATGAAGTCACAAATCCGGCATGCCCGAAGAACGACAGTTGTTAGCGGGGAGCTTCTTTGAAGTTTGTACTGCAATTCTAGGTTTGGATGACACCGGGAGAGCAGGACTAGACTGAAAGGGTCACCAAGCAAACAACCCTAACGAGCGGATTAAATGGACATCTGAACATGACGCAACCTATGATTAAGTACACATGAGAAATAGGTTGTGATCCCCAATAGTCAGAGTTTCAAAGACCTTGAAGCCTTTCTTTTTGTATATCTCGACATTACGCAGGTTTGCCGTCTCAAGAAATACAGGAATCGACTTTTCTTTCATCCTCTGAATTATCGGATTCATTAATGCGCTTGCCAATCCCTTTCCTTGTGCTTCTGGCCAGACTCCGATCAGATACAAATGGCAATAACGCGAATATTTGCGAAAATTATTGTGAACGTGAGCTTCTGACTTCACAATTCTTACGACGGACCTTATGCCGATCTGGATAAGGAAGGCTAAGTTTCGCCAAATGTAATGAAATGACATCTTTTCATTTCGCTCACAATCCCACAACGCGACCGCATTATTGTCATCAGTCAAATATATTTCGCCCTTCCGAAGGGTCTGATGCACAACATAATCGACTAAGACATTGAACTTAAACTCGTTCTTGCTTTCTTCCAGAAGCCAGATCAAGTGTGGGTCCTTCTTAAACGACAGCAGCAAAATACTCTTGATTAGGTCCACGTCGGCCAGTGTTGCTGTTCTCATGGGTTCTCCTGAATAGATTACGTCGGGGCCGCGGGGTGCTACGCCGCCTCAGCGCCGACGCTGCAATATGCGCATTTCGGAATCGACAAATTGGCCAGCACCCCACCAAAATCCGGCTTCTTGGGCGGCATAGTAAATAGTACCCCTTCGGCACGCATCTCTCTGTAAAGTTAGATCAGGTTTACAGATCCTGAGCATGCACGGTAAGCACCGGGCAGCGAGCACCACATACCACTCGATACGAGTTCGTAGAAACAAAACGATCGCTAAATCTGTGAGTGGCCGGGACGGCAAGCACGATTACATCGGCAGCGGTTTGATCAGCTACCTGCAAAATGAGGTCGCTCTGTGCATCAATATCGATCGGCAATTGAGAGGGGATTGTCAGTGGTGCATCGAGAGTAGTGTTCCTTACATCGTGCTCGGACAATTTGAGCTGGGAAACCTGGGCGAGAACACGGCCACCTTTATCATCGACAACATCCACTACACTGAGCCGAGAGTTATATTTGCGCGCCAGCGAAACGGCGTACGATTCCGCAAGCTGGGAGCGGGCGGAGGCACCGTAAGCCAACAGAATGCTCTCGGGTCCGAATTCTTGTATCCGAATCCGATCAGCGAAACGTCCCACGCTTAAAACCGGACAAGAAGATTGGTCTACGACAAGCTCGGTGACTGATCCCAGTATTGCCTTCCTCCACCCAGTTCGTCCGTGAGTACCAACAATGATCAGATCGACGTTGAGATTTTTGACAGCGTCAGTCAAGAGGTCAATTAGGTCTCCAGCCGAGACCAATGTGTTGAGCTTGACATTTCTGGTGCGGTGTTCGCGACGCAGGTCCGAAACCAGCTGTTCGAGCTCACGCCGGGCATCATCGCAGGCGGTCTGAATTGGGGAGGGATCGATCAGATTGTATGGCGTCGGATCAATGCAATGAAAAAGGTGTAACTGCGATTTGTAGCGGCTGGCGATCCCCAGCGCATAGCCTAGGGCCCGTTTCGAGCAATCCGAGAAATCTGTAGCCAGCAGGATGTTGTGAATCGCTATCGGATCGGGCGGGCCAGATGGTTGCGGAAGCTGTAATAGTAAATCGGCGTTTTGCATATGCTCTTTGGCAACCAGATCGCGAACCGTATTAATTTGCGCCAACGATGGCGCGCGCACGGGCCTCCTGGGTGGACGTCGTGGCCTCTTTTTTCTGGGCGGCGTTCACGACATAATCCTGGTGGTCAATAGTCAAAAGTTTCTTGCCGTAGAGCCGAACCTGCACCAACGTCTGATCTTTTTCCGGAAGCCAGAACCCGTCGATTTTCTGGTATTGCCTTACAAAATCAGCGCGCTCGATCCAGAAAGACAGTTTCTTTGCGGGGTGCCCTTCGATGCGGACCACAGCATAATCATCCACATCGATCCATAGTTTGCCTTCAAACAAATACGTGTCTTTCCGCTTCGGGACTGCCTGTGCGACGAAGCAGTGGTAAGGTCCGACCTGCTGTTCACCCAGCAGGTTCAGGGAATAGTTCGCAGGTGAGATGGCGCTGTCGTGGTGTTGTTTGCCGGCTGCGGTTTCAATCTCACTGGATATCAGCGGCTTCAGAGCCATCCGGCGAATAACTCCTGATCCTTCCTCTGACCTCACCACAAAGCTCTTCTGGTCCGGTGCACGAAACTCCATTTGCCCGACTTCCTCCGCATGCACCTTTCCCTTTAAATCGACCACTCGATAGGTTCGGAGGACTGTATAGTCGAGCAATGCCGTCTTTCGAAGCTGGTTATGGACATCGAGCTCGCCGAAAAGCTGGGCCTCTGCAACGCCGGGACGCAAAGGTTCGAGCGGGGTTGAAAGTTCGGGCTGACGGTTTGAATTACCCTGCCCTTTCGCCTCGACCGCGAACATTGCCATCGCAACAAGTGTTGCGAGAAGCAGCGAGAGCGTAACTTTAGTAGTGCTCCGTATTTCCATGTCTGTTCCCCATCTGCTTGGTTATCGTCGTTTTAATCCGCCAGCGAGCGGTAGGGAGGGATCGTTTTTTTCGATTCATGTTCTCCAAATCCTCGAGTGGACTCTACCAATAATCAAGCATGCAAGGTTCCATACCCGAACTTAGCTTAAAGGTGCGAGAGCCGCTCTGGGACGAGCCACATAGCGTCAGTCGCAAATACCGGTACGGCAAGCGCCACACCTGCTTCCTGCGCGGCCAATGGCAAGGAATTGGCAGGTGACAGGTGAAGAGGGGCCAAATAGGCCAGCAGCAGGGGCGAAATCCGGCCACCGAGTCTCCCCAAATTATCCTAGCCTACTTGGCCTGCTTGGTGGCCGATCTTTGGCTCACGATCGGCACTTCTTGTGATTGACCCAGGATGTCGTTGTAAGTAATTGTTTTTTTCCCGACCAGCACCAGCAGCTCACGACCGGCGGCATACTTCACCGTGTTCATCCCCAAAGGCGGTGTGTAGAGAACTACGTAAATCGTGTCGCCCACTTTAACGGACACGTCGTAGCGGACGACATCCGAGCCGCTATCCTGATGAGTCTTCACGTCGGTTATCGTGGCCACTTGGTATTTTGACGTCGACTGGCTAAAGGCGGGAAGAGTTCCCAAACAGATACAAGTCATACAAATCAGTTTCAGCATGCATCACCTTTACGTTGCTTCTTCTAGCCTTATTGCTTTGGTATTTGCAGGTCTTGCTGTAGCGTAAAATCGAGTAGGGTCTCACTTGGAACTTTGACCTGGTCACCCTTCGTGATCAGCTCAGACCCTGCTCCCGCCCCACCACCTACGGCAGCTCCGATCCCAGCACCCTTTCCGCCACCGGCCAAGGCTCCAATAATCGACCCCACCGCCGCTCCGCCGATAGTTCTCTTCGCGGTGCTCGCACCGCGCGACTTGCCAGTCGACTCATACTCACCTGTGACCAGCGGCACCGTATGCCCGTTCACCACAATCCCGGTCAGCTCCAACTGGAGCTCCGATCTGCCGGTGAAGGTTCCTGATTTCTTGGACTCGGTCAGTCGACCGTAGACGTCAGCTCCTTTTGCAACTACGACGTTGTCGTCGACCGTCAGCGGCTCTTCGAGAGAGGCTTCAAAGCGATCTCCTACATGGTTTTTTGTCGAGTCGATGCCATCGATAGTGCGTACGGAGATAAGTGTTCCGGCCGAAATGGTGACGTAAGTGGGCGTCTTGATGCCCGGCTCGCTTGAAAACGCCGGGTCGGAGCGTATAAGAGAGTCTTCCAGTACGCTTGCGGAATCAAACTTTAGTGAAGCAATATCCGAGAGATTGTACGTTTGCACCGACGAACCGACCTGGAAGCTGATCTCGTTCTCCGTACCACCCATGAACTTGCCGTTAATCTGGTTCCCATTCTTCAGTTCCAACGAATCCGCCGACACGATCGACCTCGCTACGCACAGCACAACGACTACACTGAGATTCCGACTCAACTTCATTTTTGGTTCTCCTCGCTACTGGTCACTTCTCTCGCGACAGTAAATGGCGTTAACAAAGTCATCTCGCTAAAGATCGCACGTACGATGCCAAATGAAAAACCGAACCATGGATCACTAAGTGAAAGGTTTTCAATAAGACGGCACTGCCCTGCTTCCCAGATGCGAGGCACTGGGCGCAGCAGGCATGTCCCACTTGTCATTTGCCAAATGCTTGCCGTTGCTTGCGGCACACCATTCGTACATATTGGGAAATACGTCGGCGTCTCAGGGATTATCTGCACGTAGTTCTTGGCATCCAGCTTGCAACCGAACCACGCAGCGAGGCGGCGGTCGGTACAGGGCACAGACGAATTCCGAAGCCAACCAGCATGGAGCGTCTAAGAGTGGAATGACACCGGCGTCAAGTTAACCGACATACGCAGTCTCCGGCTGCACCTCGCATCGTTAATCCGCAGTCGTTGCAGCAGCGCGCGATACAGAAAGAGCCATGAGGATCATCAACATGTTGCCAGGGGAACCTAACACAATCATCTCGTCGATCATCAATCTGGTGTGTCCGCAATGCGGTGGGAGCATGATGGAATTCCAATGCTGCGGCAGGTGCCGCAGAAGCTGGCTCTCGGAATGGGAGTGGGCGAACATGGCGGTGAGGAGTTTCGATACGAGGAGGCCATCGAGCGCAGCACGGTCCAGGGGATAAGTCGTCGCCTGTAGAGTGTTGTTGGCTTGAGAAGTTCGCGCAGTTTACCGTTCGGAACACCGAAACCTGTCTTCCAACAAATTTCTGAATAATATATTAAGGGAAAGGCTAGGCATGGACTCAACCTCCATGGCGGCAGAACTGGATTGCCAATTCGGGGTCCCTGGTGTTGCGAAGTGTGAGGGTGAGGCCGGACTGCCCCGAGTAGATTGACGGCGCTTTAGGCTAAAGCGAGGCGTATCTGCACGGGTGCGCATCTGACGGCCTGGAACCGGAAACAAGCTACGCGGGGCTTACCGTTTTTTCCAGAAGAGCACACGCGAGTGAAACCACGTCTTGATCTTCGGAATGCAACGCCCGAACCAATTCGAAGCCAGCATCTCGGGAAGCGTATTGCGTCCACATCACGCCGCACAACAAAACATAGTCTGTACTCATTCCATCACCTCATCGAACTTCAATTTGCATGCTCAATCGTTCTCTTGCGGAAGGTCGTCCTTTCAGCGTCAGCCTAATCACCACATCATTTGAGCAGTCACAGCTCCAATCCGAAGCAGCACACGTTCTGAGTGCTAGTTGCTTCAACATGAGGTAGTTAGAATGTGCGACGCACTCTCGCAGCTTTTATTCCTAGAAGAAACGATGCCAAGCTATTGGCGCCTGACGGGTGCTCGCGTGTTGTGCTGGATTCTGAATCGGGGTTCCAACGCCGAGCAGATAATCTTTGTCAGGCGGTTGCCGTCTCAGAAACGCAGGGTGCAGGGCTCAAACGCTCTTCTGGAGGGTGGCCAGACAGGTGGCCGCTTTGTTGTTCGGTACATGCACAACAGATCACCCGCACCGACGCCATGAAAGGTATGGCGAGGTAGATACCGACGATTCCGCCGATCTCAGCGCCGACTAGCAGGGCGAAAATCGCCGCCAAGGGGTGAATCTTCAGGTGGCTTCCCATGATCCGCGGCGTAGCAACGTAATCTTGAATCACTCTCCAAAGGCCTAGCAATACCGCCATCCAGATCCAGTGCAGGTGATTTACAACACCTACGCCGACGATCACGGCGAATGTGGTGATCCAGCCCAGCGCCGGAAGAAACTCCAACAATCCCCCGAAAACGCTCAGTGCGAAGGCGTGCGGAAACCGCAGGAGGATCAAGGCCGCTAAGTAGAAGAGGAACGAAAGACTGCAAAGAAGTACTTGCGCCCTTATATATTCGGTGAGCATCAGGTGCAGTTGGTGAGCCAGGGCACGAATCTTTGGGCGCCGCTCTGGGGAAAAGAATAACCGGATGAGGGTATCTGCGATGTGGTCGCCGTCGCGCAAGAAAAAGATCGCCAGCACGGGAATCAGAAGCACCGAACCCACCAATTCTGCGGTATTTGAAAGGAATATATCGGTGCGTCGTACCAAGCCCTGGATGTCCTCTTTGTGCCTGGCCAGGAAGGCCCTGAGCCGGTATTCCTGTTTCTCGCTCCACCCGTATTTGCCTCGCAGTTGAGTCGCGATGTCCCCGGTCGAGAGGCCCTCCAGCAGGGCTGGCACTTCATCTACCGCTTTCATCGTATTCTGGATCAACCCCGGAGCGAATCTATAGCCCACTACCGCAATTAGAATCACAAAGGCCAAGTACACTTCTATTACGGCAGGCGCTCTCAAATTTCTGCACAATAACGAGTGCCGCTGCAGGAACTTGACCACTGGATTAATCAGATAGGCGAACAATACGGCGAACACGAAGATGAGAGTGATGCGACGTGCACAGTAGATGACCGCGCACACCCCGGCAACCAATAATATGGTCAGCAGGACATCGACGGTGCGGCGTTCGGGGAATGCCATCGTCAGGGTTCCTACGTCAGAAAGCTGCGGGGCGCAGTCCCCGCATGCCGGATTTAGTGCCCTCTCGTTTCAGTTGAGGGCGCAGGGAGCGTGCTTGCAATCGCATTGAATCTCGGTGTCCTGCACATCATCGGCCTCGGAGCAATAGTCGCTGCAATAGCTTTGTCCGATTGTTACCGTACATCTGCATGCCGAATAGCCGCACTTCCGTTGACCTTGAGCATTCATCCTTTTCACCGTCCTGCCTCTATCAAAACTCGACCGAGAGTAAATGCAAGACAAGGGCCGTTGCCACAAAGGTGAGCCTGAAGGCTTCTCCCGTCAATTGTGGGACTCGAGTTTGGTGGAATCTGACAAGGTTTCGACACGTGCCAAGCCCAACGAACTCAAATCCCATTCCGCAATTCATCGTCGTTGTTCCAGCCGAGAAGATTCAACCTCTCGTTATCTCAACGTCTTGAAACAATTCGCGCCAGTGTCGCTTAGTCTGGACGGCCCATTGCACTTTGATCCCGCGAGGGTGAGAAATCGTGTCCACGCCACGGTCCTTGGCGGAGCTGATTGACTTGGCTGAAAGCCACAATCCGTCAACCCGCGCTTCTTGGGAACGCGCCCGCGCTCAAGCTGCGAACTTGGGCATATCGCGCAGTGAGTTATATCCCACTCTGGCGGCTGCCGCACTTTCGCAGACTACTCGCTCGGAAGCCTTTCTCGGCAACCGCTTTTACGGGCAAGTTACGCAGGAATTCCAGGTAGAGCTGGATCTCAACTACACCGTTTTTGATTTCGGAGCCCGCACGGGTCGAATCAACGCGGCGAAAGCGCAAGTCCTGGCGGCTAACTTCGCTTTCAATGACACTCACCGCAACGTTATTTACCAGGTGCAGCAAGCTTACTACCGGGTACTAAGTTCGATGGGTCAGGAGGATGCGGCACGTGCGAGTCTGGCTAACGCGCAAACAGTACAACAAGCAGCGGAGGAGCGGTTAGCTCATGGGCTCGCGACGCTACCGGATGTATTCGAAGCGCGGAGCGCGACTGCCCAGGCCGATTATGAGCTGCAAGCGATCGTAGGAGCAGAGCAGATTGCTCGCGGCGATCTCGCTAGCGCAGTGGGGACCGCGGCGACAGCTGTAATCAATGTCCAACCGCTCGATCAAGTACCCAATTCCGAGTCGATCGAAGATACGGTCGACGAGGCAATCAACCGCGCGCTCCACCAACGTCCTGATTTACTGCAACAGCTCGCCGAAATACGATCCTCTAATGCAAAGGCGATGGAAGCGAAGGCCGCGTACTACCCTTCACTAACCCTCACTGCCAGTCCAGCTGTTCCGTCGCTCTATGGCTTGCAGTCACCATACGCCTGGGCGAGCACCGCTGATTTGAACGGCGGACTGAGTTTCAATCTCCACTGGACGGTGTTTGATGGAGGCGCACGAAAAAACCGGCTGGCCGAAGCTCAGACCGAGGTCCGCGCAGCACAAGCACAGACCAACGTCAGACGCAATCAAATCGCTGACGAGGTGTGGACGGTTTACTCGAATTTGAACACTGCATTTCGGCAGCGCCAGGCTGCCATTGCTCTCCTCGAATCTGCCGATCAGTCCTATAACGCGGCTCTCGAATCATACAAGTACGGTGTGTGCAACTTACTCGATGTAACCAACGCCCAACGAACGCTGGCGCAAGCCCGTTCGGCGGATGTCCTGTCGCGAACACAAGTGCTTACCTCACTCGCAGAGCTGGCTTTCACAACAGGCGATTCCATTCGCGAAAACGCGAGGCCACGGCCATGAATGCATGTCGGACTTACAGACTTGTGCGCATTGTGCTCGTGCCCGCCATCCTGGTGTTGGCGGGTTGCGGACGGGCTCCTGCATTCGACATTCTGGGTTCGTTCTTTCCCGCATGGCTGCTTTGTCTTGCGGTTGCCATCTTGCTTACGGTCGTTTCGCAAGCATTGTTGAGCCGTTACGTTGAAGTAGTATGGCCGATTCTCGTATACCCGAGTCTGACCGCAATACTTTGCTTTTCGTTATGGCTTGTTCTGTTCCGGTGAATCAAGGAGGAATGACCAATGGACGCGGACGGGAGTGCACGACGTCGCAAGCTTCTCGGTCGGTCGATCAGTATCGCGATCGTGGCCGTAGCCGCGATAGTGGGGTTCCTCGTGCTTCACCGCACGAATTACTATCCCCGGACCGATGATGCCGAAATCTTTGCCAATTTCATCGGAATAGCGCCGCAGGTCGATGGTCCGCTCGTTCGGCTGAATGTAAAAGATAATCAAGTCGTTAAGGCGGGCGATCTGCTCTACGAAATCGATGAACGCCCGTATCAGTATGCATTGGAAAACGCCCTTTCGGGACAGGCTGCGCTCGAGGGGCAAATTGCAGATGAACAGCGCAGGATAGCAGCTTTAGTAAGCGCCGTTTCTGTTGCGCAGGAAAATATCCATAGCGCAGAGGCAGAAGTAACGGACGCCGAGCGGGGTGTCGGCCGAGCGCGTGCCGAATGGACATACGCGAACAACAACCTGCATCGACTTGAGCCGCTGCTGGCGAAGCAATTTGTCACCGTGGACCAGGTGGACAAAGCGAGGACTTCCGAAACCGCAAATGCAGAAGCGCTGCGGCAATCCGAATCGCAATTGACGCTATCGCAGGCAAGACTGAAATCTGTGTTGGCGCAACATGAACAGGCTAGGCATGCGGTTACAACGCTTGAGCCGCTCGTTAATCAGCGTGGGGCAAGAGCGGCGGCAGTAAAGAACGCTCGCTATCAGTTGAACAACTGCCGAGTTTACGCACCGTTCGATGCCATCGTCACCAATCTCACCATTTCCGAAGGGGCTTATGCCCATGTGGGCCAGGAGATGTTCACACTGATCGACGCACGCACATGGTGGGCGATTGGCAATTTCCGCGAAGGTCTGCTTAAGCGTATCGCGCCAGGAATGAAGGCTGAAGTGTATGTGATGACCAAGCCAGACGTGCGCTTCGAGGCGATTGTGGACAGCGTCGGGTTCGGCGTCACCCCGGACCCCGATCGGATTGGCCACTTAGGCCCCGGCCTTCCCGATGTGCAGCGAACCCTGAATTGGGTGCATTTGGCGTCGCGGTACCCAGTTCGAGTGCGCGTCGAGAATCCTACGGGTGATCTCTTCCGGGTGGGTGAAACGGCCGTCGTCACCATTCGCGGGTACTGATTATGGCAACCGCCGTACTTCCCGCAACCCGACGGAATAGTTCGCTTGTGTGGATGCGCGACTTCCTGCGAGAGGAGCTGTCGCCTTATCCAGGCAGAGGCGCTCTGGTTGCCCGCATGGTTATCGCCACGACTCTGATCACTGTCATCGGCATGACGTTTCGCATTCCCTACATTTACCAAGGTGCGATTTATGCGCTGATGATCTCTCGTGAAAGCCCTCGTGCCACCCTAAAATCTGCTGCAACAATGTTGCTGGTCACGGCTACCTGTGCAGCCTATCTTCTGATATTCGTATCCTTCGTGATTAATTCTTCGTTGCTTCATTTTCTCTGGGTCATCGGCTCTTGGTTCCTAGCCTTTTACGCGATTAGCGCATTGACCGACTACACTGCAGCCGTTGTCTTCACGGTCATGCTTATCCTTGGAGTTCCTTTGTGGGACCGCTACCTACCAGCTGAGACGAATGTGGAAGATACACTTTGGTTGTGTTTGTCCGTCGTGATTGGAGTCATAGTCACGGCGGCGGTAGAGCTGATGTTTGCACGTCGGCGGCCGGGAGACGATGTTCTCTTGCCGATCAGCGATCGATTATCCGTCATCGAGAGGCTAATGACCTGCTATTCAATTCAGGCCGATATCGATGTCGCGACTAAAGAGCAAATCATGCAGTTCGAGATGAGGGGAACATCATTATTACGGCGCATCTTGCGGCGTTCGGACTATCCGACTCAATATTCAGTCGAGATCGCTGGTGTTACAGGCCTTGTCGGTAGGCTGGTTGATCTCGCGGCCACTCTGACGCAGCTCGGGTTCGAAGTCTCCGCCAGTGACCAGCAACGATTCGGGAACCTGGCATCCGCTCTCGCGGGCCTTCGCAAGGAATTGGTGAACCGGGTGATTCCGGGGCCGCTCCACTTCGATACAGATGGGGACCCTTAGGGTGTGCCATTGCTGCCCGAGATCGAGCACACCGTTAGCCTCATTCCCCAGGCGTTTGCAGATTCCCAATCCGTTCCTGAATACCTATCCTCAGTCGACGATATCCGACCACAGCCACTACTGGCCGCAGACGCGTTCGCAAACCCTGAGCACCTTCGTTTCGCGCTGAAAGGCTGCCTGGCCGCAAGCATTTGTTACGTGATCTATAACGCGATGGATTGGCCGGGCATCAGCACCTCAGTCACTACATGCTTGCTGACGGCACTCTCCACTGTCGGTTCATCCCACCAGAAGCAGATCCTTCGAATCGGCGGCGCCCTGGTTGGCGGATTTGTTCTTGGCATGGGCTCACAGATTTTCATTCTCCCATACCTCGATTCCATAGTTGGTTTTGCGCTCCTTCTCATTGCCGTCACCGCTTTTGCTGCGTGGTTCATGACCTCTAGCCCCCAGTTGTCGTACTTCGGAATTCAGGTCGCAGTGGCTTTTTACCTCATCAATTTGAGCGAATTCAAGATTCAGACTTCCCTCGAGGTCGCGCGTGATCGCGTTGTCGGCATTTGGTTCGGTCTGTGCGTAATGTGGTTGGTGTTCGACCGTTTATGGAGTATGCCCGCAGCGCGTGAGATGGTAAGGACCTTCATTTCCAATCTCCGGCTAATAGCGCAGTTTGCAAGAGAACCGGTCTCAGGGAACTTGAAAGCTGCAACGGCACGGAGATTTGCTCTCGGCGAGACAATCAATACCAACCTCGATAAAGTGAGGGCTCTCGCCGATGGCGTTCTCCTTGAGTTTGGGCGTTCTCGCGAGCAGGATCTGGCATTGCGCAATCGAATCCGTCGGGCGCAGCCTCAAATACGAGTGCTTTTCATCATGCAAATCGCAGAGTGGAAATATCGAGCACAGCTGCCGGGTTTTGAGCTCCCACAAGTCATCGCTGTGGCGCAGCGTGAGTTCGATGACCGACTCGCTGAATCGCTGGATGCGATGGCTGACGGGATCGAAGGAAGATCAACACCCGTGCAGCAGACCTTGGAAGAGGCCCTCGCCAAGCTGGACCGGGCGATTCAAGTTCACCGCCCGACGGGAGTTCTAGCGGGGCGCCTTCAGGCTTTACTTGTGCTCGGCCGCAGAATCGAATCTTCGATGGTCTCATTGACGAATGAGATCGGAACGGAACGGCTGGGTTCGCTTACTCCAGCCTGAGTCGGTTCGGTGAGCTCCTGACTCCACCTCCCCCCTGCCGCGCGACCCGCCCGAACTCCAGCTCCGCCAAGACCGGCTGCACGACCATCGCCTATCGGATTCGAAACAGGTTACTTCCTCGATCCTCGTTGGTGACCGCTTGGCGTGACAAAACTTTGTCATAAGACAAGCCTTCCTCGGAAGCGACGTGTGCGGAACGCGCCATCCCCAGAAAATAGCCAGATTTGGCAAGTGCGACCTTGGCATAGCGAATGCAGACCGAGAGATGTGCGGGTGGCCGGGCAGGCATCCGCAGTCACTCAGGCCAAGTTCTAGAGGAGGGAAAGAATGGCCCCAGAACCAGCGAGGTCTGGCGAAACAGACGCGGCGAAGCCTGCACCTGCGCCCATCAAAGCGGTTGAACCTGAGCACATTCCCGCACTCGCGAGGCCGAATTGGCAGAAGTACGGGACGCCGCTCCTGGTGGTGCTTCTGGCCGCGGCAGTCGTTTTCACCATCATCCGAAACTGGAACTCCTGGGAGGGTGGCCGGATCGAACAGGTCACAGACGATGCTTACGTTCGAGGTGATCTCACGCCGCTGAGCACCAAAGTTGCTGGCATCGTTAGGGACGTAAGAGTCTCCGATTATCAGACCGTGCATCAAGGAGATCTCCTGGTTCAGCTGGACGACGATGATTATCGGGCGCAAGTGGCTCAGGCAAGTGCGGCAGTGGAAGCCGCTAAAGCCGCGATCGAGAACAATCGTCGCCAAGAGAAACTGCAACAAGCCAAAGTGGACCGCGCTCTCGCGGGCGTAAACCAGGCAGAAGCGGAGATCGCGGGGGCTCAAGCCGGAATCGACGCCGCGCAAGCCGATATCGAGCGCACCCTCCCTGAGCGTCGCCGGCAGGAAAGTCTCATGCAGACCAACTCCACAACTCAGCAGAAACTCGAGCAGGTGGTTGCCGAAGAGGACCGCTCACGCGCGCAGCTCGTCAGCCGTCAAGCGTCATTGCAGCAAGCCAAGGCAGCGCACTCGAGCAGTCAGTCGGCCGCTGATGCGGAACACCGTGGGCTTGACGTTCTAGGTTCGCAGGAACTTCAACTCATTGCCGACCTCCACGCCAAAGAGGCTGCACTCACCGTGGCGCAAGTAAACCTCGGCTATACAAGGATTGGAGCGCCCGGCGACGGCAGCGTGGGCGAGAGGCAAGTTCGACCCGGGCAACTCGTGTCTCCTGGAACCCAAGTGATTCCGTTCGTCAGCAGGATTAAGTGGGTCCAGGCGAATTACCGCGAGACCCAGCTGACAAATGTCAAGATCGGTGACCCCGCGGAGATTCGGGTAGATGAGTATCCAGGGAAGGTGTTTCGCGGAAAAGTTATCGAGATTGCGCCTGCCAGCGGCTCGCAATTCGCATTACTGCCGCCCGACAACGCTACCGGCAATTACACGAAGGTCGTGCAAAGAATCCCAGTGAAGATCGCGTTCGACGATTCCGAGATCGCCACCGCGTTGCAGCCGGGTCTTTCCGTCATCGCTACCGTGCGCACAAAGCACTAATTGGAACGAACAATGGCCTCATCGACGATAGCGGTACCCAGACCCACACCGGTCCAGCTCGCGCGAGCCGCTGCAGCCGCGATACCACAGCAGATCTCGAAGAGTCCGCTGCTCGGAATCCTCGGCGTCATTATGGGTGCAGGCGTGGTCACGCTCACTGGCCGCATGATCACGCTTGGGCTTCCCGACCTTAAAGGCCACCTCGGAATCAGCTTCGACGACGGCGCCTGGATCAGTAGCGCTTACAACGTGGCGCTGATGTTCATTGGGCCGTTTACGGTTTATCTCGGAGGGCTATTAGGACCGCGCCGAATTCTGTTTTTCGCCGCCACGTCGTTTACTCTGATCTGTCTGTTTATCCCGTTCATCCACAGCTACAGCCTGTTGCTCGTTGCCTTAGTTCTGGCTGGGCTGACCTCAGGGACGTTCTATCCCCTCACTCTCACTTTCGCTCTCCGCAATATTCCGCTTCCGTACCTTCCGTTCACCATAGCGCTGTATGCGACATTCGTGGACGGCGCCGTGAATATCGCCCCGTCGCTCTACGGCTGGTACAGAGACCATCTTTCCTGGCACTGGATGTTCTGGAATTCCTCTCTGATTACGCCGCTCATGATGGTGTGTATTTATTTCGGAATACCTAAGCCCACTCCTGCGAAAAGATCTGAGGCGGCGCCGAGCTTCGCAGGTTTTTTATATGCGAGTGCAGGATTCGCAATGCTGTATGCGGTCATGGACCAGGGCGAACGCCTTGACTGGTGGCGTTCGGGAGTAATCACGGCCTTGGCAGTCGGTGGCACATTCTTTTTGTTGTGTTCACTTGTGCGCCGCCTTCGTAGCCCCAATCCGTTGGTAGACATGCCCTATCTGCGCCAGTGGAACACAATTCTGCTGGGTATTGGGCTTTTTCTGTTCCGCTTTTGTCTGGTCACAACCATCATACTGGTCCCCCAGTCGCTTGCGATCCAAGGATTCGAACCCGACCAGATCGGGCCAGCGGTGATCTGGAGTGCGGTGCCCTTGTTGCTCTTCGCCTTTGTGGCCGCCCTGTTGCTCTTGGCGAAACTGGATTGCCGCCTGCTTCTGGCCTCAGGTTTCGCCTGTGTGGCTCTTGCTTGCTGCTTCAACGCAAAC
>Ga0210396_10000967_pt1 | contig 32858 bp, 38 predicted proteins | sample IncBWH17OmetaG_FD_155466 | JGI IMG/M metagenome (GOLD analysis project Ga0210396, IMG submission 155466) | Forest soil microbial communities from Barre Woods Harvard Forest LTER site, Petersham, Massachusetts, United States - Inc-BW-H-17-O ...
CATAGTAGGTGTCGACTTTACAGTAGATGAAAAGGGTAACCTTATAAATATTAAAGTATCAAAATCTTTAAGTTATAGCTGTGATAAAGAAGCTTTGCGTGTTATTAAACATATGCCTAAATGGAAACCCGGCATGGAAGGCCGAAATGCTAAGGCTATGGATTACCATGTAGATGTTACTTTTACAGAACCTGAAAAAAAATAAACCTTTATACTATGAAAAACCTTTCTGTTGCTTTTAATCTTGTATTGTTAGTATGTGTTGGCATACTTTTCTGGCTTTACTTTTCGCTGAAGAAAGGCACATCCGATAATTCAACACCCGGTACTGCGGTATCAATCATTGCAGGCAAACAACGTTTATTGCGTGTTGCACATGTTAATGTGGATAGTCTTAATGCCAAATATCAGTTGATGTTAGACTTTAAACGTGAAATTGAATCGCGCCAGAACTCTATACAAACTGAGTACGACAGTAAGGCAAGAATATTACAACAGGAATATGCAGCATACCAGCAAAAGGCGCAAGCAGGTAACATTTCTCAGGTAGATGCAGAAAAAGCACAAAAAGACCTGCAAGCCAAGAAAGATGAGATTGACAGGTTACAGGCACGACATGATGACCTGATAAAAGAAGCGCAGGAGCGCCAGGCTAAAATACTGGAACTGGTGCAGAAATATGTTGCTAACTACAATAAGAAAATGCACTTCGATTACATTCTGGCTTTTGCCTCTACTGGTTCAAACATATTGTTTGCCAACGATAGCCTTGATGTTACTAAAGATGTAATTGCAGGATTGAACGTGCAGTATAAGGACAGCCTTCAGAAAGTATCATCGGCTAAGCCGCACTAAGTCCTTTATTAAAGAACACATCATACATCAGCACAATGCCGCAGATGATGAGCGCTACACCCATCAGGTAGTGTATCCATTTCATAAGCGCGGGGGTCAATACCTTTTTAATAAGTTTTGCAAGGAATGATTTTGCAAGGTCAGTAGCAAATACAGTTCCCAGTGTACCAATAAAAAACGCAAGGACTTCGCGCCTGGTGTTATATTGCGAGCTGGCCACACCCACCCATGTTAACCAAAAGAAGAATACCGAAGGATTAAAAAGATTCAGGAAGAAACCCTTTACAAACATTAGTGGCAGATGCGTTCCATCAGGTACCACTACCTTTTCGTTCTTATTGTCTTCATTGGCATGCTTTTGAAAAAGCGTGTAAATACCAAAAGCGAACAATATAACACTGCCTATGATACGCATGTATTTAACATTATTCGGGTTATCTATTAACTGTGCGGCACCTAAATAAGCAAGGCTAACCAACAATACATCGCTGAGCGAAATGCCAAAGGCCATTACTGCCGCCGAACGGAAACCATTCTTTATACTGCACTGTATCAATGCAAAAAGTGATGGCCCGATAAACAGTACAGCAAGCCCAAGACCTAAAAAAACCCCATGAAAGAAAGTATGCAGCATAAACCCTTATCCTGATTTTATCAGCTTCTAAAAGTACTAAATTTTATATCTTCGTGCTTCCAACTATATCATCTAAATTCAAGATGGCAAAAAAGCAGAATTTCAGCGGCACCGGAGTTGCCATAATAACACCCTTCAGAAAAGACGGAAGTGTTGACTTTAAAGCCCTTGAAAAATTGGTGGAACACCTTGTAAAAGGAAAGGTGGAATATATAGTTGCACTGGGCACCACAGGTGAATCGGCCACACTGACCAAAGAAGAAAAACATGCTATTACCGAACATATATTAGACGTGGTAGAGGACCGTTTACCGGTTGTAGTAGGCATTGGTGGTAACAATACTGCAGAAGTAATTCATTGTATTGAAGAGCAGGATCTGAGCAGGATCGCAGGTATCTTATCTGTATCGCCATATTATAACAGACCCACACAGGAAGGCATTTACCAGCACTACAAAGCTATTGTTGATGCTGCTCCATTGCCAATCATACTATATAATGTGCCGAGCCGTACCGGTTCAAACATTTCAGCTGAAACCACCTTGCGCCTTGCCAATGAATTTGAAAACATTGTTGGTGTAAAAGAGGCATCGGGCAATTTCGGGCAGATAATGCGTATTATAAAATACAAACCAAAAGATTTCTTTGTTATTTCGGGCGATGACCTGGTAACATTGCCATTAATAGCCAGTGGTGCCGACGGAGTAATTTCTGTAGTTGCAAATGCATTCCCGAAAGACTTTAGCGAAATGACTAGACTTGCGCTTAAGGGCAACTTTGCTGAAGCACGTAAACTGCATTATAAGCTTACCGATATTACTGACCTGCTTTTTGCTGATGGTAACCCGGGAGGCGTTAAGGCTACGCTCGAAATAATGGGTATCTGTACCAATAACTTAAGGCTTCCGCTTGTTCCGGTAAACAAGAGAATTTACGGAATGATTCAGGAAGAGATAAAGAAATATAAGTAGGATCTCATTCAAAAAAGGCAAGACATGAGAAAAATAATTGTCTTAACATTTATTACATTAGATGGAGTAATGCAGGCACCCGGTGGGCCTGAGGAAGACACATCAGGTGGTTTCAAATATGGCGGTTGGAGTGCACCATATAGCGACGAAGTCAGTGGTAAGGTCATGCAAAAGCAGATGAAGCCTACAGATATCCTGTTAGGCAGAAAAACATTCAAGATTTTTGAGAGCTACTGGCCTAAACATGCAGATTACTGGCCTGGTATCAATGATGTCACAAAATATGTGTTGTCAAAGACCATAAAAAGATCAGATTGGAAAAACTCCGTTTTTCTTAAAAACCTGGCAGACATAAAAAAACTCAAAAAATCTAAAGGTTCTGACATTAAAGTTTGGGGCAGCGGTGAACTGACTCAGTTGCTGCTTAAGAATGATCTGGTAGACGAACTCTGGCTTAAAATTTACCCGGTGACTCTTGGTAAAGGGAAAAAATTGTTTGACAAAGGCACTATTCCGGCAGCATTTACATTAACGGAGAGTATGGCTACTCCAAGCGGAGTGATGGTTGCGTATTACAAGCGAGCCGGAAAAGTCAAGACAGGTACTATAGGAGCTTGAAGTTGTTGACCTGTAAAGATCTTCAAAAAAAACAATTAGAAACAGCCCATGAGAAAACTAATTGCAGCAATCAATATGACACTGGATGGATTTTGCGACCATACGGCAATGATTGCAGATGACGAATTACATCAGCATTATAATGAGCTGTTAAGTAGCGCAGACGTTGAGTTATGGGGAAGAACAACGTACCAACTTATGGAAAGCTATTGGCCGGCGATAGTAAAAAGCCCTACTGGTATAAGACCAGAGGATGATTTTGCTGTATTAATAGACAATATTTCAAAGATTGTTTTTTCCCGCACACTGAAAAGTGTGGATTGGAAAAATACAGAATTGAAAAAGGAGATAGTTAAAGAAGAGATTGTAAAACTCAAGCAGCAAAAGGGTAAAAACATTTTAGCCGGCAGCCCGAGTTTAATAGTAGCCTTAACGCAAATGGGCCTGATTGATGAATACCAGCTTTGTGTTCATCCGATGATTTCAGGAACTGGCTTACCCTTATTTAAAAACATTACGGATAGGATTGATCTTAAACTATTAAAGACAAAAACATTTGGTTCTGGTGCTGTAGTTTTATACTATGAGCCGGTAAAGAAAGGCACATCCTGAAAGGCAATTACCCAATTACACTGCCCTTTTCATCAAGCTTCATGTATGGGTTGAAGGCGATCTCCCAAAGGTTTCCATCTGGGTCTTCAATATAGCTGCTGTAACCACCCCACTCTGCTTTTTGAGGTTCTTTTACTACCTTAACGCCTTTCTTTTTCAGAGTGGCAATGGTATCATCCACTTCTTTTTCACTGCGCACATTATGTGCAAGGGTAAAACCCTTAAAGCCGCTTCCCTTCTCTGCAACTTTAGCATCTTTAGCTAACTCAGTGCGGGGGAAAATAGCCAATTGCATACCATTTAACTGAAAGAAAACAATATCGCCCATGCTGTTGCCATGGCGTTTCCAGCCTAGCTTGTTCTCATAAAAATCGGTTGCAACATTCAAGTCGCTAACGCCCAGTGTTATAATAGTAAGGCGTTGTTCCATTAAAAATCTACTTCACTGGCTGCAATTTCCTTTTGCTTTTGGTTGAACCTTGGCAGGCTGCCATAGGTCTTCTTAAAAAGCTTCAGGTACTTTGCCTGTAATTGCTTTGCTTTTTCTTTGCTTGTAGTAACCTCGTAACGGTAACCATAGTTACCAACTACCGATGAACCAAAAACAGAAACATGTTTATTGCGGCCTCCATCAGGACTATGGGCCAAAAGGCCTGTACGTATCTTACCTTCTCCTATGTATAATATGGCCCCCGTATCTATATCACCAATTTCATAAACCCCGAAGGAATCCGGTTCGGTTTTAGAATTCTGATGCGTATAACTTGACCACTTTTTGTGTATTGACATAATAACTTTTATGGGTTTTCTGTACCAAATATAGTTAACTTATCGACAAATTAATGTGAACAACCCCAACTATTTATTTTACATCGGCACCAAAACAGAGCCTAACTCTCTGATATATAGGTATCTGCGTTTAGATATATTTCTTTCTTTTCTTCCTCGCTAACCATTTCGGCTGAACGGATATAAGTAAGTTTCATGAATTCTTCGTAGCCTTTATGTCCCGGCCTTACGGTCATCATAAACCTGGCAGTGCGATCTGTTTCGTTATAAACCACATGCTTTTCGCCCGGTTTAACCGTATATACATCGCCTTTATTAAGCACATGTACTTCATTATTTACCTTTAAAAATACAGTGCCCTTTACTACTTCAAAGGTCTGGCTTATTATTTTGTGATAATGAGGTAATGTAGATGCATCGGGTGTTCCCTTGCAATCGGCAAGTATATATTCCCCGTTAGTATCGGCTGAAGACTTTACGATATGTATAGTTTCTTTAAATTCCATAAAAAATGCAGTGGTCGTGTTTGGTATTTCAAATGTACTACTGATTTTATCTGTTCCAACTATTTTTAACCTTTTTTATAATAATGGTAATCACTACGTGTACTTATACGCATTATATATACAAAATGGTTGGGTAGCAGCCAAATTAAGGAGAAAAGAAAACCCCTTCCTAGTGCTCAGTTCGCCAAAGATTAGAGGAGGATAGGGATTTTTGGCGTAGGAAGGGGTTTATTTGAGTATTCACATCTCGGGTGCAAGGTAAGGCTGCTAATACCACCTTCCTTTAGATTTTCTATAAAAACAATGAAAGAATAGCCGAATGACTTAAATGTATCGGTAAAAATTAGTGAAGATAAAACCGTTACTTTTACACCATAAAATATTACACTATGAGTTCATGCGATCCTTTTAGCCTTACCATACCGGGTACAGCAGCCGAGTTTTTAGCAAAAGCACAAAGTGCAGCAGCTAAAATGAATGGCGTTTTCACCGGCAATGAAGCCTCAGGAAGTTTTGATATTAATTCGCCTATGGGCAAGGTAGCCGGCACATATACCGTTAGCGGGCAAACAGCAACTATTACCGTTAGCGAAAAGCCTATGATGCTTGGCTGTGGTATGATAGAAGGCTTGCTGAAAGGGGCGCTTTCGTAAACCTGCACCCAGTACCGTTCTTTTATTATTTTTGCAGCACTAAATTTTATAGCCTCTATGAAAAGATTGTTAATTGTTATGCTTTGCCTGCCTGCCCTGTGCTGGTTTAGTTCATGCAATAACGGTTCAGATAAAAACGGAATTTCAACTGCATTGGTTGGCAAAACACCTACTATGGCATTTACCGATACCCTGCACGAGTTTGGCACTATTAACCAGGGAGAAAAAGTTAGTTACACATTCAAGTTCAAGAACACAGGTAATGTCGACCTGGTTATATCATCGGCCACCGGAAGCTGCGGCTGCACTGTTCCTAAGTATCCAAAAGGCACAGTAAAGCCGGGCGAAGACGGGCAGGTAGATGTAACATTCGACAGCAGTGGTAAGCAAGGCAAGGTAGAAAAGATGGTTACCCTTGTAACCAACTGCCAGCCCAACACCAAAGTACTTTACATAACAGCGGATATTCAAGTTCCTAAAATTCAACAATAAAACAAACTATGCTCAATCAAATTCTATTAATGGCCCCTCCCGCAGGTGGCGCTGGTGCCGGAGGCTCAGGTATGTCTTTCAACCTCATCTTCATACTTCTTATTTTCGTTGTATTCTACTTCTTCATGATACGCCCGCAAATGAAAAAGCAAAAGCTGGCAGCCAAGTTTAAAGAAGAAATAAAGAAAGGCGACAGGATAATTACCATTGGAGGCTTACACGGTAAAATTGCCGAAATTGGTGACAAGACCTTTATTATAGAAGTAGAAGGCGGTGTAAAATTAAAGATCGAGAAGTCTGCCGTTTCCATGGAAAATACCATGGCTCTGCAAAAGAACCCAGCTTAAAACCTAAGCGATGAAAGCATCGCTCCTTAAGAACATACGCCGCCCGGGCGCTGAAAACGCTAAAAGTGGCAAGTTTAACATCAAGCTGGTTACCTTTATTACCTGCCTGTTGCTGGCTACTGCTTTGTGGTTCATGAACGCCCTTTCGAAGAAGTATGATGAGCCGCTTAAGTTTTATGTGAGCTATGAAAATATGCCACAGGATAAGAAGCTTTACCCATCATCGTACACCATACAGGTAAAGGTTAATACCAGCGGTTACCGTATACTCGGTTATAAACTGGGCATAACCGACCCAACAATCAAGCTTGATGTGAACCAGTTCAGGCATAATTATTTTTATGCCTTTACCACGCAAAGGCATATTGAAAAACTGCAGGATCAGTTAGGTGATGCAGTTAAGATAAATGAGATAAGTCCCGATACACTTTTCCTGCATAACCAACCACCTAATACCGACGTTAACTAATGCTTAAAGTAGGTGTAACGGGCGGTATAGGCAGCGGTAAATCTACCGTTTGCAAAATATTTGAAAGCCTGGGTATACCTGTCTTCAGAGCCGATGACGAAGGTCGCCGCTTGCTTGACGAAGATGAGGAAGTAAAAAAAAAAGTAGCAGGACTGTTCGGTGACAAAGTAATTGTAAACGGTAAGCCCGACAGAAAGCAAATAGCATCACTTGTCTTTAATGATGCTCAAAAACTCCAGCAGCTTAATGCCATTATCCATCCAAAGGTTAGAGAATCATTAAAGACATGGGCCGCAAAACAGAGTAGCCCATGGGTTATTGAAGAAGCAGCTATAATATTTGAGAGTGGCATAGACAAAAACCTGGATGCGGTAATAGTAGTATCAGCTCCTGAGGAATTACGTATACAACGTGTAATGGCCCGTGATGGAGTCACCGAAGCATCGGTACGTGAACGTATAAAGAACCAGATAAGTGAAGAAGAAAGAAGAAAACGTGCTGACTATATTATTGAGAACGATAATACCCAATTGCTGACTCCTCAGGCATTAGATATAATTAAGAAACTCACAAAATAGGGCACGGAGTGATGCTGATGTAATTCAATGAGAAGAAGCAGAAAACTTTGGGTAAATAAGGGTATCTTTGAAATTAATATTTCTTTACTTTAGACCAAAATTAACAGCATGGACCTCAACCTGAAAACCTATTCTTCGCCTAAAATCGTTTCGGAATACGCGAGAGACAAAAACCTGCAGAAGCCTGAGGAAACCATTTTCAAGATCATCAGTAAGGACTTACCCGGAATGCGAATGCTTGATATTGGTGTTGGAGCAGGAAGAACCACCCTGCATTTTGCCGGTAAAGTAAAGGAGTATATAGGTGTAGATTATTCTGAAGGAATGATAAAGGCCTGCCGGGAGCAGTTTTCTGATATGAAGAATGCCAGCTTTGAAGTTATGGACATGAGCAAAGGTTTCAAGCGTTTTAACGATGGTAGTTTTGATTTTATTCTGATTAGCTTCAATAGTATAGATCACGTAAGTTTTGAAGAAAGAGGAATGGTATTGCAAGAGATGAAGAGGCTTCTTGTTAAGGGCGGTGTATTCTGTTTTTCTACTCACAACATTAATTCTATTAAAACACCTCCTGAATTTAGGGTTAAGGATATTTTTTCGCCATATAATCTAGTCAAGACAATTTATTTAAATGCATTGGTATTAAAAACCAAGCGCAAACTTCAGAAAGAAAGCAAGTATATAGTTGTTAATGATGGTGCGCATTTTTTTGGATTAAATCTTATGTATGTTGACCTTATTAATCAAATAAAAGAGCTAGAGAAAGCTGACTTTAAGAATATTCGATTGTTTAGTGAAAGTGGTGAAGAGATTCAAGACTCTAAAGAACTGGTCAATTATAAAGATATATCCCTTTATTTTCTTTGCAGTTGAATGAAATATCATCATCTCTTGTAAATCCGTGTTATCAGCATTCCATTTGAATTTAGCATGAGAATAGCACTGCTTACCGATGGTATTTTTCCTTATGTAGTTGGTGGAATGCAAAAGCATTCTTACCATTTAGCGAAGCAGTTGGCCCAAAACAATCATACCGTTTACCTTTTTCATTGCAACGAAAGTACTTACGATGCCAACAAACTGGAATTCTTCACTGCTGAAGAAAGAAAGAATATCCGCTCATTTGTTATTCCTTTCCCGCATAAAAGATATTACCCACTGCATTATATAACTGAATCGAGGCAATACTCCGGAGCCATATACGATGCACTGCTTCCGTTACTGTCCGAAACCGATTTCATTTTCGTACAAGGTTTTTGCGGCTGGGAACTACTAAACAGGAAGGATGATAAAACTCCTCCCGTTGCTGTACATTTTCATGGTTACGAGATGTACCAGCAGATACCAACATTGAAATCGAAACTCAGTAGCTTCTTTTTGCGCAACGCAGTACAGGAAAACCTTAACAGTACCGACTACACTATTTCATTCGGCGGTAAAATAACCTCCATACTTAAACAATTAGTCCCGGCAAAAAAGATATGGGAAGTGCCTGGTGGCATTGAACAAGAATGGATAACAGAGAGCATTAAACCTATTGAAGACAAAGTAAAGTTTGTTTTCCTGGGCAGGTATGAACGCCGCAAAGGAATACCTGAACTCAACAAAACCATTAAGGAACTTTTACCCAACAACAATTTCACCTTCGATTTTATTGGAGATATACCCGAAGAACATAAGATAAATTCTGCCCTTCTCCGATATCATGGCAAATTATCATCAGAAGCAGAAATAAAGAAGATATTGTCACAATGCGATATATTGGTCTCTCCTTCTTATGCCGAAGGTCTACCCATATCTATTATGGAAGCCATGGCACAAGGGTTGGCGATAATTGCGACCGATGTAGGTTCTGTTTCAACTTTGGTTGATAGTAGTAACGGATGGTTGTTACCTACCCCATTTCCTGAAGTAATTGCGGTTGCAATGCGAAGTGCCATTCGGGAAAAGGACAAGCTACAATCGAAAAAGGAGAGTTCGGTCAAGAAAATAAAAGAAGGCTTTTTATTAGAATCAGCTACCAATAAGCTTATAGGGCTTATGGAACAGCATATAAAAAGGTAATACTGTATATTTAGGGCATGAAAATTGTAGGAGTAAACCATTCCGGGTATAATACGACAAGGAATATCTCCTCGCTCCCATTCAAGAATTTTAAGGTCGAAAAGAAGCGCGACTTCTTCAAATTCCCCGAGCACTTATATTACCGAATAACGGGCCGCACGCATCCGCTGCTATTTAACCTGCACCAGGATTTCGGTCTTGCTCACTGCGACCTCTGGCATTTCTTCAATACGGTAAGCTTTACCAGTAAACCATGGATAACCACCTTCGAAACCATGACTCCACGCTTTCATGGTAAATACCAGGAAAAGGGTGTTAAACTATTGGCAGGTAAGCATTGCAAAAAGCTTATAGGCATGTCAGAAATGGCAAAGAACCTCCAACTGGACTTTATTAAGATGAAATATCCCGACTATTACGATGCTATTGCAGCTAAGACCATATTCATTCACCCTGCTCAAAAGCTGTTGTTAAAAGATTATTCAGATAAAAAGTCAGAAGATGTATTGAACTTCATCCTTGTAGGAACCGAGTTCTTCCGAAAAGGTGGCGCTGAAGTGCTAACTGTCTTTAACAAGCTATTGAATGAAGGCAAGAACATTAAGCTACGTATTGTATCCGGCATGCAGTATGAGAATTCATACGCTACACAAGATGATTACAACAAGGCCATGGAAATAATCAACAGGCATAAAGAGAATATTATCTACCATTCCTTTTTACCTAATAATGAAGTATTAGAATTTCTATTAAAAAGCCATGTAGCACTGTTGCCCAGCTATCGCGAGACCTATGGTTATTCTATTTTAGAGGCACAGGCATCAGGTTGCCCTGTTATTACAACCAATATATTGGCCTTTGACGAGATAAACAACAATAATATAGGCTGGATGGTAAATGTGCCTATAGATGTGATGAAAAGACCATTGATCAACAGTAAAGAAGAAAGAGAAAAGTTCAGCGAAGCAATTATTGAAGGGCTCGATAAACATATCCGTGAAATTTTAAACAACTCTGCTGGAGTAAGGACAAAGGCTATTGCAGCCATGGAAAAGATAAAAATGCAGCACAACCCTGAAAAGGTTGCTGAACAATTAGAACAGATTTATAATTTAGCATTATCAGAATAATGGCACGGTCAGAAATAAAAGCAGGCTTTGAGGACATTGCAAACTGGAAATGGTTTGTATTTGTAGCTGTTTTACTGCGCGGGCCACTGTGGCTCTATTTTGGGCACTTGGTAAATGTGCACCTGCCGGCTGACGAAAAAATATATTCTCATTTTGTACGCGACGACTATACGTTCTTCTTTGAACCTGTAGATCATTTTTTTAAAACAGGCACTTTCGGGTATAATGGAAATATACCCTTCACAGGGCGTCTACCAGGCTATTCGGCAGTTTATTTTTTATTCAGACTCATATTCTCTCAGCAACCAGCTGCTTATTGTGTTATTGGTCTGCAATTTCTGCTCTCTTCCATATCGGTTTATGTATTGGCGCTTACTTCCTACAAAATATTCGAAAGCAAACGGGCATTTTATATTACCTATTGCTTATATGTATTGGCAGTATTCCCCGGTTTTTTCGATTTCATTATAGTGGCAGAAAGCTTTTCGGTATCCTCATTAATATTTACATTGTTCTTCTTAACCCGGTATATAAAAGAAGGCAACCGAACCAAAGACCTTATACTTTCAGGCACTTTCCTGGCATGGACAATTTTCCTGCGCGAATACACAGGTTTGCTTATTGCAGTAATTCCAACAGCATTGGTGGCCTATCACTTTCTCAGCAAGAAAGATGGTTTTGTTAAGGCTATTAAAGCAGGATTTCTGTTCTGCATCCCCTTTATTATAGCCGATGCCGCCTGGATTACGCGAAACTATATCGGTACCGGCAAAATCATTCCTATTGCATCTTCCTATGTAGATGTTTATGGAAAGCTTTATTCCTCTTCATGGGATGCTATTGATGAATTGGTGTATACATGGGGAGAAAACGGTGCGCCTTTTGATAAAAACAGCCTGGCATTTTATTACCGAACACCTTCTGTCAAGACCAACTTCAAATTCCCGGAAAGATTATTTAATGGAGTAACCACCTATAACGCCGATAGCCTTGTACACCTGCGGCAGCTTTATGCTAACTATTATTACACAACAGATACAGCGGTTGAATACTTTAACCAGAAAAGAATAGAATACTTATGTGCTTTATACAAGAATGATTATACAACCCACAATCATTTTGCATATTGGGTTATAAAACCAATAAAAGACCTTAAGTACCTAATGTTCTTTAGCGGTACCGGGTACCTTCCTATGCCACCATTCCCACAATGTAATATACCGGAGAAAGGTATTAAGCTGGTATTTACCGCTCTCTATTTTATCATATTCATATGTTCAATAGCAGGCATTCTATGTTATTTTTTCTTCAAAAGAGGAAAAGAGTTTATGCCCTGGTTAATACTTATTAGCAGTATGCTTATAGCCGTAACACTAATAATGGGAAGCATTGTACAGGAACCCCGCTATTCAGTACATATCTTTATGCTGCTAGTTCTGTTTGCCTCTTACTTTATTGACAGTGTATTGCTAAAGAAGGTCAGACAGCCAGAAAACTGAAAATTCTCTCCCCTTCTATTTTGTTCCTATATTTGTCTTTAATATTTATTTATACCTACCGTTCCGATAATGAGCAGTTTATCTATAGTAGCTACAGTTTATAATGATGCGGAAATAGTGCCTTTGCTGGTAGAAGAGATCATTAAGAACATTCCGCCATCTATAACCAAGTACGAGATCATATTGGTGAATGACTGTAGCCCCGATAACAGCGAACAGTTCATTAAAGCTGAATGTGAAAAGAACCCTAATGTAAAAGGCATATCGCTCAGCCGCAACTATGGTCAGCACATTGCTATGAGTGCCGGCATGCAAAACACTACAGGCGATTTTGTAGTTACCATGGACGGAGACCTTCAAAATCCCCCATCAGCAATGCCTCAAATGCTTGATAAAATAAAAGAGGGATACGATATTGTTTATACTGCCTCTAAAAAACGTAATGGCATACTTGACGCAATTACATCTTATATTTTCTGGGCCATGCTTACCAAACTATTTAAAATGAATGTGGTTAAGCACCAGCTTATGCTGAAGATAATGACCCGCGAATTCATTGACAGGTTCAGCAAGTATGGTGAGGCCAACAGAACCATTGACGGCATTGTGGCAGACATAAGTTCGAACTACGCAGTGCTTGCCATAGAAAACAACAAAAGGGCTCACGGCCGTTCGAATTATAACTTCTTTAAACGTATGAACCTTACCCTTGATATGATCATAAGTTTAAGTTCAGCCCCTCTGAACCTGATGATTTATTTGGGTTTCTTTATTTTCATTGGTACTATTTTGGGTGTTTTGTACTACATACTTAGCTACATGTTTGCAATTGTGCCTCCAGGCTATACCAGTACACAGCTTTCTATATTTTTCTTCGGCGGTTTAACTATTCTTATCCTGGGAATCATAGGGCGTTACCTGGCCAACATCTATTCCGAAGTGCGCCACAGGCCTTTATATCAGGTTAAACGCACCTATAACTTATAGGCTGCTATAGCTGTATGAAGAAACTGTTCATTATACAAACCAATTATATTCCGTGGAAAGGCTATTTCGATGCCCTTAATATGGTTGATCAGGTAATACTGTATGATGATATGCAATATACCAAGAATGACTGGAGGAACCGGAATAAAATAAAGACTGCCCAGGGCCCTCAATGGCTTACCATACCTATTGATGTAAAAGGCAAAATGCATCAGAAAATAAGTGACGCAGTAGTATCTGACCGCTACCTCGACTGGAGAGAAGGCCATTGGAAGACATTACAGATGAGCTATTCTAAAGCAGCTCATTTTAAAACTTATTCAAGCGCTTTTGAAGACCTATACAAGAACAATAGAGATATCCACCTAAGCAAGATCAACTACGGGTTTATTTCTCTTATTAATTCTATACTTGATATACGTACACCTATGGTATGGTCGAGTGAATTTGAGCTGAAAGGCGATAAGAATGAAAAGCTTGTTAACCTTTGCTTAGAGACCGATACTACTGATTATTATACCGGCCCCTCTGCACAAGATTACCTTGATGAATCGTTGTTTGATAAAGCCGGCATAAAGGTTCATTATATCGATTATTCAGGCTACCCTGCCTACACCCAGCTATACGGAGACTTTGTACATGAATTAAGCATACTCGACCTTATATTTAATGAAGGCCCGAATATGCGCAAGTTCATGAAGAGCTTCAAGTAGAAAATCAAAATTTTAAGAACCTATTTAATGCTCAACAATTTTATCAGCTATTTAACAGCGAATAAAAACAAGGCATTATTGCTGCTCAATCTTTTCTTTTTTCTGTCCATTATAGTGTTTATTGGCTATGCCTTCTCAAAGAACAGGTACATGGTGGTAGAGGAAGATGAAGCCATATATTATAACAGCGCAAGGCTATTCAGCGAAACGGGTTCAGTGCGGGCATTTGATTGCTTTGATGAAAACACTTCTAAAATTGGCAGCAGTTGCTGGTATGGGCCTATGTATAGCCTGTTACATGGTAGCATTGCCAAGGTTGCAGGACTACATAAATACAATTTTCTAATCTTTAACCTGTTCTGCCTGGCATTAATGATATTGCTTGTATACAGGTCGGGTTTTACTTACACCAACAAACTATTGATAATATTAGGGTTTCTTACATCAGTACCCTGTTTATATTACCTCTTTTCGTATTATCCCGTAACTCTCGATCTTTTATTCAGCACAGTACTGATATTGCAACTGAAAAAGCTATACGATAAAGACTTGAAAGATGAGTCTACAACAAGCACAAAAATAGCCTTCATTGCACTCATATTGTTTTTTGCCACATTCAGGGTAGCCATTGTATTCTGGGTGTTTGGCCTGCTACCCTTCACAAGATCAAGAAAGCAATTCGTGCAAACATTATTATTAAGTATAGGTTGCTTGTTTCTGGTACTACTCTACATATCCTTTTTCAATGCAGCTTACCATGGCTTTATAATGCCTGTAATTCTCGAACATCCTTTCTCCCCATCAACTTATTGGCAGGTTGTTATATCATTCAAAAATAATTTCCGCAACTTTTTCACGCAAACACCTTTATTGTTCGCGGAATATCTTTTCCTGCTCTGTATTTCAATTTTATCATTCATACTTACCAAAAACAAACTTGTCCTTAGTTCATGCATAATTGGCCTGGCATATATATTGATCCTTTTATCGGTCTATTTATATCACCCCGTATTTCTCAATAAGCTCACGGCGCCCTTATATCCATTATTATTGGTTCCAATATTCTATACGGGTACACCGCTTATAAAAAAATCAACCGTACTATTGTTACTGCTCTTCTCACCTACGGTATATCTCGAGACATTCGACCAGGTACAGAACCACCGCTGGGCATATACATTCAACAACGACCTGTCTTACTTAACAAAACCTTTTCAAGACTTGAAATATAAACTACAGGGAGGCAAACCCATAGTAGTAGAAGGCCTGTATAAAGAATTTGAGGATACCATTCCTTATTTTATACAGATGGTTAATTTGCCGGCATCAACAACCGATGGCTACCCCATAACCTATTCTAACAATTTCCCCGATTCCACCTGGAAAAGGACAAGCTACTCATCGCACTTTAAAAAGTATGGCAGGCTGCATATTGACTATATACTGGCAAGGCATTCCATTACCTTAGATTCTATTACCTTCGTTTACTCAAACGATTTATTTTATCTTTATAAAAATAATAAGCAAACAAAATGAATATTGTAGTTACAGGTGTAGCAGGTTTTATAGGTTCTAACTTACTTACAAGCCTTTTAAAAGAAGGCCATAATGTTACCGGGATTGATAATTTAACATACGGAAACTTAGAAAACATAAAGCCTCATTTAGCTAATAAGAATTTTGAATTTAAACATGGTGACATTGCAAATCCGCTTATGCTGAAAGATGTGAAAGCCGATGTGGTGGTTCACTTGGCTTCACAAAAGATTCCACGTTACGATAACGCACTAAGGACATTGGATGAAAACTATTTAATGCTCCGTAATGTGGTACAAAAGTGCCTGATGGATAAAGCCAAAATAGTTTTCGCTTCTACTTCTGATATTTATGGCAAGAACATAAAACCGCCGTTCACAGAAGAATCAGACCTGGTAATGGGCCCAACAACAGTTAAGCGCTGGGCTTATGCTTTATCGAAAATGTATGGCGAACAGTATATTATTGCCAACAATGCACAGTATAATATGAACTATACCATTATGCGTTTTTTTGGTTCTTATGGGCCGAACCAAAACACTACGTGGTGGGGCGGCCCTCAATCGGTATTTATACAGAACATAATAGAAGGCAAGCCATTGGAACTGCATGGCGACGGGCTTCAAACCCGTACTTTTACTTATGTTGATGATACTGTGCAAGGAATCATGAAATGTATATTTCATGAAAATGCAAACAACGATGTATTTAACATAGCCAACGAGCCAACCGAAGAAGTAACTATTAAGACACTGGCTGAACTTATTGTTGACTTAATGAAGGACAGGTATAAAGCAGTAGAGATAAAGTGTATACCTTACTCAACTTTCGGAAAATATGAAGATGTGGCCCGCCGTGTGCCCGATATTACTAAGATCAAAGAAAAGCTCGGCTATATGCCTAAATTTCCCCTGCGTGAAGGCTTGAAACTAGCTATTGACTGGCAAATAGCCCGGAATAACTAAGCATTTATCGAATAACAGCCTGCTATTGGACTAGTATTTGTATTTTTAGGGCATGATTTATTTTTTAATACCTGTATTTAACGAAGCGGAGAATATAGCCCTGCTGGCGGAGAATATTATTACTTGTCTGCCCGGAGAAAACAAGCACTATGTTTTTGTTGATGATTGTTCTACCGATGACACTGTTTCTGTTATAAACAAACATTTTGCAAGCCAGCAATTACAAATAATTACAAAGCAAATAAATGCAGGTCCTGGCGATTCCTTTAACCAGGGCTTTGACTGGATACTGGCCCATTCTACATCTGAGGATGACAGGATAGTTACTATGGAAGGTGATAACACTTCTGATATTAAGATACTCTACAACATGATAAGCATATCTCGTTTGGGATATAACCTGGTACTGGCTTCGGTTTATGCACAGGGCGGTGGTTTCGATAAAACGTCTTTTATAAGGAAGTTAACCTCAATGGTAGCTAACCTTTTGATCCGTTTTGTTTTCGATATAAAAATACTAACTCTCAGTTCGTTTTACAGAGTATATACTCCCGAATTACTGAGAAAGATAAAAGCTGCTAATCCGGCTATTATTGAAGAAAAAGGATTCATTTCAATGGTTGAGGTTTTAGTAAAAGCTATACACGAAAAAGCCCGCATAATTGAAGTACCGATGATGCTTGATTCATCTGTACGGAAAGGTAAGTCAAAGATGAAAATTGTAAGTAATATGTTCAGGTACATTCATTTCCTGATAAAAAGTAAATAAGCAGAATTAAGGGTATACATGTTTAATAAATCTCTGTTATTCTTTAATAGTAACTTAGGTATTATATCGGGCCTTTTATTAATTCCCCTGATAATTTTAATGCCTCACCAGATTATTTGGGACGAGGCCTGGTATATAAATTGTGTTAATGTAATTATTACACATGGCATATCAATTAAGTTCTTACAAGAAAATCCTGCTGCCCCTGTTCATACCCTTATTTATTACTTCATCAGTCGTTTTGGCATTTTAACCACCAATAGAATACGGTATGTGAATTTAGCAATGTGCATTGGCATTTGTTATTTCATTTTTAAAACAATTCAATATTACGGAACGGCGATAAAGCCAACATTCAAATATGCATTGTCGCTTTTTGCGATACCAGGGTTTTATGTAATTGGTTTTTTTGCAATTACCGAAGGGCCTTGCCTTCTGTTCTATACCATATCGGTATTCTTTCTTTTCAAAGCAATTAGTACAAACAAAAACACAATATTTTTATCTTTATTAAGTGGCCTTTGCCTGGGCCTGGCAATTATGACAAGGCAATTATTCCTCTTATGCATTGCTCCACCCCTGTTACTTATATTTTACAGGTCGCTCGAAAACAGGTACAGGGTGCTTGTACCTATGCTTATTGCAGCCCTGGCAGTGTGTATGCCTGTTTTCATATTATGGGGCGGACTAACACCAAAAAACTCGGTCATTCATCACGTTGGTGCAAACCTGTTTACGCCCAAGCACTTGTTCCTCTCCTTTGGCTATGGCTTCTTTTATTTTATATTCCTGATACCTGCTTACCTGTTCAATTTCTATAAAGAAAGAAGGAAAACCTTCCTGTTATTAATTGTATTAGGTATTCTGTCGATGCTGCTGGTTAAAAATGCAAACTTTGTTCCAATGTCGGGTCTTTTACCTCGCCTTATAGCACCCGATATATTATACATAATAGCTTGCGTATTCTTCACTTTCACCTGTATCTTTAGTTATTTGCTGGTCTATTTTCTACTCATTGAATTATATGCAAACAGGAATAATTATTTCCAGGTTTTTGTTATTTTGAGTATTGGAATAACCCTTTTTTCGCCTTCTATGATCTCATCACAGTTCAGTTCCAGGTATCCTATGCAAATAGCGCCGTTGTTGCTCATATTTTGCTACAGTCGCGTGAAACCGGTAAACATAAAACTACAAACTCTTTTTAGTTGCCTGGTAATTGCTATTAATTACATTTCGGTGGTAACATTTTTTATGTAATATGGATAATGACACCATAAATAAGCATACTTATTCTTCTGCAAAAATTATTGCGGAATACGTAAAGGAGAATGAATTACAAAAGCCGGAACAAGCGATCTTCGACATACTGAAAAGTGATTTGGCCGGCATGAGAATGCTGGATATTGGTATTGGCGCAGGAAGAACCTCAGGTCACTTTATCAATAAAGTTAAAAGTTATACCGGTATCGATTATTCGGAAGGCATGATACAAGCCTCGCGCAAAAGGTTTAAAGATATCCCAAGCGCCTCATTAGAGGTTATGGATATGCGTACCGGGCTTAAAGGATTCGCTGATAATTCATTCGATTTTGTACTGATCAGTTTTAATAGTATTGATTACATTCAATATGAAGAAAGGATGGTAGTACTTAAAGAAATAAGCAGAATACTTGCCCCGGGTAAACTTTTTTGTTTTTCAACACACAATATTAACTTAATAAAGAATGGTAGTTCATTAGGTATTAAAGACCTGGGTACACCTTTTGGCCTCATGCGGAAAATGTACATGAAATCGGTATCTATAAACAACAGGAAACAATTAAATCAGGTCAATACCTCTTATATTATTGTTAATGATGGAGCTCATAGGTTCAAATTAAAAACATTATATATTGATACCATCAAACAAATAAATGACCTTAAAAGTTTTGGGTTTAACACTATAAGAGTTTTTAATAGCGAGGGAAAAGAGATACCCGGGAGTGAGTTGGAATATAATAATGAGCCTTTCCTCTATTACTTGTGTTCCAATACGAAGGATATGTGATCTTTTTCACCTGCTAAACAGACTACATTCTCTTTATTAGCATCAAAAAAAGCGAATTATACTCGTTTACTTTAGTGGCACCTTAATTATCAGATAATTAAGGTTTATTATTTATATTTGTTACATTATATAAAAGACTGCAAAAGCTGTGCCGACCTACCGAGAATTACTGGAAGAAGTAAGTATTTATTACACTAAAAAAGTGCTGCAATTTGGCACTACACCTGCAGGGGTAGATTGGAACTCATACGAATCGCAGGAATTGAGGTTTCAGCAGCTTTTAAAGATAATAAAGACCCCATCGGAACATTTTAGTTTTTTGGACTACGGCTGTGGTTATGGCTCATTATTTAAATACATGCAGCCTCGCTTTAAAAATTTCGACTACTTAGGTTATGATATATCGGAAGAGATGATAAAGACAGCATCGGAAATGTACAGGCCAACCGAAAATATGCAATGGAAAACCGGCCTGAACGACAGTGACAAAAAGTATTATGTGGTTGCCAGTGGTATTTTGAATGTTAAGCAAGCTACACCCCGCGAACTTTGGGAAGGGTTTGTAATTGACACGCTTAATGAGCTTGATAGGTTTTCGGTAAAAGGGTTTGCCTTTAATGCGCTTACCAATTATACCGATAATGAAAACCTGAAGGATACTTTGTACTATGCTTCCCCAACCTATTTATTTGATTTCTGTAAAAAGAATTTTTCAAAGCATGTTACATTACTTCACGACTATGCTTTACCAGAGTTCACCATATTAGTTACCAAGTAAAAAAATATAATCAGCTATAGAAATGCGCAACTTAGTTATACTGGGCACATCGTTAAACTCAAGATTAGCACGCTTTTACTTTGAAAAAGACACCGACTATAAAGTAGTTGGCTACGCATTGAACAAAGAGTATATAAAAGAGAAAGAATACGATAACAGGCCCATAGTAGCCATTGAAGAGATTGAAAAAATATACCCGCCCGATAAATATGATGCCTTTGTAGCTACCGGGTATAACAAAATGAATCATATACGTGCGAAGCTTTATACCGAAATTAAAACCAAAGGATACAGGCTGCCTAACTACATCAGCCCCAGATGTTCCTACTTAACAGAAGAACCTATTGGCGATAACAACCTGATATTAGAAGACAATACTATACAGCCATTTGTAACAATAGGTAGTGACAATGTATTTTGGAGTGGCAATCATATAGGGCACGAAAGCTCCATTGGAAACCATAACTTCATTACATCTCATGTGGTTATATCGGGGTCGGTAAAACTTGGCGATTATTGTTTCATTGGGGTAAATTCAACTATACGTGATGCCATAACCATTGCCAATGAAACCCTGATAGCAGCCGGAGCCATTATTATGAAAGACACCATTGAAAAAGGTGTTTACCTCCCTGCACGCAGTACTTTGTTCGATAAAAAGAGTGACGAAATTCAAATATCCTGAGTATGAAGTCACCTCTAATTTCAATAGTCAGCCCGGTTTACAGAGCCGAGAAAATAGTCGATACTCTTGTTGCTGCTATTAGCAAAGAAATGTCGAAGATAACTGCCGAGTATGAAATAATTTTGGTTGAAGATGGCAGCCCTGATAATTCTTGGGAAAAGATATCGGAGAACTGTAAGAAAGACCCACGCGTAAAAGGCATAAAACTGAGCCGGAACTTTGGCCAGCACTTTGCCATTACAGCCGGAATTGAAAACGCCCTTGGGTCATATATTGTTATTATGGACTGCGATATGCAGGATGATCCTGCTTATTTACCGCAACTGTATGCAAAAGCGCAGGAAGGCTATGATATTGTTTACACATTGAAAAAGAACAGGAAGCATAACTTCTGGAAGAACGTCACTGCTCGTTTGTTCAACAGAGTATTTAATTACCTGGTCGACAATAAATCATGGAAATCAGATAACCAGGTGGGCTCTTACAGCATGATAAGCCGAAAAGTTGCTGAAGCTTTTAAAAGATACAGCGATTACCAAAGACATTACCTGATGGTGTTACGATGGCTGGGCTTTAAATCAGCCTTTGTTGAAATAGAGCACAAAGAGCGCCTTGAGGGCAGAAGCAGCTATAATTTATCCAGCTTGCTATTACATGCTCTTAATGGTATTACCTCGCAATCTGATAAATTGCTTCGCATCAATGTCACCATAGGTTTATTACTTTCTTTTCTATCATTTTTGGGTATACTCGTAATTGCGTTCCTGTACTTTATGCATGGTTTCTTATCGGGCTGGGCCAGTACTATGGTGTTACTGCTTTTTTCTACGGGAGTAATTTTAACCAGCATTGGTATAGCAGGCATATATATTGGCAAAACATTCGAACAGACCAAGAACAGGCCCAAATATATTATCGACCTTTTTTTAAATAAAACCGAATGATAGGCCTGCCGCCGGGTACAATACTTCAGCTGATGTATTTGCGAAAAAGAGTAAAGCCGCTAAGAAAAACGTATTCCTCCTTTCTTGAAATCGGAGCAGGAAACGGGATGATATCTTCAGAGTTACTTGACTTGGGTTTTACCGGCACTGCAGTTGATCTAAACAGTGGGGCGCATGAGAACAATAAGTATATCAATAAATTTTACATAGATGCAGGAAAATATACCGTTATCAATGGCAATTTTATGGATATGAAAGGCATGAAATTTGATATCATAACTTCATGTATGGTTATAGAGCATATACCCGACGATGACTTATTTAAGTTTATAGAAAAATGCAAAGAAATGCTTAATTCGGGAGGGCGATTAATTTTCCTGGTGCCTTCGTCTATGAAATACTGGGGAATAGAAGATGAAGTAGCAGGCCATATTAAACGCTACGAATTGAAAGATATTGAAAAACTATCAGTATTACACAACCTGAAAATTGCGGACTATGCTGGCCTGACCTACCCCATTTCTAACTGGTTATTCAGACTATCGAACAAGATAGTAAAAAAGAGCGAGTCTGACAAGCTTTCACTTTCACAAAAGGCAAGGACAATATATACAGGAAACAGGAATATAATGTATAAAACAACATTTCCCAGGTTATTTAACCTGGTGTTGAACCCATTTATTTTAGCCCCTTTTTATTTTCTGCAAAATCTCAACTTGAAAAATTCTAATGCAATGGTACTATATTTCGAACTTATTCAACCTAAAAGCGAATGATAAAATCATACGGTGTAAATAAAACTGCTGATGCCTCTGCTACTTCTGATGTTCACCTGGAAGAGTTAAAGCATTTGGGTTATTCAATAATTGAAAACGTACTTTCTGAAAAAGAGCTTGAGGTGCTGCGCAGTGAAGCACAGCGCGTATATAAACTACAGGAGGATGCATTCGGCAAAGAAAACATAGAAAAGATAAATGACAAGAATATGGCAAGGGCTCTGCTCTGCTATTCTGAAGCATATCTTGACCTGGCCCGCAATGCAAAAATGATAAAGTATGTAGAAGAAGCGCTTGGCAAATACTATCTTCTTCATTTACAAAATGGCATTATAAACATGCCCGGTGAAGAGCATCACCAGAGTTCATGGCATAGAGATTTTCCATACCAGAACTGGGTATCGACAGAAGCCATTGGCTGCAATGTATTTTATTGCCTCGATGATTTCAGTGAAGAAACCGGTGGTACTTTTCTACTGCCCTTCTCGCACAAAATGACCCATATGCCTTCGGTGCCATATTTAGAAAAACATTGCATACAGATTAATGCCAAAGCTGGCAGTGCCGTTTTGTTCGACAGCATGTTGTTTCATAAAGCCGGTTATAACCGTTCTAAAACACAAATACGCAGGGGTGTAAACCATCTTTACGCAAAAGCTATAGTACGCCAGCAAATAAACCTGCCCGAGATGCTTAAAGGCAAATATTCAGAAGATCCTTATTTAAATATGTTACTTGGCTATGATGCTCAGACCTCGTTAACCGTAGAAGATTTCAGAAACAGGAGATTGAAAAAGAACCAAAAATCATATTAGCGCTTTATGAAGTGGAAGAAACTTGGAAAGATTTTTTGTGCGGATAACAATAGTGACTGGATGGCAACACATGCCTCCAATCCATTTCCCTATATACTTGATAAGGAAAAGGAAATAGTACGCGTATTCTTCTCGGCACGAGATAAAGATAACAGGGCATCTGTCGGCTCGGTCGATGTTGACTTTAAGAATGGATTTAAAATACTGAAGATATCTGACAAGCCTGTACTAAGCCCGGGTAATCCTGGTTATTTTGATGATAGCGGTGTTTCTATGAGTTGGATAATAAAAGTAAACAACAAGTTCTATCTCTATTTTCTGGGTTGGAACCTGCGTGTAACTGTGCCATGGCTCAATACTATAGGTTTAGCAATCAGCGACAGTATCGACGGCCCTTTTGAGAAATATGGCAATGTTCCCCTGCTCGACCGCAGCAACGAAGATCCTTTTACAGTTTCTTATCCCTGCGTGATATTCGATAACGGCATCTACAAAATGTGGTATGGCTCAAATCTATCGTGGGGAAAGGAACAACGCGAGATGGCGCATGTAATAAAATATGCCGAAAGCGCTGATGCTATAAACTGGAAGAGAACAAACCAGGTACACATACCTTTTGTACATAAAGGAGAATATGCTTTGTCGAAGCCAGGAGTATTAAAAATGGGGAATGCTTACAAAATGTGGTATTCATACCGTGCAAGCGAAAAAACAGAGAAGTACAGAATTGGTATGGCCGAATCAACTGACTGCCTGAAATGGATTAGAAAAGATGATGAAGCCGGAATAGATGTATCTGCTGAAGGATGGGATTCCACATCGGTAGAATACCCTAATGTATTTGAACTTAACAACAAATTATATATGCTATACAATGGCAATGACTACGGCAAAACAGGCTTTGGCATTGCTATAGCAGAGCAATAAAAGACATCTAGAATGAAACACATTGGTTTTAACAAGCCCTACCTTACCGGCAAAGAAACTGAATACATTCGGCAAGCGGTAATGTCGGGTAAAATTTCGGGTGATGGTAAGTTCACCAAAAAGTGTCATGAATTCTTTGAGAAAAGATATGGCTTTAAGAAAGTATTACTGACTACCAGTTGTACCGATGCGCTTGAAATGTCAGCCATACTTTGCAATATACAACCCGGCGATGAGGTTATTGTACCTTCCTACACTTTCGTTTCAACGGTGAATGCTTTTATATTGAGGGGTGCAAAACTTGTTTTTGCCGATAGCCGGAAAGACAATCCGAATATTGATGAGCATAGTATTGGATCATTGATCACTTCCAAGACTAAAGTAATACTACCTATACACTATGCAGGTATTGCATGCGATATGGATGTTATACTTGCTGTAGCAGCAAAGCACAATGTTATAGTAGTTGAAGATGCTGCCCAGGCAGTCGATTCATTTTATAAGGGCAAGCCCCTTGGCTCATTTGGCGCCATGAGTGCATTCTCGTTCCACGAAACCAAGAACGTAATTTCGGGCGAAGGCGGGATGCTTGTGGTTAACGACCCTCGCTTTATTGCACGCGCGGAAGTGATCCGCGAAAAGGGTACCAACAGAAGTGCTTTCTTCCGTGGAGAAGTTGATAAATACAACTGGGTAGATATTGGCTCCTCCTTTTTGCCATCTGAGATCATTTCAGCTTTCTTGTATGCACAGCTCGAGAACCTGGATGATATTCAGAAAAAGAGAAAGACTATTTGGAGTAAATACCAAAAAGGATTGGAAGTATTGCAGAAGAAAGGATTGGCTCAATTGCCTTTTATTCCTGACTATGCAACTAATAATGCCCACATGTTCTATTTGGTTTGCAATTCGTTAGAAGACAGAACCGGGCTAATAGATCACTTGAAGAGTAAAGACATTAATGCGGTGTTCCACTACCTGTCACTACATAAAAGCCCGTATTACAAAGACAAACATGGCAGCAGGGAATTGCCAAACTGCGACAGGTATACCGATTGCCTGGTGCGGTTGCCATTTTATTATGAATTAACTGACGAAGATGTTGAAAGAACAATTGCAGAGATACTTAGTTTTTACAAAGTTTAACCCCATACCCCACAGCATTGAAAAAGATAATCATTTCACAGTCTAATTACATTCCCTGGAAAGGCTACTTCGATAGCATGAACATGGTAGATGAGTTTATTATTTACGATGAAGTACAGTACACCAAAAGAGACTGGAGAAGCCGTAACAAGATCAAGACATCCAATGGCGCGCTTTGGCTTACTGTGCCTGTTGAAGTAAAGGGTAAGTTTTTTCAGAAGATAAAAGAAACACTGGTTTTAACTACCGAAAACTGGAGAGATACGCACTGGAAGACCATTCAGATGAACTATTCCAAGACCCCATACTTTAAAACGTACAAAGATATTTTTGAACCTATCTATAAAGATACTTCTGAAATATTTCTGAGCAACATTAATTACAGCCTTATGAAAGCGGTGAATGAGGTAATGGGGATAAAGACAGTATTGAAATGGTCAAATGATATACCCTGCAATACCGAAGGAAAGAATGAACGGCTGATTGAAATATGTAAAGCTGTTGGTGCAACTGAATATTATAGCGGCCCTGCAGCTATTGGCTATATGGACGACTCATTATTTAATGCATCGGGTATAACAGTTCATTATTTCGATTACAGTAACTATCCACCCTACAAACAGCTATATGGTGATTTCATACACGATGTAAGCATACTCGACCTTATCTTCAACGAGGGGCCTAATGCTAAAAACTTCATGAAGAGCTTCTCGGATAACCCTGCCTCGCTTATTATGAAACGATAATATTATTAAAGCATATTATTCACTCATCCGTCTTTTATACTAATCAAAAAAGTATGGGCATATTAAAATCAATGGGTAAAAACCCAAGTGGTGAGCGTTTAATAAAGATTCAGGCTTCACCTAATTATCGCGATGATATTTTCCAAAACCAGAGCATAACACTGGTTATGAATGGAAGTGGTGACTTTTTTAAAGTACTTGGGAAATTCCTGAATAAGCCTAAAAATGTAAAACCTCCACGCCCGCTCCCTTCGGTAAAGACCGATCTGAAGAATTTACCTGACGGTAATCCCGTACTTGTTTGGTTCGGGCATTCATCTTACCTTATCAAGATTGATGGTAAACATATACTTGTAGACCCGGTGTTTAGCGGGTATGCATCGCCTTTTAAAATAGGCTCTGCTAAAAGTTTTGATGGCACAAATGTTTATAGTGTTGATGATATGCCTCCTATTGATGTTCTGCTTATAACTCATGATCATTACGACCACTGCGATTATAAAACCATACTACAACTCAATAGCAAAACAAAACATATCATCACTTCATTAGGCGTTGGCTCACACCTTGAATATTGGGGATTTGATATGAATAAAGTTACGGAGTTAGATTGGAGCGAAAGCGCAGAGAAAATTGAGGGAATGAAATTCACTTATGCTCCTGCAAGGCATTTTTCGGGCAGAGATTTTAAACGGGCCAAGACATTGTGGGCATCGTTCATACTTAAAACAAAGAACCATTCTATATACATAGGTGCCGATAGCGGTTACGATAAACACTTTAAGGAAATAGGTGAAAAGCACGGGCCATTTGACCTGGCCATACTTGAATCGGGCCAGTATAACGAAATGTGGCATGGCATACATATGATGCCTGAAGAAACTGTGCAGGCCAGTATAGACCTTAAAGCTGCAACCCTACTACCGGTGCATTGGGGTAAGTTCTGCCTTTCTCTTCACCCCTGGAATGAGCCGATAGAACGGGTTATAAAAAAGGCCGGAGAACTAAATGTGAAACTTGCGACACCTATGATAGGTGAAACTGTTATTATTGGAGAAAAATACCCCACAGAAATGTGGTGGAGAAAAATAGCAGAGAACTAAAATGATAACAAGTCACGACATATTGCGGTTCCAACCTTTTTTAGGTATGTTTCTCTACTTCTATTGCAATTTAAGGCAGGGGCTGTTGCTTAGAAAACTGAATAAGAACGGAGATATTGAAAACTTCCCCTATGGAAGAAGAAGAGTATCTGCGAAATGGATAAAAAAGTGGATATTGGAAGCGAAGAATGAAGCAGCAGTAGTAGATCTGCAAAAAGCCATGTTATGGGGCAAATTATCGAACGTATTTATGGTGGTTTTTATACTACAGGCTATTGTTGCTATTGCCTTTCATTAACCTTCCGTTTATCATCTTATAGAGCCGGAACATTACATTGCCTACAATAAGGCCTAATAGCATTCCACCCAAAATATCTGAAGGGTAATGAACACCCAAATACATTCTGCTATAGCAAACCAGTGCCACCCAGCAAGTAAGAGAAATGCCAACCAGCCAATTGCGGAACAATAATATCATAAACAGAGCAAAAACGGTTGTATTGGCTGCATGTGATGAAACAAAACCGTATTGCCCGCCGGTATAATTATTTACAAAATGCAATTGTGATTGCAGTATAAGATTATGACTGGGCCTGTAACGCAAAACCATATCTTTTATAAGGTGATTAGAACTCTGGTCAGTAATAATAATTGAAAACACCACTAAGACGATAGGCAGCCAGCTGGTTTTCTTGTATTTTATAATTATAAAGTAAGCAAAAACCATATAAAGCGGTATCCAGGTATACTTGGCGCTGGCGTTCCACATAACGGTATCAAGGGTATCGGAATGCCTGCTGTTTATCCACAACAGTACAGCGTTATCAATGCTTTTTAAATTTTCTATGAGAGATAGTAACACCATGTAATTCTATTGCAAATATAGGCAAACCAAATTGCCACAGATTCACAGATTAATTATACAAATACAGGTAAAAAACGAACAATTATTTATAATCTGTGAATCAGTGGCATCTTTTTATAAATAAAGACTTAATTCGTGGCAACCCCGAAGGGCTCGTGAACTCAATACTGAAAAATATGCTAACAAGTGAGCAATTCGTGGCTATAATTCATGGCTGAAATGTATTTTTGTGTGAAATTAGGAATAAAGCAAAATGGCTGATGTAATTAAGTTATTGCCCGACCATGTAATTAACCAGATAGCCGCCGGAGAAGTGATTCAGCGGCCTGCATCGGCAGTAAAAGAATTGCTCGAAAATGCCATTGACGCAGGCAGCACCAAGATAACCCTTATAGTTAAAGATGCAGGCAAAACAGTTATACAGGTTATAGATAATGGATGCGGAATGTCAGAGACGGATGCCCGACTTAGCTTCGAAAAGCACGCCACCTCCAAAATATCGACCGCAGAGGACATATTTACTATAAACACCAAAGGATTCCGTGGTGAGGCGCTGGCATCTATTGCGGCAATAGCTTCGGTAGAGCTTAAAACCCGCAAAAGAGACAGTAAATTTGGCTGCCTGATAGATAATGAATATGGCAAAATGGTAAGACAGGAAGCCTGCCAGTGCGAGCCCGGCAGCTCCTTCACTATCAAGAACTTATTCTTTAACATACCTGCCCGCAAGAATTTTTTAAAGTCAGATGCAGTAGAATTACGTCATATAATAGATGAGTTCCAGCGTGTGGCATTGGCACACCCTGAAATAGAATTTGCTATGTATAACCAGGCTAACCAGGTGTTTCATTTACCTATGGGCAATTTAAAACAGCGTATCAATAACCTGTTTGGCAATAACTATGGTGAAAAAATAGCATCTATTTCGGAAGATACGACCCTTATGAAGATACGCGGCTATATTGGCAAACCCGAATATGCCAAGAAAACGCGCGGTGAACAGTTCTTTTTTGTGAATAATCGTTTTATAAAGAACAACTACCTGAACCATGCTGTGCAATCTGCTTATGCCGAACTGATAGCCAAGGATAACGTGTACCCTTCTTATTTTATCTTCTTAGAGCTTCCGCCTAATAAGATCGATGTAAACATACACCCAACCAAGACAGAGATAAAGTTCGAAGATGAATCGGCCCTGTATGCTATTTTAAAGGCAACGGTAAAGAAATCATTGGGGCAGAACAACATCATTCCCCCACTCGACTTTAACCAGGAGATGTCGATACAGATAAACCCGGTAAAACCAGGCACATTTGTTAAGGCACCGCAAATAACACTCAACCCGGGCTATAACCCTTTTGTTGAAGAAGAAAAACAGAAATCGGCAAAGCCCTATATAAAACCAACCAGCACGGGTAAAGATATTGAATACAGGCAGCCTACAAAGCGTGTCGAGGCGCCCGTTCTGGAACATGAATTTGAACAGGAGAAAACACATGAAATAGACTGGAGCCAACAGATAGGCACAGCCTTCATTGTAGCATCAATACACAGGAAACTATTTATAATTGACCAGCAACTGGCATGGGAAAGGGTATTTTATGATGAAGCCCTTACATCAATTGAAAGCAAAAAAAGTATTCCTTCTCAAAAAGAACTATTCCCGCAAACATTTCAGTTCCCTGCTGCCGACTTTGCACTTATAATGGAATTGCTCAATGATATACGTATGCTGGGCTTCGACCTGAGTGAATTTGGCAAACAGACCTTTATTGTTTATGGAATACCATCGGGCGTTGAATCAGGTTCGGTGCAGGGTTTATTAGAAGAGATTTTGGAGCACTTTAAACAAGGGCAATCGAAAGAATTAAAAAAACCAAGAGCAGAGGTTCTGTCAAAGATATATGCAAGGCGTATGGCCTGGAAGAATTGTAAGTTTTTGCAAAAAGAAGAGCGGGAAGAATTGCTTAACCGTTTGTTTGCCACTAAATCACCGGCTATAGCACCTGAAGGGAAAAAGATATTTATTGAACTGGCCGAAGAACAACTTTTGGCCTTGTTAAAAAACGACACTAGATAATATGAACAATTATTTCCAGCAACAGCAGCCGCGCTTCAGTGCTTTTCCACCGGTGGTGAAGAACCTGCTTATTGCCAATATACTAGCCTTTATCGCTACATATGTTTTACAATCGCAAGGGTATGACCTTGTGGAACATTTCGGATTACATTATTTCGAATCACCCACCTTTAAGATTTACCAGCTTGTAACCTGTATGTTTTTGCATGGCGGCTTTATGCACATTGCATTAAACATGTATGGGTTATGGTTGTTTGGGCAAATGATAGAAAACTATTATGGCTCAAAGCGCTTCCTTATTTTTTATGCTATTTGCGGACTTGGTGCGGGCATAATTCAAGAGGCTAGTCTTTATGTATACTACCATCATGTACAACAAGTACTTGAAACATTTAATTCAGAACCCAGTATACCCGGTTTTGGTGTAGTAGTTGCAAAATATTTCACTGGTATTACTGGCTATATACAACCACAAACGGTTGATGAAGCAAAATCTGTTTTAGCAGGGCTTTACCAGTTCTCTATGGATCACTCCAACACTATTGGTGCTTCGGGTGCAATATTTGGTGTACTTGTAGCTTTTGGAATGATATACCCGGAAGTTCAACTATTCCTTATGTTTATTCCTATACCCATAAAAGCAAAATATGCTATTACAGGTTATATTGTAATTGAGCTTTATTCAGGCTTTGCCAACAGTGCAGGCGATAACGTGGCGCATTTTGCTCATTTAGGAGGTGCGCTTTTTGGCGCCTTAATGGTTTTATATTGGAGAAAAAGAGGTTGATTATTTTTGTATTATGTCTTTACGCCAGGAAGCAGATAAATTACTAGGAAAGAATGCTGAAAGCCTCACCAGGCTTATCATGATAAATGTTATTGTATTTATCATTGCCAACATTATCTCCAGTATACCAACCACCCATTATTGGGTCGATTATGTTTCGCTTCCCTCCTCTTTTACCATGCTGGCTCATTATCCCTGGACAATTTTTACATATATGTTCGTACATGTAAGCTTTATGCACCTGTTATCAAATATGCTCTGGTTATATTGGATAGGTATAATTTTTGCTGACTTCATGGGGCAGATGAGGTTAATATACACCTATATACTGGGTGGTATTGCTGGCGGCATTATGTATTTAGCAACTGCCCCTATTCTCTATCCGCATGAAATAGGTGGCAACCTTATTGGTGCGTCGGCAGGAGTAATGGCAGTAATTGTGGCAGCAGCCATGCTTGTACCAGACTATGAGATCATGCTGCTCCTTTTCGGCAGAGTAAAACTTAAATACCTGGCCATAGCAGCATTTATATTATCATCTGTAATAGATTTCAGTGTAAACAGTGGCGGTAAAGTATCGCACATTGGCGGTGCTATATACGGAGCAGTCTTTTTATGGCAATACCGAAAGGGAGTTGATATTTCAGGCGGCTTTGGAAACTTCATTAAAAACATCGGCAACATTTTCAGAGGGAAACGCATGAAAGTAAGCTCGAGATCATCGAAAGCAAAAACACAAACAAGCAGTTCGCGTGATAAACAAAGAAGGATAGACGAAATACTCGATAAAATATCGCGCTCAGGCTACGATAGCCTTTCGAAAGAAGAAAAAGACTTCCTGTTCAAGTCAAGTAAGGAGAACTAATTTACCTGCACCAGCTTCTTTACGGTGTGGGCAGTACCCGACTGTATATTCAATATATACACTCCGGCTGATGCTCCCTGAAATTCTAGTTGATGATTGCCCGCTGGCTGCATTTTACCATCAACAAGAGTAGCTACTTTTTGGCCCATTATATCATATACATTCACCGTAACCTTTTCATCCTGCAATAAGCTGTATACTATTGTTGCTTTGTCAGTAAACGGATTAGGATAAGTATTTACGGAAATGTTGTTGTTATTCAATTGAGCCATTCCCAGTGGACATGAAGTATGCGCTGTATCAATTGCATGGCCCGATATAACCAGGAAATCTTGTGCAAATGATTGCAAATACAAATTAGCTATTGTATCATTATGAATAATAATAGTGTTTTCATCATTGGTAGAATTAGCTGTAGCAGTCCAGTTGTGTGAACCGGTAAGCACTTGCGGGTCTGAACAAGGGTTAGAAGGATCTACTATAAGGTACTTATCGTGATAAATGTAATTACCTGAATATATTGTTGCGTTTGTGGCAAGGTAATTACTTAATATACTAAATGAACCATATTGCAGGCTGTATTGATCTATAATGGAAGCAGCATATGCCCCAAGCTTAACTGTATTAACTATTGCAGTAGCATCAGAGGTTTCTGAAAAGGCGTACATGGCGCTGTAAATGTCGGTATTAGCGGTAGCTATATGAGCTAATATTTGCTTGTTCACGCTATCAGTCGGACTAAAATACAGCTCAACTGTTGAACCGCCTATGGTAAATGTATGATTGGTAACAGAAGTTTTATAGGGCCCGAACTTTGATAAGGTAGTATTGGGCTTTCCTCCGGGTACAGTATCGCCCCACATAATATTAAATTCCTGGGTATACGCCAGTGCCAGCTGTTTTGATTGCAGGCTAAGGTTATTGTTATAATCCTCATTATTCATTTCATTGCTCCAGTCTGCCGAACCTGTCCACACAATTGCCTCTGTCGAATCAGGAGAATTTACATCAATAACAATGAATTTATTGTGCATGATATTGTAATTACCACCGGTTGGGCTGCCCAGTGTAGGTATATTACTATTGAGTAAGTTCAACCCTGAG
>Ga0210396_10000968_pt1 | contig 32857 bp, 22 predicted proteins | sample IncBWH17OmetaG_FD_155466 | JGI IMG/M metagenome (GOLD analysis project Ga0210396, IMG submission 155466) | Forest soil microbial communities from Barre Woods Harvard Forest LTER site, Petersham, Massachusetts, United States - Inc-BW-H-17-O ...
GGTGATGTCCTTTAGCGGATCGCCGGAAACCGCAACCAGATCGGCGTATTTGCCCTTTTCGATCGATCCAATCCGGTCATCCCATCCCATCATCTGCGCATCCACCATCGTTGCCGATTGCAAAGCCGCGGCAGGCGTCATTCCGTGATTGACCAGCCAGGCAAATTCGACGGCCTGCGTTCCATGGAGTAACGGCCCGCTGGACCGGGGATCGCCCGCGGTTCCGTCCACGCCGCTGCCCCAGGCGATTTTCACGCCCTTGGCAAGCGCGCTCTTAAAATTCTTTTCAAAGATGGGAATGATGCTGTACTTGCCGCCGGTATTTTTCTTATCGTTCTCCGCGATCTCGGGCATCGTGTACCGGTAGCCGGTCACGTCAAAATAGATTCCCTTTTGGATCATCATCGTGGTTTCGGAATCGTCCAGGCCCTGGCCGTGCTCAATGCAATCCACTCCGGCAAGGATGGAATCCTTCAGGCCTTCGCCGCCGTAGGCGTGCGCTGCGACTTTCTTGCGGTGGCGATGCGCTTCGTCCACGATGGCTTGCAATTCGGGCAGCGTGAAGGTCGGATCGACGAACAGCTCGCCGTCGAAGCCAAAAGAGTAGGCTCCCGTCGGGAACACCTTAATCCAATCGGCGCCGTAATGAATCTGTTCGCGAACAACTTCGCGCGCGTTGTCGGGCCCGTGTATATTTTGATTGCCGCCCGTGATTGACGTTTCGGGGCTGCCGATAAAATCCGAACCGGATGCACCGACTCCTCGGGTCGAGACTTGCATTCTGGGGCCATCGATCATTCCCCGGTTTATAGAATTGCGTATGTCCACGTCGCCATAGCCTTCCCCGTGAGTTCCCACATCGCGCACTGTGGTGAAGCCTGCCCGTAAGGTTGTCATAGCGTTCTCTATGGCCATGAGTGTCCAGGCTTCCTTGGTGGTGGTGACGCGGGCCGCGTTGCTCAAACTACTGTAGACGTGCGTGTGTGCGTCGACGAAGCCGGGCATGACGGTGGCCTGGCTGAGGTCAATGACCTGGGCGCCCGATGGAATCTGAACGCGGTCGGCGGCGCCAACTTCGGTAATTTTTTCGCCGTTAATCAACACGACCTGGTTGGCCAGCATTTGGCCGGACTTGCTGTCAAATAAGTGACCGGCGCGAACTGCGACTACCTTGGGAGTTTGCGCCCAGAACGGGGTTGCCATAAAAAATAGGGCAATTAAAAAGGCAGTGAAAAACTTACGGTTCATCGGTTCCCTCCAACTTAAATTGAATTGCCACCACAGCTATGCCATCGCCATCTACCTCTAGTAAGCCAAGAGGAAGCCGGCACTACACTTCGCCGAGTTTTGAACGACCGTTGTTATTACCAGATCACTTTGAGCGCGAATTGAATTTCTCTCGATTCCGTTGTCGTGGATTTCAACACCCCTGCCGCGCCGTCGTTGGGAGGATCCAGGGGCGCCCCGGTGCTGTCGAAAATATCGGTGTTATCCGGCGATATAGGTAACGAAAAATTGGGATGGTTCAGGATGTTGAAAATTTCGGCCCGGAATTGCACATTGAAAGATTCGGAAATTCTCCTGATGTAATTGTTCTTGAAAATGGAGAAGTCAAGATTCATGAGCCCGGGTCCGGGTATGCTATTGCGGCCCGCATTGCCCCGGAGATTGAAACATTCGGGGAATGGAACCGGGGTCGGCGCACCTTTCGGACCAATAGGGGGCATGGGGTCGCAGTTAGCGGTCCAAAAGGCCATAGTCGGTGCGGACGGGATGCTGAAGCATTGGGTCTTGATATAGTTAGAGGGATTTCCAGGGTTGACTAATGAATCGCATCCGGAACCCCTCAGACGGTCCGGCAGGTCCCATGGGTCCGTACTCCCGATCCCCAAAGGATCACCATCGGTCCCGAATGTCGGAGTGAACGGCGGGCCATCGTTAGCTTTAAATATCGCGCCGAATTCCCATCCATTCGCCGCCCAACCTAGGACAGATGAATCGGTTTTGAGGGCCGGGATTAGCCAACTCGTGTTAATCACCAGAGTCCGGCCAACGTTGTAGTCAGACAGTGCGCGGTTCACCTTCATGTCAAACCACGGGAGACTTCCAATCCCGTTTCCAAAAGTATCGCCGGCAACCACCCCGGAGTTGTTATCTATACTTTTCCCCCAAGTATAGGATCCTTGAATCTGCAGCCCACGGCTCATTCGTTTCAAAACACCGATTTGCATTGCGTTATACGAAGAGCCGCCCGGCCAGCTCAGATAACGGATGGCCCCCACATTCGAGTTTGGGTTGACAAGACTTCCACTCCCAATCGGACTGGGGTAGACGTACCCTGCGGAAGTAAGCGTCGGAACGACGGTATTGGCGTCGTCCGCACGAAATGCCTGATGCACGCCGCGCGAACCGACATATCCAACAGTCGCGGTTAATCCAGCAAATTCGTGCTGCACGTTTAGATTCCACTGCATTACGTAATTGCGCTTGGGGTTGTGCTCCACGAAACCGTATTCCAAGGGTGGAGTGCTAGCTTGAATTGCTGGAAGCGCCCCACCAGGAAAATTCCCTGCCAGTTGAGCAGCGCTGGTTGAGCTTCCGAGTTCATAAAACGGAGCCCCCCGGCCGTTCAAAGTGACAGTCGTATAAAGCATGGGGAGAACGTCAAACATCCCAAAGCCACCGCGCACAGCGGTCTTGCCGTTCCCGAAGGGGGCCCAGGCGAACCCGACTCGCGGCTCGAAGTTGCGGAGCGTGGGATTCGAAAAGTAGGGAGCGACACCGCCACAACCCGCGACGAGTATCCCGCAGTCGGGCAGTGCAGACTCCAAAGTAGGAAGGTTGGTGATCTTTCCCTTCGTCTCCGAGGGTACCGTGGACATCTCATACCGCAGGCCCAGGTTTAACGTCAATCGCGGGCGAATCCGCCAGTCATCCTGAAGGTAAGCACCAACGATAGAGATTCTCATGTATCTTGGACTAACTAATCCCGGGATGGAACCAACCACGCTCTTCGCATTATTCGTCAGGAAAGCCGACATCGATGCGAACTTAAAAGTTCCCAGATAGTCGGCGGTGGCTGTCGTCTCGTTGAGTTGATCGCGTTCCACGCCCACACCGAATTTGATGGTGTGGAGGCCTCTGGTTACAAACGCGTCGTCATAAACCTGATACGCATTCCAGGAGTAAGAAAATGTCGGCGGAGCAAAACCGGGAACCGTATTGAGGTTACAGCAAGTGATTCGGGGCGGCGCGTATCCCGGCGCCCACCCCTGGGAAGTATCGTCTGCTACGGGATTGAGGGCTTGGATTGCCTGAACGGCATTGGTACGGTCACGGTTGTAGCCGAACCGGAGACTATTGCTGGCCGTCGGACCGAAAATGTGGTTTTCTTCGACGGCGGCAATCTGACGCTTGGCAATCGATTGTTGCAGGACGTTATTGAGAATGTCGGGTTGTGTCAAGGGGGAGTAGTCGTACACATACGTACCGAAAAGGCTGTCCTTGTCCGAAATCTTCTGATCGACTCGCGTAGTAAAATAATTTTCGTTGACCACCGCTTGCCTTGTAAAAACGTATTCTCCGATGTTTCCACTAACGGCGCCGTTGGGCAGATGGAAAAAGGGCAGATACTTTTGGACCGCAGGATCGACCGCCAATTGGCACTGGTTTGGGTCAGTCGGATTGTTGGTTGAGTTGCACCCAGATGGAAACGTGGTTGGGCCGCCGGGGAATTCAAGGATCCCCTGCCGTGCATTCGCGGAGGGCACCCCGCTGAGAGTTGTCGTTCCCAGTGACTGACGGATCCCCTCATAGTCTCCAAAGATAAATGTGCGATCTTTTCGAATCGGACCGCCCGCCGAGGCGCCGAATTGATTGCGCCTGAACGGAGGCGCTACGCCGTTATCGAAATAGCCAGGAGAATCCAACGCGCTGTTTCGCAAGAACTCATACGCCGAGCCATGGAACTGGTTGGTGCCGGAGCGAGAAATGGCGTTTACGACTCCGCCGGAGGTCTTGCCGTACTCCGCCGAATAGTTGCTGGTCAGGACGCTAAATTCTTGGATGGCCTCGACTCCCAGGTTTTGACCGAGCACACTTCCGGGACCGCCATTGGAGTAATCGTTGATGCTGATGCCGTCCAGCCGGTAGTTATTCTGCTGAGGACGCGCACCGGAGATGCTCAACTGCGCGCCGTATCCGCGGTTCACGTCCACGGCGGCATGGCTGGTGGCTACTACGACTCCGGGCTGTAGATTGGCAAGATCAGTCCAGGAGCGGCCGTTCAAGGGCAACTCCCGCACTGTCGTTGAGTTTACGGTTGCGCCTAACTCGGAGGAGGTGAGCTCGACGGTAGGAGCTTCCGTGGTGACCTCCACCATTTGGCTCATCTGGCCGACTCGCATGGTGAAGTCAAGGACCTGCTGGGCGCCGACCGTTAACGTGACACCCTTCTGCACTTCGGTGCTAAATCCCGTCGCCGATACGCGAATCTCATAAGTCGCGGGCAGCAGGTTGGGCGCCGCGTAGAGTCCCGCCCCGTCAGCCGAAATCGTGCGGGTAACGCCGGTGGCCACATCCGTGATCACTACTTGAGCGTTTGGAATGAACGCGCCGGAGGAATCCTTCACTGTGCCGGTCAGCGTGGCTCCCGCAACCTGCGCGTGTGCCCGGGGGGACATCGTCAGGCTGATTGCCACTGCGACTAATATCCAGACAGCTGAAACACACGGTTCCCTAAGTAGTCTAAGTCGCATCGAAAACCTCCGACGATCCAGACGGACCGGTCCATTGACAACCCTTACCGGCTTTCAGATAAGGACCAGAGACCTGACTTTAAGAAACGTATGTAAGACACACTCGGGATATGACCGCGGATGTAACACTCCATCACGAAACATGTCAAGCGAAATCGTGGAACGCCGGTGGACCTCTCCGTGAAACGAGTGATACACAAGGGCAACGAGAAGGACCGACACACGAGAAAGCTTGGGATAAATTCATTCGGGCGACCAATGAAATACGGTACGCAACTGCATTCGTCACGTTTTTTTCGCATTCCTCGTGGCGCTGGACGGGAATGCGCAAAGCAACGGACCGCTAAAATTGATGCAAACGATTTCCCTGCCCGGGGTGCACGTGAATATTTGTTTCAGAATTTGGGCCAGTCCGGCGCCAAACTACCCGGCGCGGACCGTCCTCAGGTTTTCCAATGGGGTTGGAATCGTTTCCGCAACTACGCCATCACGCAGATCGAAAGTGCGGCCTGAATTGGCGGGGATCCGATTGCCAGGGAGAATGATCCCTACCAGGTTCAGCGGGTCGGCGGCCGCAATGCGAATGACTTCATGAGTTGGCTCCTGGGATCGTGAAGCTCGCAATGAGTCCGCTGCAACGGGCAACGCAAACTGCTCGCCGTGGAATCCGCTGACGAATCTGCCGCCGCGTATTTCGCCGCGATCTTCGAGACGGCGCAGTGCGATCAGCACATCACGCCAGGGGAGCTGGATCGATTCGCGCGTGAGCAACTCGCGGAATACAATTCCGTAGCGCCTCAGGAGCATCCAGCACGTCGACTCGATACCCGGGGTTCGATCGTCCACTTTATCGGTGAACAGCAGAGACCAGCGCCCACCGCTGTCACGAAGACGCACGGATCGTCCCCTGCCCTGCCCGGAGCGGCGTTTGGGATCAATCAGCGCGCGCAGATTATCGAAGCCGTCGGCGGTGATCATGCCGGCGGCGACGAGTTCCCAGAGATCCGCTTCGACTTCGGACTTCAGCTTGCGCGTTCCCCGAACGATGTCGGCAAAAAACAAGGCGCCCCGGGTTGCAAGCAGGTCGAGAACTTCTCTTGCGCCGCGGCTTAGTCCTTTCTGATCCGCTAATCCGGAGCTGTGGTGGCGGCAGACCATCCAGTCGGCATCGTCGCGCACAAAAAAAGTGATGGGAGCGATGCTGCTGGGAACTATGCGGCGGGCGCTCTCTCCGCGGTCCTGCAGCATAGCGGGATGCGGAGACAGGCGGCCCCATCCCACTGCTCCCTTCAAGCAAAGGTTCTCGAGGGTAGCCGGATCATAGTTGGCCACGCGCCGGCTGAGTATCTCGCTTTCCCAGGAATTTGCGGGCGCTTCATAGCCCTGTAGTTGGCGCAGCACGTCAAGCATTCCGCGCTCTCCCAGGGTTAGCGTTCCGGGGGCGACATGCTGCCAGCGCGCAAGCCAGCGCATAAACTGCGCAGCCGTTACCGGTTCGATCTCCTTGCGGAGCTTTCCGACCGTGAGGCGATGAATTCTTGAGAGCAATCTTCGCTCGCACCACTCGATGCCGTCAGACCGAAGGGCGGTAAAATGGCCGCGCAAAATGGCCCCGGCCGCCTCAATCCGCAAAAGCGATTTGGAGATTTCCGATTCTGGCAAACTTAACAGACGCGCAAGAACCTGGGCCTGAACCGGGCCCGAATGTCGCAGCCAACCGGTCAGGAGTGCGGACAAAGCTTCTTCGCTTGCCGGCGCCGGCTGGACAATGTCCGCGATGGACGAATCAAAACGGATGGCGGGAAAAATCGATGCCACAAGTTTTTTTCGTTCGGCGGTCACCCAATAATCGCCGTCCGACATGCGTGCTGTTCCGGCTCGCCCTTGAGACGCCAGCTCTTCAAAAAATATCCGCCATTGAGGAACGGACTCGGCAACGGCGAGTTCCAGCGGATGGCAGTTCGTAGCATCGCGCATGTCGTTTGATTCCGAGCCGGACGGTTCAGGCGCCCCGGGTACGGGCAGAACGACCAGCGTTTCCAAAGCGTCGTGAAGTTCCTCAGCATCGCGCACGTCAGGCCACGCATCTTTGCGGACTTCCTCGATCGCGGCGGGGTCCAGGCGGCCGATATCCGAGGCAACGGTTTCGGGGAGTACGCGCCGCATTTCGACGGCGCGGGCGCGGCGCTCTTCGAGGGGCGCATCGTCCAGATATGCGAACGGATTTGCGTTCAGGATTTCATGCGAGAACTGCGAGGGTACCGGCGTATCGACAGCCAGGCAATGAATGCGTCCGTCCAGGATTTGCGGCAGCAGGTCTTGCAAGCCTTCCAGATCCATCGCTTCCGTAAGGGCGTCCGTCATTACCTCACGAATCAGTGGATGGTCCGGAATCCGCATTTCACCTTCGATGTTTTCCTGGCACGCTGCCGCGTCGGGGAAGACGGCGGCCAGAAGATCGTCCGCACGCATGCGCTGAATTTGAGGAGGCACCTTTCGCCCGCCTTGAAAGCGCAGCAGCGCGAGAGCTCGCGAGGCGTCCCATCGCCAGCGGGTTGTGAAGAGAGGCGAAGTAAGGACCGCTTGCTCGAGCACTTTTCCAACAGAGGACGGATGCAGAAAGCGAAAAACATCGGCCAGCGGAAAACTGTGCTGATCCGACAAGGCAATATTAATGCCCTCGTCGGTCGCCGCGGCCTGCAACTCGAGATTGAAGGAACGGCAAAAGCGCTTGCGAAGCGCGAGTCCCCACGCTTTGTTGATGCGGCCGCCGAACGGAGCGTGAATCACCAATTGCATGCCGCCGCTTTCGTCGAAGAAGCGCTCCGCGACGATCGTAGCCTGCGTGGGAACCGCCCCGAGCCCGGACCGGCCGGCAACGATGTATTCCACTGCCTGCTCCGCGCCGGATCGATCGAGTCCACATTCTTCTTCGAGCCAACGAAACGCCGGAACGGCCGCTGCAAAATCCCGCAGCGGCGGGCGATAGAGTATGGTCTCGGTCATGTCCGCGATCTTCTGTCTCAGTTCGGCTACCTGCTGCGAAAGCTCGCGGGTGCGCGCCGGGGCTTCTCCACGCCAGAAAGGAACGTTTGGAGCCGCACCATGCGCATCTTCCACAAGGACGCGGCCTGCCTCCACGCGACGGATGCGCCAGGAGCTGTTTCCAAGCAGCATGATGTCGCCGCGCAAGCTCTCCACGGCGAAATCTTCATCGACCGTGCCAACGTGGGCACCCTCTGGTTCCGCTACCACGGCGTAAAGCGCATTGTCGGGAATCGCGCCGCCGCTGGTGATCGCGGCGAGACGACTTCCCCGCCTCGCCCGGACTCGTCCATTGACGCGGTCGAGATGCAAGTAAGCGCCGTAACGTCCTCGGCGGGCGTTGATCCCCTCTGAAAGCATCGTCAGGACTTCATCGAAATCCTTCCGCTGGAGGTTGCGATACGGGTAGGCTCGCCGCACCAGAGCAAAAAGGTCTTTTTCGCTCCAATCCTCGGACGCGCAAGCGGCCACGATTTGTTGCGCCAAAATGTCCAGCGAATTTTCGGGAATGCCGATGCGATCGAGGTCGCCGCGGCGCATGGCGCGCACCAGCGCCGCGCATTCGATCAATTCGCCGCGCGTAGTCGCGAAGATGCGGCCCTTGGGAATGGCTCCATGCCAATGGCCCGACCGGCCGATGCGCTGCCATGCCACGGAGATGGACCGGGTCGATCCGATCTGGCAGACGAGGTCCACGGCGCCGATATCGATTCCGAGTTCCAGCGACGCGGTCGCCACCAGCGCTTTCACTTCTCCGGCCTTTAACTTTCGCTCCGCCTCAAACCGCAATTTGCGCGACAAACTTCCGTGGTGCGTTGCCACGGCATCTTTCCCCAATCGTTCCGCCAGGTGATGCGCAACCCTCTCGGCTAAACGGCGCGTATTTACAAAAATCAATGACGAGCGGTGCTGCTCGACGAGTTGGGACACCCGGTCATAAATTTCATCCCACATTTCATGCGTGGCCACGGCGGCCAGTTCGCTGCGCGGGACTTCGACTGCGATGTCAATCGTGCGCTGATGGCCGATTTGCACGATCACCGGATCGGGCCGGCCGCTGCCCGCCAGGAAATGCGCGACCAACTCAATCGGCTTCTGCGTGGCGGACAGGCCGATCCGGACCGGCGGGCGATCGGTAAGCGCCTCCAACCGCTCCAGTGAAAGCGCAAGATGCGTTCCTCGCTTATCATCGGCGACCGCATGAATTTCATCGACGATTACCGTTTCGACGGACCGGAGAATCTCGCGGCTTTTTTGCGCGGTCAGGAGAATGTACAAAGACTCCGGGGTCGTCACTAAAATGTGCGGCGGACGCTTCAACATCGAGCGCCGCTCCTTCATCAGAGTGTCGCCCGTGCGCACGGCCGTTCGGATCTCCGGCATCAGCAGGCCACGGGCGCCGGCGATCTGCAGGATTTCTCCGAGCGGCTGCTCCAGGTTCTTCTGGATGTCGTTCCCCAGCGCCTTTAGAGGAGAGACGTACAACACTTGCGTTGTATCGCGAAGCTCACCGGCGATTGCTTTTCGCACTAACTGGTCAATGCAGGTGAGAAATGCCGCAAACGTTTTCCCGGAACCCGTCGGCGCAGAGATCAGAGTCGTTCTTTTGGCGAGAATGTGCGGCCAGCCTTGTTCCTGCGGTTCAGTCGCGGTCCCAAACCGCCCCGTGAACCATTCTTGAACAATGGGATGGGCCCAATTGAGAGATGCCAGATTCATGGACACACTATGACTCCATACTGGCTTACGCGATTTGGAGAGCTGGACGGCAAAAATAATAGTATACACCTCAGCGCACGGATTCATTCCGGCGCGAAGGAAGGGGGAACGGTTTCAACCAAGAATACGCACGCCTGTAGACAAAATCATCGAAGGCTCGTACTGTTCTGTGAAGGACGGATCAATCTGGGGAATGTGACACGCCGATGCGGCATTTACTCAATCGATTCCTTCTGCTCGCTGCGACCGGTGCAGTGTGCGCCTCGTTTGGGGGAACATTCGCCAAGGACAAGCCCGCCTCCTGGAAGATGATCGACGACGCATTGTTCCGTGTGAATGACGCGCCCGTGAAAGACTGGGGTGTCTATCAGGCCGGCAAGAAACGCGATCCGTTGCTCATCCAAATGGACAAACGCTTCCTGCTGCTAAAGATTCACGACCGGCAACTTTTTGAAGTTGATCCAGCCAAAGTACAGCGCAAGTCGGACGAACTCCTTTGGGATCCCACCGATCATCCGGCGCAACCGCTTTCTACAACCGAGTGGGATGCGGGCGATACCGAGGCGGTTTTTCGCATTCGCGCCAAAATTAGTAGCGAAGACCGCCTTCTCGATATCGAGCTACCACACCCTCTGGACTTGAGCGGGATGTCCCCGCACGCAGCATCATCAACCCGGCGTAGATAAACTAAACGCTTCAGGAGAATGCGGAGAAAACTGGTTTTTTGCGGTTCCGAGTTGGGCAGGAAATCTTACTTCGGTTCAGGCCTTATAAAAGAGAGAGATTCCTCGCTCCGCTCCAAAGGACGAAAGGGCGGCGCTTTTTTCCGCAGCCCGGTTAAGTCTCCCGCGCTACATTATTTCTCCGAGTAGTACCCATCTCTCGTCTGCACGGTCATGTCTTTCTGCTTTGTCGTGAGATGAATTTTGTGATACCCGGGAGCAACATCCGGTCCGGGCGTGTAACCGAGACTGTACTGATTCCGCAGTTGCTCCGCAATGGAGGTATAAATCTGGTCGATAGGCTGTTTCTTGGAGACTTCGTACAACCGGCCGCCGGTCTCCCTGGAGATCCGCTCGAGGATTTTTTTGCCGTCGACGCGATCCTCCTGAGGGTAGCGGTGTCCGCCCCCGCCGTGCCGGCCCATTCCTGGGCCTCCATAGCCGCCAAAGGGGCTTTGAAATTGTTGCTCATCGGCGAACAAGATTGAATAGACGACGGTGTCAGCGCGCTGCGCGGTCATGATGGCGTCCACCAGGGTCTCCTTGCTGCCATGGTCCACTCCGTCGGAAAGGACGATCAGCGCCTTGCGGCCCTGCTGCTTTTTGATGACCTCGTCGGAGGCCAAGTAGACGGAGTCGTAGAGCAACGTGCCGCCAGTGCCATACCGCTGGCGCGGATCTCCGCTCCTTCCACTGCTGCGAACCAATTGGGGTGCGCCCAGCAATTCGAGCGCGCTCTCCAGTTTCTGGCGCGAAAAGGTTAAATCCTGCAGGAGTTCCACTTCCCGATCGAAGTGAATCACGAAGGCCTTGTCCTTGTCTTCGCGCAGCATGTTATCGATAAAACTATGGCTGGCGCTGCGCTCCTGGTCGAGATCGCGGCGCTGGCTCCCGCTGGTATCCACCAGCAAACCGAGACTCAGCGGAAGATCGGTTTCCCTCGTGAAATAGGAGATCGCTTGAGGGTGCTCGTCTTCCTCTAACTCGAAGTCATCCTTGCCCAGGTTGGAGACGATCTGACCGTGTTTGTCGCGCACGGTCGCCAGCACGCTGACGACTTTGACCTCAACGCTGATCTGCGGTTGTTGCTGGGAGCGGACTGAGCCGGCGGGCAGCAGCCAAGAACAAATCAAGAGCGCCATCCAAGAAACATGGCCTGGCCGCGCACCGATAAATTGCTGGGATTTCATCGGTTCTCTCCAGACTTGCTTCCCTGTAGGTTGGCCGTCCACGTACGGGTGACAGCCAAAAAGGATTCCAGAATCTCCCGGGCGGTTGCCTGCCGGTTGCTTGCTCCTAATGGCCTTTCCGAGAATGAACGGGAATGATCTATCGAGGGGGCGGATTCGTAGGCGATGGCCGGAAGATAATCGAATAGAGGTACAGCAGAATGCCAACAGCCAGAAAGGCTCCACTGAGCACGAAGAAAGCAAGAAAAGCGATGGGATGGATCCAATTCAGGCTGATGGCCTCGATGCACAATCCGATAATAAGCAAGGCGCCCGACAGATGGAACGATCTGGAAAATTTGGGTCCGCCGTTGTTCATTCCTGAGGCCTCCACAATTTGACTGTGCCGATCGAAACCGCATTGTGAATCGCGCCGTGACATCCGCTGGAGACGCATGAGAGCTGGTTCGCTTTGATCTGATCCAGCAGTGCCAAGTGCGTGGCATTCTCAAAAGAGCGCGCTCCCGCATGGCAATGCAGGCATTCGCGATTATTGTAAGGGTCGTACAAGTGGATGGGATTCATCGGCGTCCCGAAGTACTGCACAAAGATGTGCCGCAACCCGTGAAGTTTTACGCGAATCGTGCCATACATCGCGTAATCGGTGTGACAGGTGTAGCAAGCTTCTTCGGCCGGTATGCGGTGATTCTGGAAATGAGCCGCGGGGATGTACATGGGATCGTCCGCATAAAGGCTCCGGCCGTAGGGCTCCATGATGTGACAGGACAAACAGAACGCGGTTTGCTTGGACCGCTCCAGGTGCTCGTTCAGCCCCCAAAAGCCGCAAAGAATCGGGAGGGCGCAAAAGGCAAGGAACGCAAGGATCTTGCCAGCCGGCGTGGCCGTCAAGGATCCGCGCACCAAGAGAACGACGAGCAGAACAATCGTCGTACCCAAAAGATAAAACAAAATAGCGGCCGGCCCCGGCATCATTACGATCTCCTCCCCTACTTACTCCGCGGCAGAAAAGGATTTCGGCCGAACTCTTCTGCGATTTTGGGCGACACGCTTTCCGCCCGGCAATTGCATGCTACGCGGGCCCATGGCGCTCCCAAGCCGGCTTTCGAAGGAGAACAACGCGCAGGAAAGGCGGGCCATCCCGTAAAACACCCTGTCACTTTTTCTTGCCAAGCATGCGCAAGTAGCCCACCAGGTCCTTGATATCCGAATCCTTCAACTTGTCACCATACTTCGGCATCTTGTTCTTGCCATTAGTAATGATGTCCGTCAATTCCGTGTCGGTCTGTTTCTGCACTTCGGGTGCGTGGAAATCACGAACTTTCATGGCGGTCCCCGCCGGCGTGCTTCCGCTCCCGTCAGGGCCATGGCAGCCCGCGCATTTTGCCTTAAAGGTGGCTTCTGCGTCCGCCAGAGCGCTCACCGGGGGCAAGAACAACAGAGCAAGAATTAATGGAAGGAATCGCTTTGCTTCGGCCATCCTGGTCAGTACCTTCATGATATTTCTCTCCTTTTCGAAGATTTGCCCCTCAAGAGGCCCGGGACAACAAATTACGGACCGAAATATTGACTCCGCACGGATACAGTGGCCAAACCAAGTCGCCTTTGCCATTTGCCGAGTTCCACAACTTCGATTTGATCCAAATCAAAATCGCAGGCCCCCAAGGTCAAGTCCCTGTGCGCTGCGAGATTACTAGAAACGGTATTCCAGCGTAGCCAGCACGGTGTGGGCGTGGTACGAAGGCTGATCCACACCGAGAAACAGATAGCGCGCCGCCGACGGATCGCCCACAACGAAGTAAGGATAGAACGGGCTCGGAACCCCCACCGGTGCGGCTGTGTTACTTGTCAATATCGGTGTCGTGCAGCCGGGCACGGAATTGCTGACAGGAGGCCCATTCGGAATCCCGCTTACGCACCCCATATATTGCGTCATAGGTGAAGTCTGATAGTCCTTGTAATCCCACTGCTGGTAGTGATACTCGATTTTCGGTATCAGGTTTTCGGTAATTTTGTATTTGAAGATGACCGCGACTTCATTGTTGCGATTGACCGTCTCCGGATAATTGACCGCGGCGTTGGTGCCCGTGAGCAGGAATGCGTTGGGGCCCGTGGTGACGGTGGGATCGCCGAGCGGACGGGAGAAGACGTTGCCTTTGCCCGCGGAAAGCGAGTAGTAGGCGGTCAAGTAGGCTTTCTTGCTTACGTGTGTATCCACGCCGCCCGTGTAGATATCGACGGGATCCTGGGCCACGCTTTCCCAGTCATTGTTGGGCGTATCGCATCCCGTGCAAGTGAGAATGGTCTGAACACCGGATGTGGGCGTGCGATATCGTGTGATCATCCGCTTGTGATACCGTTCGCGCGAAAATTCGGCAAACACAGTCACCTGCGTTGTCACATCGTAGTCCGCGTCAAACCCGTAATTGGTTGAAATGTCCTTCAAAACGCCATAAATGTAATAGGGACCAACTTTAGCTAACGAGCCGGTGAGGAAATTCAGCGGAGTAGGGCTGTTGGTGCCACCGGCGCGGTTGTAATTGTTCTGCGTCGTGCCGCCGAAGGCAGAGACCGTGAGCCTATCCGTGGGGCTGTATTGCAACAGAGCGTCGCCTCGTTGTTGCAGACGGTCAGCTTCGTCGAAGCGGCGGCTGCAGCGCTGATCGGCCGTAAACATGACCGTAGTCGTATCGCTACAAGAGACGTCATTGCCGGTGTTCGGATCGGTCGCATTATCGTCCTGGTAGGCGTCCGGATTGCGGTTCGAGTAGTTGTAGGAAACGCGCAAGAGCAAGTCCTTGATGGGGACCCAATCGACGGAAGCGAACACAGAGTTCTCCATCGAGCGGGCCACGTCGCGACGCGAGCGGTCCATCCATTCGCCCAGATAACCCGCCTTCACCAAACTCTTTTTCCCGAAGAACCATTCGCCGGAAGCTTCTACGTCCTTCCGGCTGTAGCCAAACGGAGTGTTCTCCGCCGATGCCGGAGCAGCGGCGTCACCCTCAACCGGAGTGAACGTGAAGACCGGAGTGTTGTTGTGATAGTCGTACTGCCGATAGGAAACCTTAAACTGAACGTCTTTCCAAGCGGTCGTCACCAGGTTGTAATTCATCGCCAGCGTCTGTTTGTTTGCGGACGCACTGGACTCCGGCAGAACGCTGGTGGAATCGCATGCCTGCGCCCCGGTGCCGCAAGTATTGATGGCCGCGTTGGTGGTATAGGGCAGCAAGGCCCCGTTCTGACGCAGCCAGCCGGGCGTGATGCTGGCCGAAAAGCGCAGGTACTTGGTGACATCCGCTGCGCCGGCAAAGCCGGCATAGTAGGCGTGGTTGTCCGGATACAGAGCCATGCGCCCGGTGAGGGGATTGGCGATCTGTTCCGTCGTGAGGCGGAAGGGATTGTCCCAGGTCATCTGTTGGGTATCATTTTGAAAAAAGGAGCCGATGAAGGCGGCCTGAACGGCCCAGGCGCGCGTCCCGTAATCGGCGCCGATCCGCAACAAGTTATTGAAGTAATTGATCGGCTCGGGAAGTTCCTCTCCAAATCCGGAGCTGGCGCTGGCGCTCGGGCTGGAGTTCATAATCGTGCCGATGGGCCGTGTGCCTCTTTCGCTCTCGCGCAGGAACGACCCGTTCACATTTAACTTGGCGGTTGCGTTGTAGGAGAAAAGCGCGGTTCCCGCCTTGCGGAGGATGGTGGGCGTGATGAAATTGAAATCCGTCACGACTCCAGTGCCCGTGCTAGCCCCCGTACCGGCGACCAGCGAAGGAAGATTGGCGGCGCTGCTGGCCTGCAACTGGGCGCGAATCGCCGCCGGAAAGCTCCACACGCCCGGAGCGGTTTGAGTGAACAGCGTGCGCGCCGTGCTGCTGTAGATATGCGGGATCTCGTCGTACCGGAACTGGATCTTGAACTTGCTGTACTGGCCGAATGTGGCGAGGTAGCTCTGATCCCGATAAAGCGTTCTCTGCGACTTCACCGTCAGATAGTTCTCCGAGCCGAGAATGTCGTCGTAATGGAGATCCATGCGGGTGATGACGAAGCCATTGCGCATATCCCGATATTCATTGAATTTTGAATTGCTCAGCGCGGGATTGAAAGGAGAACCGCAGCCCATGCACTGGCCGGTCTGCAAGTCCGGGCGTCCATAAACGTCGCCCTGGGAATAGCGGACACCGAAATCAACAGTGCCGTTGATGGCTTCCCTGTCCTTTTCCGGATCCTTGTCTTTGTCTTGCGCCAGCAGTCCAGCCGGGAGCAGGAACGCCAGGATCAACAATGAGGAGAACAATTTTGATTTCATCGCTGTTTGCTCTCTTCCTAACGCAGGAACGCGTTGCCGGACGGATGATTCGAGCCGTGAATATAGGAATGGCAATTGGTACAGCCGCGGTTGAAATTCTTGATGGACCCCAGAGACTGGGCCTGAGTGGGGTGACGGCTGCTGTCATGGCAGGAATCGCACACGCGTGGCATGCGCACCTTCAGGAGCTGCGGGTTGTTGCTGCCGTGGGGCTCGTGGCAATTCGCGCAGTTTTCCATGACTGGCGGGTGTTCCCAGAGGAAGGGGCCGCGCCGTTCCGTGTGGCAGCTCAGGCAATTCTCGTTAACGGTGCTTTGAATGAGCTGGCTGGGATTGGGCGAACCATGAGGATTATGGCAACTGGTGCAGCTCACTTTGGCTTCGCGGTAGGGCATATGCGAAGAGCGCTGCAATTGCGCGCGCCGCATTTCATGGCATTGCAGGCACACTTCCGGCTGCGATTTCTTCAAACCCGTGTTTTCCGAAAGCGGAGCGTTGAAGCGGGTAGCGGAGGACATTGCGACGCGCAACTCTTGCTTTACCTGGTGGCAGTCCACGCAGGCCAGGCCGCGTGACTCGTGTGGGCTGCCTTTCCAGAACAGGTGATCGCCTCGCGAATGGCACGCCTCGCAGGCGGCATTCTGTTCGGCGACTGAGTTTGGCGAGTCCTTACCGAAACGAATCGGAATCGTATCTTTGCCGCCGCCGGCTTCGACGTGGGCCCGACCGGGCCCATGACAGGATTCGCAACCGCGAGCTTCCTCGGGTGTTCTGGGATGGGCCATGGCCTTGCCCATTTCCGTATTACTGAAGCGGCGCTCCTGATCTGCGTGGCACGCAATGCACGTTTCGCTGCCGACGTAGTCCCCATCCCCGCCGCGCGATCCCTTCTGCGGATTGGCGGGCGGAATCACGCGGGCGGGGTCCGAAGGCGGCGCGGGCTTGTCGTCGGGACGCGCCCCGGCCATGGAAGCTGCGCACAGAATCAGTACAATACTTGCCTCAAGTACGAGAGAGCTTTTCCAACGTTTCATTTGCCTCTCCACGAGAGTCTTTTGCGATCCGGACGGTTTGGCCAAATCGAAACTGTGCCAATATGAGCGACCGATATTTCCACGGTCAGTGATTGTTTACACATCTTTGAGAAACTGATGTGAAATCGGGCACAGACTTTCCACATATCGGCACAAAAATGAATTGGATTACTACAGGAAGGGGGGTCTAGCTCTCTTGCAACAACTGTTCTAACCCACGCTTGTCCTTGAGCGTGACACTCGATCCCTTGATTTGCAAGAAGTTTCTTTTCTTGAAGTCCGCAAAGAGTCGCGTCACGGTTTCGCGTGACGCGCCGATCATCTGGGCGATTTCTTCATGCGTCAGCGTGAGGCTGAATTTGATTGTCCCGTTGTCGGACGGGTGATGCGCGCTCCAGTCCAAGAGAAATCGGGCCAGCTTTTCCCGCGCCGAATGGGAAAGGCCAATGGTGCGCATTTCGGAAAACGCCGTCTGGTATGTTTCGCTGAGTTCCTGCGCCACGCGCAGGGCCGCTTCGCCGTGGTCGCGCAGAAAATTCAAAAAATCACTCCTGCTGATGAAATTGGCTTGGGTGGGCTCGATCACGTCGGCGGTCACTTCGTAAGGTCGCCCGGAAATTGTGGCCGGCAATCCCAGCAGATCGCCCGGCTCGGAGATGCGCAGAATCAGCGTCCGGCCATCGGAGGAAGAAGTCGAAAGCTTGACGTGGCCGGCGCAAAGAATGAACACCCCTCGCGCGGCTTGCCCTTCGACGAAAAGCGTGGCTCCTTTCGGGTAGGTCGCCGATGCGGTGATTTCCGAAAGCCGTTGCACCGCCGCGGGAGGCAGGTTGCAGAAGAGACGGGATTCTTTCTGCGGGCAGGTCAAACAATTTTCGATGATCTGCAGTCCGTAGGGAGAGTGTACGGAAATATTTGTAGACATTGTGCGTCCCCTGCCTCGATTCACGAAACGGAATCTGCCAGTTGAAGCTGTTTGCTCGTCTTCCATCACGAATCACCTCTATCAGGGTGCCCTTGCAGCAGACGATCCGCCGTGATGTGCGTCACGCGATTCCGTGATCCCGGTCACATTCCCGCAACGCCTATCCGTTGATAATAATTGCGAAGGTGAAGGAGGTAAGACGATGCCGCAGGATGACCGAAATATCCTAGAAGTTCTCAATGCAGAGTTGAACTATGTGAAAAAAGGAGGCTATGGCCGTTCCCCGCGTGAGCCTTGGCGTGCGCAGTTGGTTTTTGAAGACTCGCCAACCTGCATGAATTATGATGCGAGGGAAGACCGAGCCCCCTGTGCCAAATGCCTGTTAATGCAATTTGTGCCTGACGGTAAACGGGGCGAGAAAGTTCCATGCCGGCACATTCCCCTGACATCTTACGGCGACACTTTGTTGCACTTGTATCGGGGAGGGACGAAACAGCAGATCGAAGAGGCATTGACGATCTGGTTGGAAAAGGAGATTGCGAAGCTGGAGAGCGAGGGAAAACCAGAATCGGCTTCGGCTTAGCCCAACCAAAGGGCGGTGGCACAAAGCCCCGTATAATGCGGCAGCGTTAGCCTCGATAAAAAGGAGGCCGGGTATGGTGCTAAATCTTCGACCAAAATGCGCGAATCCGAGTTGTGCGGCGTCTTTCGACTGGCTTGCGGGAGGTAAACTCTTCCGGTTTCAGCGGGAACACCCCGAACTTGCTCCCATTGATGGGAAGAACAGCAGTGCGAATTGCTCTCATCCGATTGGACACTTCTGGCTCTGCGAGCGGTGCTCAAGCGTGTACACGCTTCGCTACGAGCCCGGGCGGGGAGTCGCAATAACGCCGCTGTGGCCTAAATTGCTTGCAGCGAAAATTTTTCCGCACTTGCCTGCCTCCTGACCGCTCATCGGTCAAGGAAAGGCAAGGAGCATATCCGGCGGCCGCTGTCTAACCCAATCGTCCGGCAAGTGCGGCCGCCGGCCTTCCTCTTTTTGTGATTCGCGACTCGTGATTTGTGAGTCGTGAAAAGCGAAACATGTTGGCTATCTCATTTTGGTAATTTCCCAGTTTGAACAAATTTTCGAGACGCCGATCCGCGCCTCGAGGTGCTCCTAAACGGAAACGGAGCGGGAAGATTTTGTTCTTCCACCCGCTCCGCAATTCCGCAGAATTTTTTGTGCTCTCGTGTCTATGGCTTTATCGCAACCTTGATCACACCGTCCAACCGTCCGCCAAACAGCTCGTAGGCGTCCACGATCTTGTCCAGGGAAAACGTGTGGGTGATCAACGGAACCAGGTCCAGGCGGCCGTGACGCACGAGTTCGATCAACCTGCGCATCCGCTCTTTTCCGCCGGGGCAAAGCGTTGTGATGATCTTTTGATTGGCCAGTCCGGCGGCAAATGGCTCAGAGGGAATCGCCAGTTTGCCAGAGTACACACCGAGACTGGAAAGCGTTCCGCCGGCCCGAATTGCGCGCAGCGCGTTTTCGAACGTAGCCTGCGTCCCCAGAGCCTCGATCGCAACGTCCACGCCTTTGCCGCCCGTCAGGCGCTTGATTTCCGCCACCACGTCAACTTCGTTTTGGTTTAAGACGATGTCGGCACCCATCCGCTTGGACATGCGCGTTCGAACGGGATCCGACTCTACGGCAATGATTAAGCTCGCGCCCTTCAGTTTTGCGCCGGCCGTCGCGCAGAGACCGATGGGGCCTTGTGCGAACACCGCGGCGGTGTCGCCGATTCGAAGATTGGCACTTTCCGCGGCGGAAATGCCGGTGGAAGCTATGTCCGCCAGGAGCACGACCTGTTCGTCTGTCAGTTCATCGGGAATTTTAGCCATGTTTGCCTGGGCGCTGGGAACCAAAAGATATTCCGCCTGGGCGCCGTTGATGGTGTTGCCGAATTTCCAGCCGCCGATGGGACCGCCGCATTGCGCGAGGTCGCCGCCGAGGCAGTAGTTGCATTGCCCGCACGGGGTAATTGCGCCCACCAGGACGCGGTCGCCAATCTCATAACCTGTTACACCCACGCCGAGTTCGTGTATAACCCCTACAGGCTCGTGGCCGATTACCAGGCCGGGCCGCACAGGGTATTCTCCTTTCAAAATGTGCAAATCCGTTCCGCAAATGGTCGTCAGCGTAACGCGAATGACCGCCTCGCCGGGGCCGGGTTTAGGGATGGGGACTTGCTCGATGGCAATTTGGTTGGGACCACGAAAAACTAAAGCTCTCATCGTGGTCGTGGACTTCTTTTCCGCCAGGACGGAAGGGAATGTTGCGGTGGGCATGATGGCCTCCTGTCAATTCACCCTCAATATGGCAGAAGGACAAACCTTCGTATGTGATACGAATCACAGGTGGCTGTGAGGAAAAACCGCCTCGAATGAGAGAGAGTGGCGGGAGTTACAACTCAAGTACGATGCGAATCGCGCTCAAGTCGGCGCTTTTCACCAGCTCGAACCCGTGGCGCGCGGCGAGCGCCCGCATGGTCATATTTTCCGGCAGAATTGTCGCCGTGATCCGTTGCAATTTTTCATCGCGCCCGACCTGGATCAATCTTCTCAGCAACTCAGATCCCAGACCACCATGCTGGAACTGGTCGGCCACAAGTACGGCGACTTCCGCCTCCTTGCTGCCGGGCGATTGAGTCAGCCGGCCCACGGCCATGATTTCGTGCTCTGCGTTCGCCGGGTTCAAACGTTCCGCCACGAGCGCGATTTCGCGGTCGTAATCGATGAAACACTTGCGCAGCAGCCGGGCGTGCGCGATGCGCGAGCTGAGTTTATCCATGTGAAAAAATCGCAGGTACACGCTGCGATCCGAAAGCGTCTCATGGAATTTGGCCATCGCGGGTTCGTCCTCGGGGCGGATCGGCCGGATCAACACGTGCGTTCCGTTCTTCGTCTTCCACGGTAAAACGTAGCGCGCCGGATACGGCCGGATCGCGGAACGCGGAAGCTGTTCCTCCAACACTCCGGGATCTTGCAAAACGATGCGCGCATCGAGAGCAATCACGCGCTCTGGCGTGACTACCAATGGATTGATATCCACTTCCTTGATCCAGCGTTGCTCGACCACCATCCGGCTGAAGCGGACCAGTGCGTTTTCCAGCGCGGTCATGTCCACGGCCGCGCGGCCGCGCACGCCATGCAGCGCGTGGTAAATTCTGGTCTGCTCCATCAAGCGCACAGCCAGGGTGGAATTCAACGGTGGAAGCGCCAGCGCGCGGTCGCGATACACCTCCACCATCTGGCCACCGGAGCCAAAAAGGATGACGGGACCAAATTGAGCGTCCACGCAGCTGCCCAGAATGAGTTCGTATCCGTCGACCTTCACCATGGGTTGCACGGTAACGCCGCGAAAATGTTCGGCCCCGACTTTTTCCCGGATGGAGGTTTCGATCTGGCGATAGGCCTGCGCGACGTCTTCCCTGCTTTGCAGATTCAGCTTCACACCGCCCACATCGGACTTATGCGTGATCGTTTCCGAGTTGAGTTTCAAAGCCACGGGAAAACCGATGGCTTCGGCGCAGTCGCCCGCCTGAGATTCGTTCGAGGCCAGGCGAGTTTCGACGACCGTGATTCCGTAGAGCGCGACCACCTGCTTCGATTCCGCCTCGGTCAAAATTGTCCGGCCTGTAGCGCGAATCTTTTCGAGAAAGGATTTCACTTGAGACTGCGCCTGACCGAAAGAATCCGCTGCTTCGCCGAGCACGGGAGTTTCGTACAGGCCGCGAAGGTTGTACGTATACTTCCACATGTACGTGAACGCGCGAGCGGCTGTGTCCGGATAGGAAAACGTGGGAATATCCGCCGCGTTCAAAATAGCGATGGCCGCCGCGACGCTCTTTCCGCCCATCCAGCTTGCCAGCACGGGCTTGCCGTGCACCTTGGCATGCGCTTTCAGGCATTCGGCCACCTGGGCCGGATCCGACATTCCCTGGGGCGCGAGGATGACCAGTAATCCGTCGCTGTTCGGATCTTTCGCCGCGATTTCCAAGGCCTTTGCGTAACGTTCCGGGCCGGCGTCGCCGAGAATGTCGATCGGATTCCCGTGGCTCCAGTGCGCGGGAAGCAGCGCATTGAGCGAATCCATCATTGAGTCGGAAAGCGGCGCGAGTTCTCCCCCAACGGAGAGCAGGCGGTCGGTCGCGATCACTCCGGGTCCGCCCGCATTGGTGAGGATCATCAATTTTGGCCCTCGCGGACGCGGCTGCTTGCTTAGAACTTCGGCCATGTAAAACAAATCCGAAACGCTCGATACGCGCAGGACTCCGCATCGCCGCACGGCCGCGTCGAACACCTCATCGCTCCCTGTCATTGCCCCGGTGTGGGAGCTGGCGGCCTTGGAAGCTGCGGCCGAGCGGCCCGCTTTGATCACGATGATGGGTTTGCGCAGCGCGACTTCGCGGGCCGCGGAAAGAAACGATCGCGCATCGCCTACCGATTCCATGTAAAGCAAAATGCTTCCGGTCGCCGGATCTTCTCCAAAATAGTCGATCAGATCGCCCCAGCCCACGTCGAGCATCGATCCGGTCGAAACGATCGAACTGAAACCGACTTGCTCTTCCATACTCCAATCCAGGATGGCCGTCAGCAGCGCGCCGCTCTGGCTCACAAACGCGACGTTGCCGGGGCGAGCGATGTCTTGCGCGAACGTGGCATTGAACCCGGCGTGCGGATTCATGACACCGAGGCAATTGGGGCCTAAGATCCGCATCGTTCCACGGCGCAATTGTTTTTGAATTTCGAGTTCGAGCGCGGCGCCTTCCGGCCCTCGTTCCTTGAACCCGGCGGAGATCACCACCGCGGCGCGAACCCCTGCATCCACGCATTCCCTCACGACACCGGGCACGGTCCTTGCCGGCGTCACGATAACGGCAAGATCAACTTTTTCCGGAACTTCGCCGATTCTGGGGTAAGCCGGAAGCCCCAGAACGTCCGCATGCTTTGGATTGACAGGGAAAATATTGCCGCGAAAAGACGGGATGCGCAGGCGTTCGAGCACCGTGCGCCCCACACTCCCTTCCCGGTCCGTCGCGCCGATCAATGCGACAGATTTTGGAGAGAACATGCAGTCCAGCGCGGAACGGGCCTCGGCCCCTTGCTCGCCTGAATCGTTCATCGCTGCCATGCCTCTTCCTGTGCGCAAAATACTCTTAGAAAAATGTTCCGAGAGGAATCATACGAAAGGAGTGGGTTGCATGCACGCTCAGAAATCGGTCATGCGATGGAAGGGCAACGCGGCGCGGACTGCATTCAGGACCGCGGCCAAGTCAATAATTTCCTGCGCAATCGCGCCCCCAATCGGAGGAAGATATCCGAGCGAGGCGGCCAACATTCCGATCACGCTCAGGCCCATGCCTCCGACGGCGCTCATGAGGGCGATCGACCGCATGCGCCGCCCAATGTGCAAGAGCTCATCCACTTTTTCGAGGGATGCATCCAGGACAACGGCGTCCGCGGCCTCGGCGGTAATGTCACTGCTCATTCCGAACGCCACGCCTACGGTCGCTGCCTGCATGGCCGGGGCGTCGTTGATGCCGTCACCGACGAACAGCGTCTTCGCCGTCGCGGTCTCATTCCGGACAATCGAAACTTTCTCTTCGGGACTCTTGGCCGAATGGATTTCGCGGATGCCCATCAGATCGGCAAGATATTGCACTTCGGATTCACGGTCGCCTGAAACGAGAAGAACACGGTCAACGTGATGCAGCGGCCTCAAATGCTCCACAAAACTCCGGCCGTCCGCGCGCGGAATATCTCGGAACCGGAATGTGGCGGCGTATTCACCGTCAAGAAACACGACACATTCCAGGCCGGGGGAAACGTTTGGAAGGGGCACTCCCAAATCGGCAGCTTTCTTGCGCCCCGTGATCCAAACTTGATGCCCGGCTACCACGCCGAGCAGCCCTTCGCCCTGGCTTTCGCTCAATTTCGAGACGGGATCGAGCGGAAGCTTCGCTCGTAAAGCGGCATCGAGAATCGCGCGCGCCAGCGGGTGCTTGGAATAGCGCTCCAAACTTGCCGCCGCGCGAAGGACATTGTTTTCGCTCGCTCCAGCCGCGCAAAGCACTTCTGTCAGCGCCGGGCGGCCGTACGTCAGAGTGCCGGTCTTGTCGAAAATCAGCGTCGTGCACTTCCCAACCTGCTCGAGGACAGCCTGATTCTTGATGATGATGCTGCGCCGGGCAGAGAGCGAAATCGCGCCGATAATGGCCACGGGAATGGCCAGCAAGAGCGGGCAAGGAGTGGCGATCACCAGAACGGCAAGAAATCGTTGGGACTCTCCGCTTACAATCCACGAGCCGATCGCGATTGCCACGGCCAGAGGCGTGTATCAAGCGCCAAGCATGTCACCGAGACGCCTCAGCTTTGGGCGACTCGACTGCGTCTCCTGCATGACGCGCATGATGCGCGCATATCGCGAATCGATCGGCAGCTTTGTGGCGCGGACGGCCAGAGCGCTTTCGCCGTTGATCGCGCCGGATATCACTTCGGCGCCCTGAGCTTTCGACGTTTCATAAGGCTCGCCGGTAAGGTACGCCTCGTTCATCCTTCCATCGCCTTCCACGACTACTCCGTCCACTGGACAAATTTCATGGGGAAATACGACGAGCACGTCTCCGACCGCGATCTGTGCGGCCCTGATATCGACGATCCCCGCTTCTGTTTTGCGGTGCGCAGTCTCCGGCATCCGCCTGGAAAGCGCTTCCAATACCGAGGAGACGCGCCGCGTCGCGAACTCCTCGAGAACGGTTCCTCCCGAAAGCATCAGGACCACGATCGATCCGACTAGGAATTGCCCCATGAGCGCGGAGGCAATGATCGAGATGCCGGCCAAAAGATCGGAGCCAAACCCGCGAGCCAGGCTTTTCTGAATCAAGCGGAAAATCAGGGGCAGGCCACCGAAAACGAGGACGACGTATAGAGGGAAGGCTTGTGCCAATCCATGACTGCCAAAACCAAACCGCAAAGTGAGGTGCGCCGCAATGCCGGTTATCGCGACGGCCGCAATCAGCAAGTCCCGGCGAAATTGCCCGTCGGCAGTCGAGATAGAAGAAGCCTGGGGTTGAGGAGAACCACCCGGGCCAGTCTTGCTTGCAATCTCCCCAACCCCGGGCACTTCCGCCACGATCGGCGCCTGGACCATATCCGCCCCAATTGTCCTTTGTCCTTCACGCACGGACGGTCAGGACCGGGCACTCAGCGTTGATGACTACCTGATGCGCTATCGACTGCATCAGATGCGTAGTTGCACCCAGTCCACCTTGCGGACGGCGCACGCCCAGGACGATCAGGTCGGCGCCAAGAGCGGTGGCCACCTCGATGATTTTCTCAGCCTCCGGCCCTTGCTCGACCCTGCACTTTGGCTCGCGCCACAGGTCGGCTCCCGCCGGGACCAGGGCTTGCAGCCTCCGTAACGTGGATTCTGCGAATTGCCCTGCATGCACCAGTTCCCCAACCTCGGGTTTGCCGGCGACATTGAGCAACGTCAGGTCCGACTGATGTTCCTGCGCCATGGAAACCGCGAACGGCAGCGCTGCAAGAGACTCCGGTGAAAAATCCGTCGCAAAGAGAATTTCCTTCATCGCCAGGCGGCGCTCCGTGTTCCTCGAAACGTGAGGCCCCACCGTGAGCACCGGGCAGGAAGCCTTCCGGAAAATTTCTTCCGCTGCGGACCCGAGAAATGCACGCCTGACGCCGGTCCGTCCATGTGTGCCCATCACAATCAGATCGGCCTTCTGCTCACTTACGATTTCACGAAGCGTTGGCCACAAGTCACCTTCGGTGACCGTCACCTCATGGGGAACCGATTCCAGCATCTCGTGCATCTGCTTGGCTTCAAACTTAGCTTGCTCTTCGGCGGCTTCGAGCACTACCGGCATAGCCTCGGGCCCCACAATGGGATATGTCGCGGGGAACCGGACATGCAGGCCGTGCACATTGGCCCCGTATTGTTTTGCCAGTCCAATCGCGTAAGGTAAGGCAGCTTCCGCAGCAGGGGAAAAGTCCGTGGCGAATATAATTTTCCTCAAATCGATTCGAGCTTTGGTGGCGACAGCGTTCATAAGTCACCTCCCCATATATCTTGTATATGCCGAACTAGGTACCCTGGATGTGATGGCCGTCACTTTACACGGTGAGTGCGGTCACATTCCAAAAAGCTCCCGTATGCGATCGTGAATTCAGTAATTAGGCCGGCCCTGTCATGGAGGGGGCGGATGCGAAATCACCCGAAAATGCTGGGGATCGCGTCGGAGGCGCCCCTTCCCGACTTCAGGCCGCGAGGAAGGCGTAACCTGTTGTATGGAAGGGGGTTAACCCATGCTGAGTGAATTGATTGCATCCGTATCTGCTACGAAGTGGACCTGCGCACCTACATCGCGATCCCTGTGGGCCTATCAGCCGGAAAGGATTTTGCGGCACCCCGAGGCCATGATGGGCCCGTCCCAAGAACACGTTCGGGAACAAGCGGCACCTCATGCTCATCCAAACTGGTCAAGTATGATCGAGCTGGAGGAAAACAAGGAAACGGAGGGTTTGGACTGCGGCCAGGGTCACTCGCTTTTCCAGGAATTGTTTTTCTTCTGCACGGTCAAGAATGTTGGTGATGTTCCGGGGCCGGGGTGTATTTACGTCGAAACTGTTGTGGACCGCGATTCCGGGATCGCGTTTGCGAAAGTCTATTCCTCAAAAAATGCGATGAATGCCGTCGATATTCTGGCCAGCCGCGTTGCGCCCTTTTTCGAGCGCCGCGGAGTTGCAATCAAAGAAATTCATACCCGGAAAACAAGTGAATACTGCGGTTTGCCTACCGTGCACCCGTTTGAAACCCATCTCGCTACTTCCCATATCCGACACCTTCCAATGGAACATCCCGGCCAGCCCTGCAACTATCTTTGCGAGCAATTCTACCGCTTTCTGCTCAAGGAGTTTTTTATGCCGGCCCTCCGAAGAAAATTCCTATTCTCTCTGGACGATCTGCAAAAGGGCCTGGATATTTTTGTCGAATCCTACAATGCCATGCAACTAAAGCGTGAAAATCAAAGCAAAAACGCGCCTCCTCCGTCCGTGAATTTCCCTGTTGACCTGTGATCTGGTTGTGGTATTGCTTTGCCCTGACTTTTTCAAGCGAACAGACCCGTTTTGAACATCCGGCAGGGCAATCCCTGTTCGCAGCCCGGTGCGCTTGGGATGCGTCCACCGATAGCACCGCATCGAAAGCGAAAGGACATTCGGAATGTTTGAGCAGACCCTCGATCCCACCGGACATGTGTGGCTCAGCGTTTTCATTTCCCTCGTTCCGCTGATCGCCCTCCTGTTCATGCTCGCGGCCCTTCGCATGACGGCCTGGCTGGCCTCGATCCTCGTGGGAGCGATCACCATTCCGATCGGGGTTTTGGTCTGGCACGCTCCGCTGGCAAGTACGCTGAAATCCTACTTCTACGGCGGGTTGCAGGGCTTCTGGGTGATTGACTGGATTACATTTTGGGGGCTGATTATCTTCAACACGCTTGTGGTTACCGGGAATTTCGAGCGGTTCAAGAAGTGGATGATCCACCATGCCACGGCAGACATCCGAATCCAGACCATCATGCTCGCGTGGGCTTTTGGAGCGCTGCTCGAAGGCCTGGTCGGTTTCGGTTTTCCGTGGGCGGTGGTGGTGCCGATTCTCGTTGGACTCGGAATCACCGACCTCGACGCGATTCGCGTTGCCGCACTGGCGAACAATGCTCCGGTCTCCTACGGAGCGTTGGGAGCGCCGATTCTCGGGCTGGCGCTGGTGACCGGGCTCGATATGTACGCCCTGTCCGCTTCCATCGGGAATGTTGTGGCCATCCTCGCCCTTCTGCCACCGTGGATCCTGATTTACCTGGTGAGCGGATCGGAAGGTGTGGCCGAAGCGTGGCCTCTGGCGATTGTCGGATCGCTCTCCTATGTCCTGGGGCAGTGGCCGGTGGCCCACTATCTGGGGCCGTACTTGCCGGACTTGAGCGGCGCCTTGGTTTCTTTCTGGGTTCTGTTTGTTTTTGTGAAGATCTGGAGGCCGAAGACGATTCGCGGATTCGGAGGCAAGCCTCTTGCCGCATCGGCAACTGTTGCTTCCAATTCCGTCGAAATGGGCTCGGTGCGTGAAGCGCTTTATGCCTGGCTTCCCTACATCGTGCTGATTCTGGTGGTAGTCGGATGGACCAACCCGAAGTCGCCGCTTCCGGGCATAAGCCTTCTCAAACTTGCCGTATCCGCGAAGTCGTCGGTAACGCACGGCACGCTCTCGTCAACATTTAATTTTAATCCGCTCAGCGGCGGGACATCGACGCTGGTGTCGTGGCTTATTATTTTGCTGTTCCTGCGGCCTGGCCGACAGCAGTTGGGGCAGGTTTTTTCGCGCACCTTCAAGCAAATGTGGGGAGCATTGCTCGTGGCGTTTTTTATTTTTGCCCTGGCTTACGCTTTTGTCTTTACCGGGATGGCCAACTCGCTGGCTTTCGGGCTTTCCAAAATCGGAGTGTTTTTCGTAGTTCTGGCGCCTGTTCTCGGGTGGATCGGCGTCGCTCTTTCGGGCAGCAACACCTCCACGAATGCAATGTTCGGCCCGGTCCAAGCGATGACCGGAAGGCTGCTGAATCTCCCGGTCCTGATGCTCCCTTCCTTCAATTCCGTGGGGTCGGAAGTGGGCAAACCGATCGCGCCGCAAACCGCCAGCGTGGGCGTTTCGACCAGCAAACTGGTGCGCAGCGAAGGCCAGGTCATCCGCCACAATATGGGCTGGACGCTCATTCTTCTCGCCTACCTGATTTTAATCAGCGTGCTTTTTTATTTTTTCTTCCCGAATTCGATGGCCCTGTAGGACGGGCTTCAGCCTGTCTGCTTTTGTAGTTCCCAGAATAAAATCGACAAACTGTCCCCTCCCCACCCGAAACCTCAAGTGTGCCAAACTGGATTTCCAAGTCAAATTCTTCCTTATTTTGTTCGCAATCCGCGACAGTTCGATTATCGTGAAATGATAATCACGCACGCGTGGGGCGTGACCGCGGTTTCCTCTCAGAACGGGCGAAGTTGTTCGCCCGAACTACAGAGGAAACATGAAACACGGTTGCTGGCTGGTCATGGCACTCCTCGTTTCACCGATTGCATACGCCCAACAAATTGACAAAGTTCAGCCTGTGGCGGCGGTTCGTGACACGATACTCTCCAAGCCATTGGGAATTGCCCGGGAAGTCGCAGCAACATCCCGTGATTTTGTAATGTTCCGCGACCCGCAATGGAGCGTCCTGACGATTGCGCAAATTGGCGCGGCTTCCGCGGACGCGGTGACCAGCCTGAACAATCTTCACAGCTGCCCAAGTTGCTGGGAGAACGGCGTGTCCAGATTTTTTGTCGGCCAGCACCCGGACGCGCACAAGTACATCATCGGCGGCGCCATTGAAATTGGGGTCGAAGCCGTCACCGCGCACTATTTTCGGAGCCGCGGCCCGGCGCGAAAATGGTATTGGAAGGCTCTCTGGACGCTGCCGCAATCCTTCTCCCTCTACGAACACATTCAGGCGACGCGCCATAACACCGCACTTGATCTGAATTGTTTTTCCGCGGCCCCAACTTGTAATTAGATTCTGCGTCAGGGAATGATGGGCGGAACGTAAACAAACGTCCGCGCGAAGAACCACATAAAGAAAAGGACCAGCACGAAGTTCACCATGAAATAAAGCATTCCGTACCCAATCAAATCGCGCGCCTTCACTTTCAACAGGCCCAGCAGGGGAAGCATCCAGAATGGGTTGATCAGATTTGGCAGGGCTTCCGATGTGTTGTAAATCTGCACGACCCATCCGAGATTCACGTGTAGGTCCTTGGCCGCCTGCAGGACGTAGGGCGCTTCAATAATCCATTTGCTGCCGCCGGAGGGTACGAACATCCCCAGCAAGACGGAGTAAATGGAAACCAGAATCGGGTACGAATTCGCCGAAGAAAAACTCACAAAAAAATGCGCCAGCTTCGCGGCCAGCGTTGAATAGGTGATAATCCCGAAAATTCCCCCGTAAAATGGAAATTGAATCAGGACGCCCGCGGTCGCCGGAACCGAATCATTTACCGCGCGCACAAATGAGCGCGGCCGCCAGTGCAGCAAAAGTCCCACCATCAGAAACAAAAAATTGTATGTGTTCAAATCAAGTGCGGCGAGCGGACCCTTCACGGAGAGAACCTGCGCGATGTAAGCCAGTCCGAGAATCCCGACCAGGATCGTCAGCGCGGGCGCGTACTCCAGCCATTCCGCGGGCGTTTTGCGCTCTTCGAGCGTCTTGACTTCGAGGCCGTCTTTGACTCCGAACGATTCCGCGTCCTTCGTGGAATGCGCCGGAGTGGATAAGTAGGCCACAGTGACGCACGAAACGGTAAGGATTGCCGCCGTAGCGGCGCTCTGCCAGGTGTAAATCGTCAGGCTGAGCGGAATAACGCCGCTGATCTTCAGCAGAGCAGGTGGAATCGAGCCGGGCGTGGCCATCACCAGCGCGGCGGACGAAGACAATCCCAGCGCCCACACGCTGCCATTTCCCAAAAATGCGGCGGCGCCAATCGCGCGGTAGTCGATGCCGCGCACGTTCCTCACGATTTCGCGAACCAGAATGCCGCCGAAGATGAGACCAAGCCCCCAGCTCAAGAGTGACGTCATCATGGAGAAGAAGACCACGAAAGCGACGGCCCCGCGGGGCGTGCGCGGCACTTTCGCCAGCTTTTGAATTAGCTTGTGCACGGGCGGCGAGGTGGCGACAACGAAGCCCCCGATAATAATCATGGCCATCTGCATCGTGAACGGAATCAGTCCCCAGAATCCGTCCCCGAAATACTTGATGAGATCTCGCGTCCCAACTCCGGCAAACTCACCAGCCAAAAAAACAATGATCAATCCCAGCAGGGCAAACACAAAAGCATCCGGGAACCACTTCTGTGACCAGTCGGCCAGTCCCATACCCAATCGCGCGAAGGCACCTGCGGAATCTTCGCCGACTTCCTTGATCGCGTTCCCCTTGGGAATCGATTCCATGCGCCCTTTCGAATTTGGAACGATTACAAGCCGGGACAGTCTAGCCCGAATCTCTCGCCAAGGCTTCAGGAATTGGCAGTTGTGGCGCCGGCGGGACGCCGGCGGGTTTACGCTGTGTGGAAATATATGAAATCGCCGGCGGGACGCCGGCGCCACCTAACATCTGCGTCGTGTGATTGGTCAAAAAGTTTTCGTCCCACCGAACGGGAGTGTCGTGAGAGGCCAGGGCGACTCCCCGGCCCACCGCGACTGGCGCTCAGCTTGTTAACGCGGGGACGAGTTTGCTCATATCGGATAGGCCTTCCAGTGACTTCACAGAGGTGATCACGGATTCCGCTTTCGCAGTGGGCCACTTCGCAAATTCGGCACAGCCTCTGAACTTGTCGGCCACTTCGTCATAGCTCATGGGGTTTGAAGGGCTGCCCTTGGCGAACTCGGCGCGCCCGGAATATACCTTCCCGTCTTTCATAGTAATCTTCAGGAGGCTGGTCATTTTGTCGAGACCGGCGTTTTCCGCCACAGGGTCAATGTAGAAGTTCACGCGTTTGATCATCTCCTGCACGTCGGGGCGCTGCACGACCTTATCCTGAAATTCCACGAGGCCCGCCTTGCGGTCGAGCAAAAGAATGCTCATGCAAAATTCCATGCTGAATTTTCCTTGCAAACCTGTCATGGGGCGGTGATGCAGCAACGAAGTCAGCATGGCGTGATTGGCTCCGACATCCACCTTCTCGACGTCAGCAGCCTTGATGTCATGCTCGTGAATCAGGCGCAGCATTTCTCCCATCGCCGGATGAGAAAGCGAGCCGGAGGGATGCGGCTTGATCGAGACGCCCGGCGAAGCGAGCGTCCATGGTTTTCCGAAGCGGCCCACGATCGCATCCGGATCGAATCCCCCGCCTTCGGCCTGAAAGAATCCGAGGGGCGCTTCCAAAATATCGACGGCTGCGGTCCATCCGAGCGCCGCCAGGTCGGCTGCGACCGTGCCGTTTTCCGCGGCATGTCCCGCCTGAAACGGTTTGGTCATGGAACCGAAATTGTCGCGGAAGCCGCCGCCTTCGGTGGCCCCTATTCCCAAGGCGTAGACAGTTTGCTGCACATCGAGCCCGCGAAGCCTGGCGCATGCCGCGGTGCTGCCGAAGGTGCCGCACGTTCCAGTGGAATGAAATCCCTCGTCGTAATGGCGCGGAGAAATGGCCTCGTTAATTTTGGTCTCGACTTCCACGCCCATATGATAGGCCACCATGAAGTCCTTGCCGGAACGGTGTCCCAATTCGCAAATGGCAAACGCGGGAGGAAGCACGCTCACAGTCGGGTGCGTCAGTAGACCATAGATGCGGTCTTTGGCCGCGGAAAGTTGCGTGTCGTCATAATCGTCGGCATGGATGGAGACGCCGTTCACGAAGGACGCAAGGCGCGGATGGGCTTTCATTCCAGTGCCGATGACGCTGGCCCGCATCTCGCCCATTCCGAAAGATTCCGCGTATTTCCGGGCAATCGGCCCCATCACCGAAGCCGATCCGGCCAGCGCCAGACCGAAGCCGTCCAAGATTGATTTCTTCCCCAGCTCGATCACGTCGGCGGGAATGCCTTCATACTTCATGTTGACGATGAACTCCGCAACGGACTTGGTGAGCCCGGGAGCTTTTGGAAATTCCGCGGCGGGCGCTGGAGCAGCGTCCATGCGGCGGCTGGTCAGCGCGAGCGCCGAGGCGGCCAGAGAAGTCTTGAATAAGTCACGGCGATTCATGAGCGATGTCCTCGATTCGTTCCAGGATTCAGTTCTTCGCGGCGCGCAAATATGGCGCGAGCGAATTCCCGTAAACGTGTGCTACGTTTTCCGTGCCGATCTTTTTCCGTACGTCCGCGGGCAACTGGTTGAAGAGAAGAATGGTCTCCTGCCACCGCTTGTCCGCGTCCTTCGGTTCCGGATAGTGCTGGTCGCTGCCGATCACGAAGCGATCCGGAAAATCCGTAAACAATTTTAGCCACTCGGGCTTGATCTTGCCGTCGGTCGCGAACGGGTAGTTTCTCCCGTGGGCATCCGGATCGGTCTTGATCTCCATATA
>Ga0210396_10000969_pt1 | contig 32835 bp, 56 predicted proteins | sample IncBWH17OmetaG_FD_155466 | JGI IMG/M metagenome (GOLD analysis project Ga0210396, IMG submission 155466) | Forest soil microbial communities from Barre Woods Harvard Forest LTER site, Petersham, Massachusetts, United States - Inc-BW-H-17-O ...
CGCTGTAGTTTCTGGTAACACCATCGTATTAGCTGGCGCTACTGCAAGCATTACTGATTACTTCTTACCTGGCGATTTGATTTCTATCGCTGGCGTACAGTCTGTAAACCCAGTAGGCCGCGCATCAACCGGTCAAGACATGCAGTTTGTTATTACCGCTCCTGCAAACTCCAGTTCTGGTGGCGCTATTACCATCCAAGTTCAAGTTGTTGGCACAACCATCATCTCCGATGTGAATAGCCCTTATCGCAACGTAAGCAATCCTATTCCTAACGGCGCTGTGGTTTCGGTTGTTCCTTCCTACAACTTAAACGTGGCTTATCCGAAGCGCGGTTTAGACATCGTATGTCCTCCGCTTTACAAACTCCAAGTCCCTTACGCGCATGTGTCAGTAGATCCCGATACCGGTCTCTCGCTGTCCATCACGCAAACAGGCGACATTGTTAATTACGTAAACTTAATGCGTATCGACGTACTGTGTGGCTTCAAATGGCACGGCCAATACGTAACCAAGCTTCTATCTTAAGGAGAAATGCCTGTGATTAATTGTATTTATCATCCCGTTCATGGAATGAGAGTAGTGCAACAAGACGAATATGAACGGCTTTTAGCCACAGGCGTTTGGTTTGCACATCCAACTGAAGCAAAAAATATGAGGAAAGACTATGAAAAGCAGATACATGACGAACGAAATGGGACACGAAGTGGGACCACTCCCAAACGCAGCCGCAAAACTACAGGGCCGCGAGCCGAGACTGGAGAAGAAGTACTACGAGTTCAACGCGAACATGACGAACAACGGTGCAGCAACGACTCGTCTAGCTCATGAACTTGGCGGCACTTTAGACCAAGAAGCATTTCCAGTTCGCTAAGGAATAATAAATGTCTCAGGTACAGAGAACAGTTAATCAATTAATCATTCAAGCATATCGTTTGATTGGGGAATTAGGCGATGCCGAACCCTTGACCGATACGATGCTTCAAGATGGCTTGTATTGCATGAATGAATTGCTTGACCAATTCTCTGTATCGAGCGTTTACGTGCCATTTGTGTCGACAATTAACTTCAATTTCACGCCGATGCAAGATACCTATACATTTTCAGATATCGTCCCGGCAGATTTTGTAAGTAGCAGATTTGTGGATTTATCTCTCGCGAATTATCAGGTTGATGGAGAAATATTCTATCCAATCCGAATTATTGACCGAGCCGATTATTATCTACAAACACGCGTCACCAATGTCACTGCACGTCCCGGTTTAGTTTGGGTGAATAAGCAAGGAACTGAAACCGCCATTGTCTTCTATCCCATTCCTGACCAACCTTATCTTTGCCAACTTCAAGTAAAGGTAATGATTAACTCATTTGCGCCACAGGATAGCTTGAACAGCATTCCTCCTCACTACGTACGTTTCTTGAAGTATGCACTGAGTCGAGAATTGAAAGCTTATTATCCGTCAGCTAATTGGCCAACTGAGAATGAAGACGAATACCAAAGAACATTTCAATCACTGCGACAAGGCTTAGAGAAGGATGTAGGCATCCGTCCTAGCGCCATCATGGTGAGCAAAGAACCTTATTACTGGCAGACTATTCTTGCGTACTGATTTCGACATTGTCGGGAGTTTTAACGATCAACGTGTTGCAGGTTTTGATGCAGAAAGAACCATCAACATGTTTGAGTATGACGACCCGCTAGGGAAGAAAAATAAAGCCCTTCTCCCAACAGCGGGCCTTTTAAATAGGCTAAATGTCGTTACTTCAGGTTCATTTAGGGCTCAATTCGTGTTCAAGAACGTGCTTTATAATGTAATTGGCACCGGAGTTTACAGAGTCACAGATTTATTAGTCTCAACACTAATTGGGACATTAGGAACAGCAAGCGGATATGTGGGAATTGACGCCAACACATTCCAAATCATATTCGTAGACGGACTAAATGGTTGGATTTGGGACACAAATGCATCGACTTTTACGATGATTACTGATGTTAATTTCCCATCTCAACCAATAGATGTAGCGCAATTAGGCGGTTATTTCTTTGTTGCCCAAGGGAATAGCGCTGAGTTCAGAGCTTCTCAACTGAATCAAGGCACCGTTTACACGCCATTGTCTTCAGGAAGTATCACAACTCACCCTGGGAACATTGTTGCGCTGAGAACGTTACACAAGAAGCTATTCATCTTTTCAGATAATTTTACTGAAATTTGGCAGCTGGTGGCTAATGCCGCATTACCGGTTGCGCCTAACCAAAGTTTGCTGATGGAAGTTGGGGCGATTTCTAGCGCAAGTATCGTGACTGGATTTGACATGATGTTCTTTTTATCCAGAGATGTGAATGGTTTGGGTTCGGTAGTGATGGTAACTGGCTCACAAGCAATTCCAGTAAGCCCTAATTCACTGGACTACTTTATTCAAAAATTTGATGTGGTCTCTGACGCATCGGGAATCTTGTATAGAGAAAATGGAATTATTTTTTATAGGCTCAATTTTACTGCTGCTGACTATACGTTTGTGTACAACGCGACGATGAGTACGCCAGAAAGTCGTAAGTGGCATGAAGAAGAGATGCTTGGAGGTGGAAGACATGTGGCGCAAACCCATGCTTACTTCATCAATACCAACTTCTTTGGTAGCTATTTGAATTCCATTATGTACGAAGTAAACGACACATTTACAACGAATGACGGTGAGTTAATTAGACGCGAAAGAATACCGAAGATGGTCGCACCCCCGGCATACCAGAGAATTAGATGTAATCGCTTCCAATTAGATTTGCTTCAGGGACAAGTTGAAGATGATGGAACGAACGTTGCGCCGCAAGTTTTTCTTTCTCTTTCTAAGGATGGAGGTCAGACGTACGGCAACGAAATTATGGCGCCAATGGGTAAATTGGGTGAAAGAACATATAGAACAGTATGGCGAAAATTGGGAACAACGAAACGCGGTCAGGCCTTTTTACCACGCATTCAGTTCTTTTCCAAGATTCCGTTTGTGATTTTAGGTTGCGCTTGGGATTACGAGGTATTGCCAGAATGAGTCAGGACTTTGATACGCCACCAATTAGAGATCCGATTACACAAAAAGGCGATATTCCTGGTGATATATGGGTGGATTGGGTTTCAACGCTTATTGATAACTTACGAACCTATTTGACATCACAAGGTTCATTTTTGCCGCCCTTAACATCAGCGCAAATTGCAGCAATAACAGCGCCCACGAATGGGCAAATGATTTTTAACTCTACTACCGGAATGCCACAAGTTTACTACGGTGGAACTTGGAATAACTTTTAGAGGATTTTATGTATAACCAAAATTTCAACTTGCCTACACCATCCTTTGGAGAATATGGCCAAGGTTATAACAAACCTCAACCAACAAACGCATTCAAGAATCTATTGGGCGATAGTGGATTTTTAGGTGGATTAGGTTCCCTTTGGGGGGGTGCGCAAGGCCACGGCGGAGACCAAGGAGCGGCTTTTAATCAGCAATTACAAGGCATGATTGGTCAAGGCTCTCAAGGATATATGCCATTCCTACAAGCAGGACAAGGTGCTATTAATCCTTTCCAACAACAACTTCAAGGCATGCAAAATCCTGGCCAATACATGAATAACGTCATGAGTGGCTATCAAGAATCTCCCTGGGCAAAATTTCAAACTGGCGAATCACAACGTGCGGCCAATGCAGCAGCGGCTGCTGGCGGCTTAACAGGCAGCACAGTTCATCAAAATGCGGCGGCAGATTACGCGCGCAACATTGCATCACAAGACCAACAGCAGTACTTCCAAAATCATCAGGGCGTGAACCATGAATATTTGAGTGGCTTGGCTCAACTGCTCGGTCTTGGCGGTCAAGCGGCTAGTGGCATTGGCAATCTTTATGGTCAAGGCGCTCAAGCAAGCGCTCAAGCAATGGCAAACCAACAGCAGGGTAAACAAGAAGATAAAAGCAATGTAATGGGGGGCTTTCTTGGAATGCTTCCTGGATTAGCAAGCTTATTTTTATAGGTGAAGTATGTATCCATCAATGGGTAGCAGCATTAGAAATGTTTTAGGTGAGATTAATACTCTTGGCCAAGGTCAAGAGCGATTAAATGCTATGCGTATGCAAAATCAGATGTTTATGCCTGAACATCAAGCCAATCTACAAAATCAATTGATTCAGAATAGATATTTGTCGCGAGAAAAAGAAGCTGGACTTAAGCATCAAAATCTTATTAATCAATATTATGGACCACAAGCTCAAGCAAATATTAATCATCTTAATACAAGCGCCGAATGGCAACGTTTTGTAAATGCTAATCCTTTATATAACACAGAAGAAGGTAAGCTCAAGTATATGCAAGACCATCCTAAAGAGTTTGGGGGCGCCGGAAATGCTATCAATGGAAATCCTGGAGCGGGAGACAATCAACAAGTTAATAAGGTTCTTGGCGGTTTGCCTCCAGAAGCAATTAATCAAGTTAAAAATTCTTTTGCTGGAGGTCCACTACCAGGATTAGGCGGTCAAATGCCTGGACAAGCCATTCCTTCCCCTCGTCCTCCTAATGAATTAGCTAATGCTAATTTGGGTGATTTGGCTCTTCAAAAATATAAAGCAGAGATAACTGCAAAACAAAATAAAGGTCTTGGCGCCGGAAGCATGGGAGTTAATGCTAAAGATTTAAGAGAGCTGACATCTCAATTAATGAAAGACAATGGATGGGATGAAGAAACTGCAGATAAAGCTGCAAGCTCTTATCTAGATGGAAACAGAGAGATGCCAGATGGCACTCCACTGCCAGATCCTTCTGGGAAAGCAAAATCTTTGATGGCTGGTATTTATGGCCGCAATAGCCCTAAAGCACTTCAAAATCAAGCTGCAAATATGGATGTGGTAGCCAAAGAAATTAATGATATCGATATAGAACCAATTGCAAAATTTGCCGGAATTGCTGGCCGTATGGATGTTGCTAAAGAAATGAGAAAAATGGCTATGGGTGGCAATGTTTCGGAAGATTTCAGAAAATATAAAGAATTCCAAGATGTAACCAAAATATTCGCGATGGATACATTACGCAAAGGTTTTGGAACATCCGTGGTTCCTGAATATGTTTATGCAACTTTAGGAAAAGCAACAAATCCATTCAGTGATTGGTGGAACGATCCCAAACAAGTCGTGCGTGATTTCAATAAAGTCAAAGGATGGGTTAATCAGAATTCCAAGATGCTAACCCATAAGGCGAGATTTGGCTCTGTCGATTCTTACAGCAATGAAGAAAAATCTCCTAGTTCAGAAACAGAGTCCGCTCCCAGCCAAGATGTTCATTGGGAAGTTAAAGACGGGAAAATGGTGAGAATGTAATGGCTCACATAGTGAAATTGCCCAATGGAGAATATGCGCGTTTTCCGGCTGAAATGAAGCCAGAAGAAATGCAAGCGCTTATTGATAAGCAATTTTCAGCTCCCGATCCTCGATCAGACCCTATGGCAATGGCCAATAGATTTTCTCCTGCTACTGGATCTGGAAGCACTTATCAAGGTGAAGATAAATATACTGGGCCTGAATTAGCTAAAGGTATAGGGCAAGGCGTAGCAAATACCGGCATTGGCGTTGCTGATTTAATTCCTGGCGTAAATATTCCGAGATATAAACCTTCTTCTGGAACTGGAGAAGTTGGTCAAGGAATAGGAGATTTGCTGACATTGTTAAGTGGCGGCGGCGCACTTAAAGCCGCAAGTAAAATACCTCAGATTGCACATGGATTGAAAGCTGCTAGTAATATTATGAAAGGCGCTCCTAAGACTTCGGCAGCATTAAATGCGCTTAAATATCCTGCTGGGGGTGCTGCGATTGGCGCAATTGAAAATCCAGAAAATCAACTTCATGGTATGGAAACTGGCGCTTTATTCGGCGCTATTCCTCCCTTGGCAAAATTAGCTACTAAAGGAATTCAAAATAGTTTTGGGAATGCCGTTACTCGCGCAGGTCTTGGGGCTGCTGGGGGTGCTGCAGTGGCTCCTATAGTTGGATATTCTCCCGGGCAAGGAGCAGCAGCTGGTGGTTTATTTGCTTTATCAGGCGCCAATAAACTTAAAAAATCTCAACCAGGTATAGAAACTTTAGAACATATCAATCCAGAAGAGGCATTGCCGCGTTTAGAAGCTGGTAACAGATTAGGAACGCCTCTTACTCCTGCAGAAGCTAGCAATCGCCAGGATATAGGCCAGATGGAAGGTAGATATGGCCGTTCTGGAGAAGGAGCTGCTTTAGAAACAACTATTGGCAAGGAACGTACGGAACAGCAAAAGACAGCTATTAATAAACTTCTAAATACCATTTATAACCCAACATCAGAAAATAAAGCCAAAATCAGCAATCTTTATCGAGATTCTTATCGGTATAGCGTTAAGGATGATGTTCTTAATGCATTTAAGCAAGATCCAGTCATCGAACAAGCATTTAACCATGTTGTTAATACTCCCGCGTTGAGAAAATCTTTAAAGGACGTCCCTGAAAATAGCATTGCTTTCTTGGATCAAACCAAGCGAGCAATGGATGACATGCAGAAAAAAGCGATTAAGTCTGGGAAAAATAATGAAGCTAGGATTATAGGCGAAAGCAGAGACCAAATGGTTTCTTTCATAGACAAGCATGTACCTCCTTACGCTAAAGCTAGGGAAGAAGCTCAAAAGAGCATTGTTCGTTCTCAAATCCAAAAAGGAATGCGAACGAAACAAGTTAGAGCAACCGATTTCTATAAAAAATTCTTGCAAAACGATCACTCATTCTCAGAACTTAAAAGCAGCCTGAAAAATGTTCCAGAAGCACAAACACAACTGGATGACATGAAAAAAGCATGGGAAGGAATTATCAACACTGGAACTGCAAGAGCAGGGCATGGCCGCGCACAAAATAGCATGAATGATAATCGAAATGCCGCTTCTAAATTAATTGATTTATGGCATGACATGAATGGTCAGAAATATAACAAAGAAGCTCTTAAATTTATTCATAGCGGCAAATGGGACAAAGAATTACACGCTATACAAGAAAGTAAAAATAAACAAGAAAGAGAACATAAGTTAACGAATTTAATGACCAAAATATTAGCGTATGGCGGCATAAAAGCTACCAATCGCCCAGAAAAAGGAAATGAATAATGACGATTACTTATAACAGAGGCGCTAATCCATTATGGTATTTCCCAGATTTAGCTGGTTTGCCATTAACTGGCGGACAGATGTTCTCTTATTCGAATTTAAATAGAAGCCAATTAAAGCCTATTTACATGGACCCTGCAGGCGATTTCCCGTGGCCTAATCCGATCGTATTTGAATCGAATGGACTGCAGGGACCTTTTTATTTCCAAGTGGATGATACATCGGACGACAGTTATTTCTTAGTTGTATTCGATAATAACGGTGTCGAACAATTCACTATCGAAGATTATTTACCTGGCGACGGTGGCGGTGGTGGTGGCGTTGAAATTAACGACCTCGTGAATCTAGTTATTAATGGAACAATGTTATTTAACGTTGGACAAACAGCAACGCCAATTAATGCCTATAACACATTTATCGCTACTGGACCACATGCTGGATTTTCGGCATCTGGTGATATTCAATTTGTTAAGAGTAATTTCACGGCAGTAGATCAAATCACCATGAATAAATTTATTCTTGGGACGACTCCGCTGACCAATGACATCACGCCAGAATATTATGCTTCTTATTCCTGCACCAATTCACCAGGTTCTGAGACCTATAAATATTTCAATTTTCCGATTGCCAATCATGTTAAAAATCTAGAAGGCGAGCAAATAACTATATCTTTGGAGGCTAAAAGCGCTATCAGCAACAACTTGAATGTTTTTGTTATTCAGAATTTTGGTAATGGTGGAAGCCCAAGTCCACAAGTTACCACTACTGCTGCCACATTCAATTTAACTTCCTCTTGGCAGAAGTATGAAGTGACTTTAGTTGTTCCAAATTGTAGCGGAAAAGTCCTTGGATTATGCGGAGATGATTATTTATCTGTTGGCATTGGAATGCAGCTAGGTGTTATTAATCAGACAGACTTTACTAACGTTCAGGTCATTCCAGGGAATATTTCTCCACCATATTTATATCAAACACCACAAATGGTTGCTGCTCAGATATTCGATCCTAGAACCGGCGTTCATAGCTCTGGATGGTGCCCTCCCGCACCTTTTGGATGGCTTCCATTGTCTGGAGGAAGCATTGGAAGTGCAACTTCTGGAGCAACTGCAAGAGCTAATATAGATACTTTCCCGCTTTATTATTTCGTTTATAGTTTTTGTGCCGATGCACAAGCTCCTGTCGCTGGCGGCAGAAGTGGCAATCCGTTTACCGATTTCGCGGCGAATAAAGCACTTACATTACCAGCCAGTAGCAATAGGGTATTTGAAAATACATTTCCTGGCGTTCCTAATGGAACCGCGCTTGGTTCGACTACTGCAACTGCTAGTGGAACTTTAACAAATACAAATATACCGCCGAGTCCTCGTAATTATCAATTACCACAACCAGTAAATATCAATTACACCCAAGGCGGAACATCAAATGTATTCGGATTCTTGGCAAATGCCACAGTTGCTACTACAAATGGTTCTGAATATGGATTAATTGGCGCTCCTTTTACTACTAATCCATTTTCTGTATTGCAACCGACAGTTACTTCATTAATGTACATAAAACTATAGAGGATTAAACGATGGCAGTTACTTATACACAAAAGATAGATCCTAATTCTCCCACTGGAACCATTGGCGGAATGGCAACTAGAGGTGGAGTAATCACTCTAAACACATTCATTACCAATGCTGGTGGTGGTAAAGAAATGTTTAAGTGGCTCCATATTGGAACTGCGGGAAATATTGTTATAGAAGGCATAGATGGTAATGTCATGGTTGCATTTAATGCATTCCGAGGATTGTACATAGGCGGTTTTAGAGTTCTTACTAGCGGTGTTGTTGATGGAAATACCTATACCACAACTGCAGCAAATATAACTTGGCATGGCGGCAAATAATGAATGCATTAAACCCACCTACAGACACTTGGTTCTTTTTTTTCAATGACAGTGATAGTGATGGTCCGCCACCACCTCCTTCTGGAAATGTATTAACTGAATCTGGTGGTTCTGTATTAACTGAATCAGGCGGTAAAGTACCTTTGGAGACATCGTGATGAAGATTAAGCATTTTGTTTTAGGAATTGCATTGTTAGCTTATGCTCATAGTAATATGGCGCACGCAACAGATTTGAAATTTAGTCAATTTGCCAATGGCGGAGCTCAACAAGTATCAGATCAAGTAGTTGGCCTTCGCGGTGGCGTAAACACTATATTCAATGCGGCTACTGGCAATGGAACGGTAACTAGCGTTGGCTTAAATATGCCTGCTGGATGGATTGTCACAGGAAGTCCTATTACAAATTCCGGCGTATTTGGCGTTACCACTAACTGGCAAATAAATAAAGTGCGCCAATACAACGCATTTACAGTTGGCTTTAATAATCCACGCACCCCTAGCATGACCAACGATACTCAAGTCTTGTTTTCTATAACCATTACTAATGCCGCTTCTCAATCTGCCACTGTGAACGCACAGATTAGTTATAACTCATGCGTTACTTGGAATCCATTGTATGGACAAGGATCGACAGCTCAGCAGCCATCTACGCCATACGGTTTTAGTTTTATCGTGCCGGCGGGTAGTTGTTATCGAATAGTAAATTCCGGGACTGGATCTACAGCTATGTCACAAGTCAGCGAATTAACCTTATAACTGGAGAATAAAATGGCTCAGCCGTTCACTACTATTTTTAGAGTTCAATCTGGACAATTAGGCTTTGTTCCCGGAACCGTAAAGATGCAGACTACGGAATCTTTGGAAGCAATTACCACTCCAGGTTTTTTGGAATCAAGAACGCAGGGCGGTCAGCCATATCTCGAAACTGATATATTTGAAGTAATTTACTCTTATGATGTAAACAATGGTAATGGTATTCCCGGTTTCTTTAGTCTTACGAAAACCATGGGTGTTAAAACACTTGTTCCGTTGAATACACCTGGTGAAATCATCTTCCCAGTAACACCCGGAAACATAGTTGTATTTGCTAACGAGGAAGGATCCATCGAAGACGGTGGTCCTCCTTCTCAATTTTTAGCTGCTGCGAATAACTTATCTGATGTAGAAAATGCTGCAATATCTCTTTCTAACATTGGTGGTATTGGTATTAACAGTGTCAATACATTAACTAACAAGACTATTACAGATCCCAGTAATGTTGTATCTGCTAGCAGATTAAGAACTACAAGCACTGATGTAGTAATATCATCTGCCGCCCCTCCAGCTACAGGCGAAGTATTGACTGCGACAAGTCCTACTACTGCAGAATGGCAGCCTGATCCAGGCTCTGGATTGACCACTAAAGGTGATTTATTAACTCACAATAGCAGCTCAGAAGTGAGACTTCCTGTTGGTGGTGATGGCACTGTATTAAATTCAGATTCTACTCAGGAAGATGGAATTGGTTGGACTAGCGTTTTAAAAGATGCAAGCCTAGCGCCCTCTTTTGATATAGACGCAAGACAATTATACGCAACTGACGGAACCACTTTAAAGATTGATTATAGCGATCCAAGTTCTACCAATTTCACTTCCATCCAAGGCGTGGAATTTGCCGTTGTTCCTGGGGCTGCTCCAGTGGTCAATTATTTAACTGTAAACGGCGCAGAAACTGGTAACGATCCGATTATAAATGCAGTTGGTGATGATACGAATGTAGGGATGACTTTTCAGACCCAAGGGAATGGAAGTTTTGACTTTACAGCACTAGGTGGCGGAACTGTGCTTTTATTACTACCGGAAACAAACTCCGTAAATAATTTTATTATGACAGCGACAACTACCGGAACCCCTCCAGCTCTCCAGGCTGGTGGGGCCGATACAGATGTGAGCCTACAGCTATCAGCGCAGGGAGCCGGAAAAGTATTTACCACTAATCCATTTGCGGCATCTGGTCTTAATTACCCAACTACTGATGGTGCTTCTGGCTCCGTAGTGACAACCAATGGTTCTGGAACTTTATCTTTACAACCAGTCCCAAGCGCTCCAGCTTATTTGCAAGGTCTGTCTGCTTATGCCGACATAACGAATGGTGATGATACAAATAATGGTTCAGTTATAGAACCATTTCAAACCATGACAGCAGCACAATCTTCTTTGGCTACTGAAGCTTTAACAATTAAATGTCAGGTTTTTATTGCGCCCGGAAACTATCCGGAAAATTTATCTTTGGGTTCTAACATATGGGTAACTGGGACCGGTCGTTTAACGTGCCGCGTTAATGGAAACGTCGATATAAATAATACTACTTGGAACGTTAATGCGGATTATCGAAGCGGATTTTATAGCTGCGACTTACGTGGAAACTTAATTTTTGACTTTACAACACAGCCAAATAATCAACAAGGAAAAATATATATTGAAGATTGCTGGGTAAATAATGCTCCTACAATGACTGCTGCAAACACTGTAAATCAAGTTATTATCACAGATTGTTTGTTATTCAGCGGCGTTGTGTCGACAGGTGGTGAATATTTATTACAAGGGTGTTATTGCGCTGGTGATGTGAATATTAATTCAAGCTCTGTTGCTTCCACGTCATTTCAAGCTCAGAATGGTTCAATGGGTGGCAATTATTCATTCACAGCGGCTGCTGGACAAAGTATTCAAGTGACATTATCTGGTACTGCTGTAAGTCAAACGACCACTTTAAATGCCTCTGGAAATGTGCAAATTGTTGCTGATTATCTTTCTTTGCCACCACCTTCAAATATCACTTTAAGTGGAGGCGCGACACTTCAGATTGTTTCTACATCTTTCTTTGATAATAGCGTTATTACTTCTGTTGATGTTCAAAATAGACTTTTATTCGATAATGGTGGAGTTTCAACTCTTGATTATCAAAATACTAATTTAATAGACCAAAGTAATTTCACCGCTCTTGGGTGGGGCGCAAGAGCGCTTATCAGCGTTAATGGTATAACTCCTGTTCTTAATTGGTCTACTTTAATTCAATATGACACAACTGGTAATTCCTCTCTTAATTGGGGCACAAGACAAGGATTTGCGAGTGATGGCACTACTGTTAACTTTACTTGGTCTAATCCAGCCACTTTTGTAGTCAATACTGCTTTGACCATAAATGGCGCAGTTTTACAGGTAAACAAAAATAGAGCATTTTCTGCTGAAACATTGGCGGCTTCTACAGGTAGAAGAGTTAGCACTACAAACGATACCATGATTAATTTCAGCGGCACCATTATCAATGTAGCCGCCGGAGCAGCTAGTATTATATTGCAAGTTAGCCCAGATGATTCTACATGGACTACCCTTCAGGAATTTGCGGAACCATTGATTTCCGTTGGAAGTACAGCACCATTTTGCGCATTAATTCCTGCTGGCCATTATTATCAATGGATTTCCAGCACGAGCGCTGGGGGAACTAATACTATCAGTACCATCCAAGAAATTTCTTTGTAATGTATTAATTATGAAATGTCGATCTAATGAGATATGATTGGTTTTTTAACAAACTAGGAGTTTTAAATCATGAAGAAAGAACATATGAAAAAAGAGCATCACAAGAAAGAACATCACAAAGTTGAGCATAAAGCTGAAAAAATGCATCCAGCTCATAAAAAGGCCCACGCTGCATTGAAGAAATTACATGCTCATCATGAAAAAGGCGCTGCAATGGCTATGGCTGGCATGCATCACGAAGGTAAAAAAGCTAAAAAATAGGAGGCTCTATGGCTAAAGATACTTGCGTTGAACCATACAAAGAGGCGCCAATTTTTACCAAGCGTACTCAGTATCAGGAAGAAATGAAACGTGCTTCAGACATGACAAAGAAAGCTTGTCATATGAAAGATGTTCCAATGTACGGTGGGCCCGCTCCGCACGTGGTAGAGGGTTACGATTCTTAATAACAAAATGAGGATATATAAATGAGTAATTTTAATGTGAACCCTTTAGCTATGACCAGTCCTGGTTTTGGCCCATTTCGTTTCAGCGCAAGTACAACTGATAGCTTAGAAACTATTACTGGTACCGGATATATGACTGATCAAATCCATACCGCAGGCATTAGATATAATGACAAAGTTGCGATTACCTATAGCTTCAATGAAGCGCTTGGCAGCTCTATTTATGGCGAATTCTTGATGCAAATTGTTGATGGCGTTGGCACACTGGTTCCTTGGAGTGGTTTAGGTGATTCTCCAAACTATGATTACGGTTTGGCAATGGTTTCCCAAACTGGGACTACCATGCAATTTTTGCCTGGCTCCATTACCAATGGCACCAATACTTATCAAATTAACATTCCGGGAATTACCACAGTTAATTTAGCAACCAATGGTTTTAACGGGTTAGATACAGGTACTCAAACTGCCAATACACCTATTTTCGTGTATGCAATTGGAGATTCTACCGGTGTTAATCCAAGCGGTATGATCGCAAGCACCTCTGCCGCCGGCCCATTGTTACCCACTGGGTATGACGCATCTGCATTTATATATGCCACTTTCAATTTGACCGGAAGCGCTGCTTTGCCTTTGGTCATTACTTCTGGTTTAAATGCCAACGGCTTAATAGTTCAGTACCAAGCGGCAATTGTTGCTCTCACCGCGGGCGCCGCTACTACCCTTACCGGCTTAGACTTGACGACGCCTGTTCGCGCTGTTCCGACCATCCCTTTCTTGCGTGTTAATTTTGGCAGTCAAACAAGCGCTGGTGGCACATTCGCTATGCGCGACACTGGAAATACAACTGCTACCACAGCTACCGCTCCATTCAGGACTGCAGATGCAGGTGCCGCTTCTGGAAGAGGTGATTTGACAGTTGGTGTGAATGGCTCTAGCAATCCATCAGTTGATTATGCAGTTAGCGCTGGCACCGTAAACATCTTGGTGAATGGCTACACAATGGTTGTATAGTAAACGAGAGAAAGCCCTACTTACGTGGGGCTTTTTTCTTTATAGAAGCGCGTTTAGCAAGGCTCTTGTCAGTTTTTCTGGCCTCATTTAAAGCAGCTGCTATTGCTTGCCCTTTTGGATGTCCAGATTCTTCCATTTCTTTAATGTTACGGCCGATATTCTTCTTTCCTTTCAGTAGGGGCATCACTATTCTCCTTTAGGTAATCCATCAATTCTTGTTTACGGACCTCATTCAATTTATAAGACGCTATCTCAAATACTGCACTTCTCATAATATGAGGAGGTGAATCTAAGTATATCTCTTCTTCCACGAAAGCTTCTAGTTTAGGTATCAATTCTTCTTTCGATGAATTCTTGAGTATTCCGATCAACTTATCCATCCTATTAGTATACGGATATCTGAAAAATGCAGGATATTTAATCATTCATTACCATCCAACTGCCAATTTACAGTATGATTTTCTTTTTTGTGGCCCGTGAAAACAAATAATCCGTAGAATCACCTAGCCCTCTCCAAAAAGAAAACTCTTTTTTTCAATTCTCGTATTTCATTGCAATTATGTTTAATGAGCATTGCAAATAAAACCACAAGTCCAACTTGGCATATATTGACTATCATTTAATTATTCTCCATTTTAATTAGCCAATAAAACTCTAAGAAAAATAATAATTCCATAAACTATAGGTGGAACCATAACGAAAGACACTATACTTTCGACTTTATACCAAAATGTTTCTTGAATTTCCCTATTCATTTTCATCTCCTTATTTATTATTAATAAAAGACTCCAATATCAAAATTATGACCATCCACCATAGTGAAATATGTATTATTCCTAGTATTTGTAATAACAATAGGATTAGCGTAATCACCCTTCAATGACTCCATCTTGGTCAACATGTTCTGCCATTACATCTAGCATCCTCTTGCGAGCATCTTTAGCGTCTGTAATAGCTTCTCTTTCAGCCGGGTCTGGCAATACACGATATGCCGCTTTATAGACAGACTTAAGTTCATCAATATCTACAGCAAAAGCGATATCTGACAGCCAATCATCAAGACTTCTAACAGTTAACTTTGGCGCTTCAACTATAGATGAAGTCACATTTACGCGATTAGGAATAGTTTCTATCTCCGTTTCATCTAGCATGCCAAGACCGCCCATAGAAAGCGTAAGTCGACGTTTAGCTTTAGTCTCGGCCTTCATATAAGCATTAGATTTAGCTTCACCTTGAAGTCCTTTAATCGATACACAACCACTCGCTGTATCTGCATAGCCATCAGGAGTTTGACCATACGCCGTATAACGAACTACATCATCAAAGACATCACACTGCAATCCAGTGATACTTATCTTCATGTTGCGACGAATCTGCTCGGTAGCATTTTTGGTGGCATATAACGTCAATTTATTATTCAGTTTGATATATTCAAAAGGCTTAGTGATTGGATTCAACCCCAGACTTTCGCAAATCTGATGGAAATACACTAAACGTTCTTCGGTATTTAATTCTTCTAAGCGTCCTTCAATTAATGCCTTCTCAATTTTTTCTGGCAATATACTTACTTGTTTTGTTGCTAACTGGTTCATTGTTGCTCCTTTTTTTGGTTATACTCACAGTTGCCACTGGTTCTTTAGTTTCATTATCTAATATGCGACACACATATAGTGTATTTAAATCTTTAATTAAATGAAGATATGGATCTACATCAAATAAAGCGGGATTAAAAGGCCAATCTTTCTCCTGAGCCAAAAATCTATCCTCACAAGCAATAATGCTCACTCTCCATTCAGAGAGGAGGAAATCGCTCATTTTCTTCCACTTTACTAATTCCATATCTAATACTCAAAAAAGTCTTTTGGTTGCATTCCAGATTCTCTTTCCATCCACTGTAGATAAGTCTCAGGACCTTCTTTTTCTAGCCGTCTACGCTTTTCAGACCACCATACATACTTAAATTCTTCACTGTACTCCGCAAGAAACTCCTCTCTCGTCATATACGCCTCCATCCTGATACTGCTGATTCATTTGTTCATTCAGCGCCAGCATGGCAAATTCTTTTTCTTTAAACAACTCGTTAATCTCACTCTTATAGGCCTCCATCGTCTTCTCTACGATCAAGTCCGACATCTTAAATTTATGTTCTATTTTTTGCTCAACTAAAAATTCATCCAACAAATCTGTGAGCTCATCTGAGAATCTAGAAATAACAGAGTGCTTGTTCCCTTCTTCGCGTAGGATCAATCCCACCAGTCTTCTATACTCTATCTCCGTCAACTCTTCATGCCTTGGCATATACCAACTACAAGTATCGCTTACTTTGCGACGGCCAATTGTAAATAGGTAATGTAAATAATCTCTCGAACCACCCCGTCTATAGAATCTATCCATTGCTTTTCACTCCATGTGATTAGTTAACAAATCCATGTTAATGGGAGGTACACACCAAGTCAACAATTAATTTAAACATATTTGCTGTTGCTCTGCTGAATAAAGTAAAGTATAGTACACGTAAAGTCAACTTGGAGATTGATATGTTAGATTTACTGAATTCTTTAGATGAGATGATTGACGATCATATGTGGAAGATGAATCAGAATATTGATGCTAATACTTTAGGGGATATGCTTCAGGCGATAAAACATTTGCGAACGCTTTGTGAATCTCGCGGTGTTATTGAAATGGCGTATATAATGAAGAGGTATGTTCATGAGAGAGATTAAATTTCGTTTATGGAATAAAAAAGAATCTAGTTGGAACGATGATTTTCTTTTATTAGATAGAAAGAAGAAAAATAAATGACAGGACCAGAAAAAATAAAATGGTTACGTACTAGCCTACAAATGACTACACATGAGTTTGGAATTGCTATTGGGCTGAGAGGACGCTCAGCTATCACTAAGTATGAGAAAGGATATCGCAAACCTTCCTTTGAAACCTTGGCGCGCATTATAAAGCTAGCCAAGCAATACAATATCAAAGTAGCTCCTCAAGAATTAAGACCTTTGTAATTTTTTTATCCTAGTTTTAGATAAAGCACAAAAAGACCCATCTTGATTTTGACTCATATCGATGTAAAGAAATATACTGTAGAACTACTAGATGATATTCATCTAGACAAAAAAAGACCCCTACTGCCACTAAACAGTAAGGGCCAAAATCAACAGAGGTTCGTGGCCTCCGTATCCCCATAAAGATACTAAAAGCCCGTCTTTCTGTCTACATCTTTTCACCTAAAGAGGACACTTAGTATGTTTCCAGCGCAGGCAATAAATCAATATCTTTCTACTAATCCAGATATATCGTCAAAAGAATATACAACTCTTTGCGCTTTATCTTCTTATTTTGGAGACAAGATTGAGTGTTGGCCAAAACAAAAAACATTATCTGAACGAACCAAACTATCCATTAGAACCATTAAAAGGGCCATTCAGCTTCTAAAAGAAAAAGGTTTAATTTTAGTCAAAAAGGTCAGATATCTTAACCATTATTTTTTAAACACTGATTTCTTCAAGGGCCTTATTCCGCGGGTTTCTGTCACCTCTAAAGTGCCACTCTGGCCCCTTAGAAGTAAACAAAGAAATAAAGAAGAAATATTAAACGTGTGTGATAACGAACGTCGTATGTATGGAGATAAAAATATGAACAACACACAGGATATATTATTGGATAAATTTGAACCCAATGAATATGCTCGGCAGCTGGCAGCTACTAAGGGGATTGATTTAGAGCTAGAGACTGAAAAGTTCAAGAATTATTACAAGGCAAAAGGAAAATTATTTATTCATCTACACCCGTTATTTACTAATTGGCTGTTAACCATTCAACCACGCATAGGAAATGCAAATCATGGAACAAGGAAATCTGGCTCCGATATTATATGGGACTCTTACCGAAGAAACTGTCCTGAAGACTTCAATGCCGTCCAACGACGTGAGAAGGACGTTGCCACGCAAGTGGACGGACCGGCTCTTCTCCCGATTGAGTGTGATATACCTTTCTAAATGGGACAATTTATTTGCAAACAATCCTGAAAAGCTAGAAATCGCTCATGAGATATGGGGAGAGGTTTTAGCTGAATGCACTGGAGAACAGATTAAGAAGGGCTTGGATATGTGTCTAAAAACCCATGAATGGCCTCCTGGAGCAACGCAATTCAAAAACCTATGTCTAGATGACCCTTTAACGCCAAATGAGCGTGTAGCTCTTCGTAGGGCCTCAGAGAAAGATTTTGGTCATCCAGTGACATTGCTGGCTTACCAGAAAGTTGGTCAGTGGGATATGGAGCATGATTCTCAGGATGTCTTGGTGAAGAAATGGGCTGTTGCATATAAAGAAGCTGTGGAAGACCATAGAAAGGGGGTGCGTCCTCGTCCGTTGAAGCCGTTACATCCAGAAATAAAGCAGGTGATACATCATGTCTGTGAAACATTTGGGCTGACGTTCCACGACAGGCTTGTCAGGGTTAGGGAGGAAAATGAAGCTTTACAGATTGAGCATCCTAAGTGGGATAGAGAAAAGTATGAATTTAGTATGGCGACTTTCGATCAAGCTTATGCGGATGAGAGAAAGCGCTACCTAGTGAAACTGAGTGAAGTAGAAGCGCTTAATCTTGGGAGAGATGATGCTTACGATAGAAGAAGGTTTATGGGAGAATGATTAAGCCTTTATCTTCATGGTGGAAATAGGTGGAGGTTCTTGTCGTGCATTTATCACTGATGGCAGTGATTTTAAGCGGGCTTCTTCTATCATCATGTCCATCCGTATTGATGAATATCCTGGGATTATATTTGCTAACTGTGAATGCAATCTTTGTTTCTTTTTATCCAAAGCGCTTTCGTGATGTTTACTGAGCATTCTATTGTAGAGACGTAGATTATGTTTCATTGTTATACCAATTTCTAAATCCCGTTAATTTTGAAGATCTTCTAATCATTATTTAAATACTCTCTTTAAATACTTCATAATCTTCAGGATCTATAAGCCATGAACGACCTGTATTGGGGCAGTTGATTAACATCTCTATGAGTTGCTGCCAGCGAATTTGCAATTCTCCTTCTGTATTAAATTGCTCTATTTGCTCCTTATCTCCTCGCACATAAATGATGTCTAATATTCTATAATTATGAAACCTATTCATGAAGACAGCTCCACTTTCAGGGTTTAATATTTTTCCATCGAATATAATCCACATAATTATGTCTCCTTAGGGCTGTATAATTTTTCTTCATAATTACCTTTCATTTCAAATATACCTTCCTCGACATCGTTAAGAAAAGTGAAATATTCAACCATCCTTGTGGACGGAATGTATCCAAGTGCATATGCATTTTCCATAGATAAGGTCTCAATTTCTCTGACATCAATCCCGTTTGTTTGTTCGATTGCTTGTTTTACTTCTTCAAGAGAAGATGCACGGAAATCACGTAAAGCACCCATTATGACATCTCCTTTATATTTTCTTCTATTACTTCGAGAGTAAATTGATGCAAGAGTTTTGGGTCAAATTTCATGTGATTAATCCTCAGGCAATTCAAGTAAGGGCGTCCAATGAGTTACATTTTCAATCGCGAACGGTATAGAAGATTGTGTAAACCAAAATTTAAACTCCCCACCATCTCCTTTAGCATGCATATAGCGACCGATTTGCTGCCCATCCTTTTTATCAACGAAAATAACTTTTTCGTTGATAGGAGGCATCTTGTCTTCGCAATGCATCCACTGGTGAGAGCATTCCAAATTAAGCCGTTTAAATTCTTTTCTTAGAAAATTTTCTACTTCTGAATCTGTCATTTATCTATCTCCGGGCAATTCAGGCAAAGGCATCCAGTGGGTTACTTGATCGAGAATCCAATAATCATCTCCTTTTAACCATTTTATTGGATGAGATTGGTTTTTGTCTTTCGATTTATGTAAGTATGCCTTTTCTGCTTCCGTATATCCTTCAATCGCGATTAACACATAGTCTGATTCCCAATAATTCGAGAATGTATTCCTGTATTCAATTAATGTAGGCATTTTCTCAGAACATTTAATCCATGTCATTTTCTTGCTCCGGCAGGGAAAGAAGATCCGGCAGGGGAAGAAGAGGCATCCAGTGGGTTACGTCTAATAAATCGTAATCATTGTCTTCCGCAAACCAATAAAGTTCCCCAATATTTTCGGAGCTTTTAATTAAAACTCCGACTTTTCTATATTTAAAGCTACCAATTTTTAAGGCAACCATGACTTCTTCTGATTCTGAGTTAAAAGTGCCATAAGAATTTGGCTCTGTTAACTCAGGCAGTCTATCTTTGCAGTATATCCATTGGTGGTAGCAAATTTTATCGGCACAATATCTCGCTGTTTGAGAATATTTTTCTGCTTCAGATTTATTTTTTTCAGTCATCGGAATAGCTCCATGTCATATAATTTATTAGCGGCCCATCTGGTTTCAGCGCTATTTACAACTATATCTATCGCTTTCTTCTTAGCATCATTCCATCCGCGCATGTATTCTTCTGATTTGGGTTCGGTGTAGATTTGCCAATTATCATAATCTTCGAAGCTTACTTTAAAGTCTAAGATTATTTTATGACCTACTTCGTCTAGCAAAGTTCCATCAGATGTAAGCTCTATGTGTTCACCTCGTCCCCATACACTTCTCCTAATCTTCTTTCCATCCAGTAATGCTTGCATTGCTTCGCGGTCGTTCATATTTTAAAGCTCCATTTTAGGTGATAACCTGGGAAAATATTTTTTGTGTTTCTTTCTTGTAACTGTTTCATTACGCATTACTCCTCAATAATCTTAGATATGAATCTTGATAAACTGGCGGTTCTACAACTGCTGTAATGTGACTCATTCCCTGATTGTCTGCATAACAATAGATGGAGCAGAAAATACCAAGAGGATCGCGATACAAGTCTTCGGATTCAAAGTTAATACGTCGTTTACAATTACTACATGCGATATGCCAATCTAATATCATGATAATTTCTCCCTGATAAAATTATTAATCTCATCTTGCATTCCTTGTTCTTTTAACAGACCTTGCATAGCCTCCACTTGCGTTCTTGAAGCTTTAACTTGATCAGTCAAAACGGCTATCATTTTATCTACGAATTTCTTAGTTTCCAGCATGGCATTCAAAGCACCAGTACTTATTTCTAAACCTGAATACTTTTCTGCCATTTCTTTAATGACTTTTACTGCCTCTGGTTCGGTCTCCATTAATGCTTCTCCGTGAGTGATTTTTGTAAGACTAATAGCAATCCTTTTGCAGTAAGTTCAGGACAACTACCGACCAATACTTCAGCCGTATCTATGATATCTTTAGCCTGCAATATTTTGCCTCTATTAAATGCATCCTCATTGATTCTATCGATATACTGCCATTCCTCTTTTGTCATGACTAAGCTCCATTTAGTAATGTTTGAAACTGAGTTTACTTATAAATTATTGACACACTTTTTTGAACCACTAAGAACCAAAACCAACGCAAGGCTTCCGCATAATCAAATTTAGCGCCTGCGTCTACTAATATATCTAAATGTGCTTCACATGATGCTTCTGTTATCACGTAACCATCATTTTCAAACTGTTCTTCCGCTGCTGCTGCTGCATATTCAGCAGCTAAATATGAACTATTATTTGAAGAATCATTAATAAGATTTACCACTTCATCTAAAGAAAGAGCATTTTCGATTTGAATTGACATTTTTACTACTCCTCAAGTGATTTTAATTTAGTAAATTGCTTGACCGAATTCGTCAGTTTCTACATCCCAATCAACGTCGTTATCATTAGCCTTTTCTAGTTCTAACGAATCTTTTAAGTTGAATTGATTTGTAATGTGCTCTTGCTCATCCAATTTTTTTTCACGACTTAAGTTAAAGTTAATGAAATCAATTTCGTTTCTTGCACTGCTCATTATCATCCCCTTTGTTTATTTGCCCAACCCACAAGACAACTATAACGTCGTGTACACTTCAAGTCAACAACAAATATGAAATAATCTTTAAATATTTTGATTTATTATGATAAAGTGTGCAGCATACAAAATGAGGTAAAGTTCGATGCATAAAAATAATAGCAAAAAACCTCGGGAAAATAAGGCTAAAGTTGCAACTGAGGAGCAAGAAGCAAGAGCATTGATGAAATGGGTAAGGACTATTGGGATCAAAAAATACCCTGAATTAGCGTTATTTTATCATATACCCAATGGCGAGAAGAGGAATGTGGTAACAGGAGCAAGATTGAAGGCAATGGGGGTGATGGCTGGCATTCCTGACTATCATTTGCCCGTTGGAAGAGGTCCAATTAATAGTCTTTACATTGAGCTTAAGAAAAGAAAAGCTGGAAGAGTAAATAAGAACCAAGTTGATTTATTAGAGCGATTAGAGCTTGAGAATAACAGAGTGGAGATCGCTAGAGGTTGGGAAGAAGCAGTTAAAATAATAGAGGAGTATTTAGGATGAAATGGTTTTGGAATAAGAAGGAAGGACATTGTGTATGCAATCTAAAATTGGACACAATAATGCGGCGTATAAATTTTTTAGAACAACGAGTTACTCTTCATTATGTAGATGTGCATGAGCAGCTGAAGAAATTAGAATTCACTGATGATGAACATACAAAATGGCTAATTGATACACGTAAAAGTATTGATCTTAGTATAGAGACAGCATTATCTATGTCTGATATTGAAGATTGTATAGAAGATTTTTGCGGCGCTATATCACGTTTAAAGAGTAGAATAGAAGCATTAGAAAAGAAAGGAGGCAAGAAGAAATGAGTGATTTAACCAAAACTAATTCATCAATTTTCATATTAGCTAGTCAGATATTAGATATTTTAAACCGGGCTGGTATAGGCCATCTCCCAGATCATGAGGCTAATATCTTGGAACGCACAGTAGATACTATAAGCGACATGATTAGAGCTCAGAGAGACATTAAGAGGGCCATAGAGGCTGATGCGGAATCTACTAACTGACTAGATAAGACATTAGATAAACCCATTCATTTGCGTAGTCATAATGATTGGATGTATTTACTGTACAGGAATAGTGATGATGAAAGATCCAATTGATGAGTATGTGGCAGATTTAATGAGGCATGTAGAAATAGCATATGATTTCTTGTTGAGAGACTTAGAGCATGAAATGGACTTACAATTGTTCAATGGAAATCTGAGTGAAGAAAATTATACGCGCTTGAAAGCTCATTTGAATCTGATAATACCTGAGCTGGCAGCAGATCATCGTACGGTATTTGAATATTCGATGAAGAAGATTAAGCGCATTGGAGAGAAGTATAAGTGACCACTGAACTTTTAGATGCAATGATTACAATACCTATATTCGCCTTAGGCGTAGCAGTTGTATGCTTAATATTTTGGTTTGTTACGAAAGGAGTGGATTAGATGGTTGAGATTATGCTTTTTGTTGCTGCGGTGATACTTATAGTAATTGGGTTTTTAGCTTTTTCTGCGGGTATCATGATGTTAGTGAATATGATTTAGAAGGGAAAATTATGATTGATATACAAATTACTGATGAGCAATGGAATCTTATTCAAGAAAAAATTAAATTCAAAGATAAAGCTCAACGTATTGGTAGAAATCAAGCTTTCAAAAAGAAGCAATTAGATTTATCTGGATTAAATGAGGATGAGAAAATGGCTTGCGAGATGGGTTATCGCTTTGGTTTGAATCAAGTTGGACTTAATAGCGTTAATGATTGGCCTCTTCGTAAATGCGATGGCTGCAAGACATTTAAAAATGCAGACGAGATGATTGAAGATGAAGAGTATTACGTGAAGTGCAAAGAATGCGCATCTAAAGTTTTGGGAGTAATGAATGATTGAAGACGAAAACGGATGGATTAGTATTGATGATGCTTTGCCTTCTCCCCACGAAAGTGTTTTGGTTTTTCTTAAAGGCGACGATATGAATTATTGTCCATCTGCAATGTTTATGACGGAAGATTTTGATTGGATGTGGGATAGTTATTTGGGGGAAATTACAGGATGCACTAGAAGATATGATTTCGATCAAGTAACCCACTGGCGCCCCATCGTATTGCCTAAATGTTATGGGGGCGAAAATGCCAATAATTAACGGAAAATACGAATCATTACCTAGTAAACGTATGCGTTCATTGGAAGAAGCGGCTGGAGATTATAGCGCGCCTCTTTGCTTTTTCTATCGTGATAATGAGAAGATATCAGATCCAGACAATGAAATTTATGAGGACAAAGAATGACAAAAAAAGATACTTTGATGCTAATTGGATTTGTAATCAATTTAATATTTATTGCTATGTTGATTTTAAGTTATGCGCATGGAGGCTGGCTGGGATTTATCTATAGTTTCTTAACAATGTTCTTTGGGGATATTGGAATTATAATAGGGAAATCTTTGGAAAATGGCTAATCCAGATCCCGCAATCAATTACATGCTCAAATTTGAAGGTGGCTATTCAAATGACCCAGATGACAAAGGCGGCCCAACTAACTTTGGCATCTCTAGACGCTTCTTATTAATGCTAGATGACGATATCTGCTCTCCTGGGACGGAAGACGAGTACATTCGCAATCTAACTTTACCCCGAGCCATTGAGCTATATCACATATACTTCTGGCGACCTGCTTATGATGAGATTAATAGCCAAGACGTAGCCAATTACATTCTAGACATGGCGGTGAACCATGGCCCTGCTAAGTCCCACAAAATAGCTCAGAATGCTGCTGGAGTGGCTGTAGACGGCGTCATGGGGCCGCAGACTATCAGGGCTATCAATTGCAAGGAAAGACATGCATTGCTCACGGAAATGCAGCTATTACGCGCTAATTACTATAGAATAATTGCCAAGAATAATCCCAGTCAGGCTAAGTTTCTTGGAGATTGGCTACGAAGAGCGGCAGGTATGATATGAGTAGAAAATTATATGATTCTCTTTCTGAAGAGCATAAAGTTTTTGATGTAAGTGAAATTACGGGATTTCCAATAAAAACTTCTCTTACTTGTATTATTTTAAATTCACTATGGTTTCCTTTAGAATTGAATGAAAAAGATAAAGTGTATATGTTTAAAGGCATTGTAGACTTACTTACAGATATCTCCCTAAAAAATATGTTGGCGAAAGAGAATCCACGCATTGGATATAATCAAAGAAGGTCGCCATCAGATATGGAATGCTTAAATGACTGAACCAGAGCAAATCAGCACCCCCAAGACTATATGCAATTACATGCAAGACATGCTAGCTATTGTAGTAGTCTTCGGCATGTTCTTCGTCATTTACTGGATATTAACTGATGATGCTAAAGCTAAAGATGACCACTTGCTCTCAATGCTAATTATGGTGCTAGTCTATGAATTTCAAGCGGTATTTAGATATTTCTACGGCAGCATGACTCTATTCGATAGCGTTAAGGATTTTAATAATAAGGAAGATAAATAGATGGATATGAAACCAAAGATTTCTGAACTGGAAGAATATTGTCGGCTTAAAATGGTGGATTTAAATGATAGGATGACGGAAATAGAAGCTTCTAGAGAAGATGAAGGCGATCAAATGCCTAGAGTATATTCCTTCATGAAAGGCAAAAGATTGGCGTTTTTAGATATTATGGACAAGCTTCAACAACTCATAGAAGCCCTCGAAGAAATAGAGTCAAAATAAGGAAGATAAATAGATGCGAGGTCCAAAAGTCAGGGTTTATTCTATTGCAGCGCATCTTGAATTTAAATCTGCCACATGTATAGAGTTGGACGGAAAATGTCATGTGAGCTTTTGCCTAAATTCACATATAGACGGTATTATTCTTAACGACTTATGCAAAGCTTTTGAGGCTAATTTATCTGCGCTTTTATCTCATTGGTCTAATGGAGTTAAAAATATGAAGGAAAAAAATCAATGCCAAGATATGTAAGCACTGAAAAAGCAGTACGTTCATTCCACAAATTCACTAAACCAACTATCAAGAAGGTATTTGATAGACTCCGTGAATACATTCCTCAATCCCTAGCCTGTGAGTCAGCAGGCATCAGCCAACGTACCTTTGAGTTCTGGCTTGAAAAAGGCAGGGCAGATAGAGATAGCGGTCTAGAGAATGAACATACGCAATTGGTCATAGATTATACCAATTTAGTGTGCGATAATGTCCGTACTCAAATTGCGCAAATCACTTACGGCGAAAAAGGCTGGCAAGCCCGTGCATGGCTCCTGGAGAGACTGTATCGTATATTCTTCGGGTTGGATGGCCCAGAGATTGCAAAGCTCAGAGAAGAGATTGAGGAAGCTAAGCAGCTTATTGCGATGCGTAATGCAGAAACTATGAAACGAACTAAGAAAAGGAAATAGACAATGGGCAAGTTAACAACAATCAAGCGTAAGAAGCTTCCTAAGAATGAATTTGGATTACCTGGTGACAAAAAATATCCAATGCCAGACCGTTCTCATGCTGCTAATGCTAAGGCTCGTGCCGCGCAGATGGAGAAAAAAGGTAAACTATCTGAAAGTTCTGCTTCCAAGATTAAGGCTAAAGCGAATAGGATATTGAGCAAAGGTTAATGTTGAAACAATTGCAAAAGGAAGTGCGAGAGATGAAAGATTCCCTCTCGAGGACATCATTACAGCATCTATCAATAGAAGGGAATGAACTTGACATCCATTTCGAACCAGACAATAAAGTCTACATACCAACACCGACAGGTGAGCGGTTCCACGCGTCCAACCAATTCGTACGCCTGGTCTTGGGGCCTTATGGTTCCGGCAAGTCGACAATGTGTTGCATGGAGTTGGTTAAAAGAGCTTGTGAAATGCCAAAATGGCTTAATGGAGTGCGTCGTTCTAAATGGGCAGTTGTTAGAAACACCACCGGAGAGCTTACAAGTACGACTTTACAAACATGGCTTAGTTGGTTTGGAGAGCTTGGCGATATAACCAAGCGTCAGAAGCCTATATTGAACTACACTCATACTTTCAATGATGGGGATGGGATTGTAGAAATTGAACTGATATTTCTAGCCTTGGACAGGGAAGATGATTTACGCAAAATTAGGTCACTTGAAGTTACTGGGTGTTACATTAATGAACTCTCTGAAGTACCTTCAGGAGCCCTTGCTCATTTCAAAGGCCGTGTTGGTCGCTATCCTAGTACTGCTTTTTGCCATGATCCTTACTGGAGCGGCATTATCTGTGACTCTAACCCAACAGACATTGACCACTGGATGCCAAAGCTCTTTACTGACGCTGAATACGACGGAAGTCACGAGCTCTTCAGACAACCTCCAGGTCTCATTCCGGACTTAGATGGCAATTGGATAACCAACCCTAAAGCCGACAACATCAATAACCTTAGAACTGGCTACTACCCTGCAATGGCCCAAGGCCAAACTGCGGACTTTATAAAAGTATTCTGCTTGGGCGAATGGGGTTCAGTTGGCTTCGGCAAAAAAGTTTACCCAGAATATAATGACGACTTACATTCTCTAGAAGACATCAAAATCCTAGAAGGCCATCCAATCCAATTAGGATGGGACTTTGGCTTAACTCCAGCTTGTGTCGTCCTTCAAATCACTCCAATGGGGCAGATGTTAGCGGTAAAGGAATACACTATAGACAACATGGGCATTAAGACTTTCGTTGAGAATATCGTATTGCCTGGCTTAAAACGTGATTTTCCAGGCTGCAATATTGAATCATCGTATGGCGATCCTTCTGGTGTATCTCCTGACCAAATCATGGAAGAACTTTCTGCCATTGGCATATTAAATAGTTCCGGCATTCCAACCCAACCAGGACGTTCCAATATTATCGAACCAAGATTGCAGTCAGTTAGATTCTTTCTTAATAGGATGGTCGATGGTAAACCAGCCTTTGTAGTCTCTCGTCGCGGCTGTCCTATGCTTCGACGTGGCTTCGTCAAAGATTATTGCTATAGGCGCGTACATGCGCCTGGGGAAGAAAGATTTAGGGATGTCCCAGATAAAAACATAGCAAGTCATATACATGACGCGCTACAATACGTCTGCATGGAATTTGCAGCGGACCAAATCGTGTCTGAAAAAGCTCCCAAGAAGAAAATGAATTTCTATAATCCTGCATTCAACTGGGTTTAATCATGAAGTATGAGCGAAATAAAATAGCGAGCCCCGAAAAATACCAAGATATGGAAGAATCTCGTTTAGCTATGCTAGATGAGGCTGGTATTGATGAAATGGACGTTATTAGTGTTGCGCGGCAGAATGTGGCGGCCTGGACTTCATATTTTAGCGATAATAATACCCGCGGCAAGGACGACATGGAGTTTCTTTGCGTAGACCAATGGAATTCAATTGAACGTTCCGAATTCATTCGTCTACGTAAAACGCCGTTAGTGATTAATAAGTTGTATGATATGGTTAAAAAAATATCTGGCGAGCAACGTATGAATCGCCCAGATTTATTGGTCCGTTCAATGACAGGGAAGTCGACTCAAGAGCAAATTGATTTGCGCGCAGACTTGGTTCGAACCATATCGTATCAATCCCAAAATAACCTCGTTTACCAAATGGCATTTGATAATGCCTTATTCTTTGGCTATGGCGCCTTTCAAGTAGCTATTGAATATGAAAAACCTAAAAGCTTTAATCAAGTCATTCGTTATTATCCGGTGCCTGATCCTAGAATGTGCGGCTTCGATCCGCTGGCCCAAAAGCCACATAAAGGAGATGGTAATTACTGCTACAACATGTACATTTATAGCAAATCGGAATTTTATGCCGAAAACCCACACATTCAAGATGCCAATTCCTACGTTGACGACAAATTCACAATTGAATTCCCGTTCGAATCACGCGATTCAATCATCGTATGTGACTATTATCAGAAAGAGTGGTTCCCGACCACCATCTATGAGCTCAACGACGGAAGAACAGTCAACGAATTTGAATGGGAAGAAATAGAAAAAGAAACCGCTAGAGTTGCCAAGATTATTGGCGGTAATTCTCCGGTAGACAAGATTTTGAAAGAGATGCTGCCAGAGCGTGTAGATGAACGTTCTACCAAAGATTTCACATTAATGCAGTACCGACTCATTAAAGACAAGATTATCGAATTTACGGAATGGCCAGGAAAATTATTGCCAATGGTGTTTGTTGATGGCGATTCTAAATACATAGACGGCAAGCAACATACCCGTTCTTTTGCCCATATTGCTCGTGATGCACAAAAGTTCTTAAATTACACAATGAGCGAATTAGCGACGGAAATGAAGAACCGACGTCGCGAGCAATGGTTAGGTACTCAAGCCAATATTGAAGGCAATGAGGAGATGTGGCGCAACCCAGAAACTCAACAAGGCATATTGATTGCTGAAATTGACCCCAAATCTGGTTCCATGCCACAGAAATTACCGCCCTCTGAGATTCCGCAGACATTGCTGGGATTATATGAACGAACCACACAGGATTTACATGAACTTACTGGATTCCATGCTGCCAATCTTGGTCAGGAATCGAACGAAACATCAGGGATTGCCATTGCCAATCGCGCTATTCAGGGGAGCGCATCAGCCAGTGTGTATTTTGACAATTTCACCTCAGCTATTGAACAAGGCGGAAGAATTAATTTAGAACTCTTACCTCACGTTTATAGCAAAGAAAATCGCCATATGGTGGTCACAAAACCTAATGGAACTACCCAATCTGTAATACTAAATAGCAAGGGCGACCAAGGTCAGGACGTAAATACCCTTACTGGCGGCGAATATGACATTGAAATCGACACCGGGCCAAGTTTTGCGGTCCAAAAAGCTGAAAGCTTGAAGTTATTTATGCAATTAGCGTCATCCGGACCGCAAATATTGCCATTAGTAGCTGATTTAATGGCTGAGAATATGGACATTCAGAAACGCAATCAAGTAGTAGAAAGATTTAAGACTCTCGTTCCGCCTGCAATATTAGCCAAGGAAGAAGGGCGGCCCCCTCCGCCTCCTCAACCTGACCCACAGCAGCAGGCCATGCAAATGCAACAGCAATTAGCACAAGCGCAATTGAAGGAGCGAGAGCAAGAAATTCAGGTGAGACAAGCTAAGTTGGAATTGGATAAAGAGAAGCATCAATTAGACCAGATGAAAATGATGCTGGAAGCTGAAAAGCTAAAAGCTCAAATGAGAGGCGAACATTTCGATAGACACGCTGGCCATCATGCGACTATGCATAAGCATGATTTAGATTATTCTGCAAAAATAGCCAATACATTAGCTGGGATGCATAAAGGGCATGAAACCAACGAGCATACGTAGCACGTCTATTACATTGAGAATTGCGTCAAAAGACGAATGTTATGAAGCAACCAAAAGAACCATCGCTAAATACAGCGATGCCATTCACAGACTTACAGGGAATGAACTCTATGAAGAAAGAAAGATTATTGACCAATCCGGAAATAAAGACCTACATTGAAACTGAAGTTGTCGAGCAGGTCACCGCTTGGATATCAGAATGGAAAAATCAGATTCAGGCGCCTGCACGCTTTGGCACTCCTAATTGGGCAAGATTTGCAGCAATAGATCCCACTAAAGAACCAGAAGAGCGACCTGCTCTCGACAGTTTGAGTATAATGCGCTCGTCTTTATGATAGACTGATGTTGTTAAGACGCCAGCTACATAAAGAACCACTTCACTAAACCCACTTCTGCATAGCGGGAGTTGGTTTTTATCTCATCTACCAATGGCAGAGTGAGTTGGGCAAATCCTTCGGAGGCGCCCATTTTTATTTGCATGACTCATCATCAAACAACTAACATCTAATTCTATACAGCCCACATAAACATTGACTTCTCTTGCATGCCTCAAAGTGAGAGTTTCATGTTTAAGATGATATCCATGTGTTTTTTAGGTAGGTATTTTCACTGTAAGTCCGGAGCTAAATTTTGCCGTAAGGAATACTCTTTAATTTTTGATATAGAAAACGAGGGTGACCTCTGCCTTGACAAACTTTAAAAGTTCCATATAGAACATTTCACCACTTTTACCCCAAAATAGACCAATATTTAGGTGCATTTCCCCACTTTAACCCTAAAAACACACAAAATAATTGACACGATCCCCACTTTTGATATATTTGAGCTACGCAATGCTGCGGGACTTACGCGGTGTCGAAAATACCGTGGGGCTAACGTGAGGCCTATCAAATTCATGGGGCACAAGATGCCGAGGAGACGATATGCAAGATGAAACTCAAGATTCTGGAATGGAAAACAATCCAGATGAAGTTATGGATACATTAGGTGTTGGCGACGACGACCATAAGAGTGAACCAGTTCAACCAGCTGAAGATGACTTGCCGGGACATATTAAACAACGATTAGCCCGTCAGGAGAAAAAGCATGCTAAGGAATTAGCTGCTATCAGACGCGAAATGGCTGAAAGGATGAATCCTATTCCCTCTCACGGTCAACCAACTGCTCCTTCTGAATCCTACCAAACTGACCATCAAATACAGTTACGCAATGAAGTCCATAAAGTTCTTCATGAAGAACGTGAACGCGAGAAACAGCGTCATGTTGAAGAACAGTATCAGAAGATGCACCAAGATTTGGGCGCTGCTGGTCATAAATATGAAGACTTCGAAGATGTCGTAATGGGTGATGACGTGCCATTCACGAGCGCTATTCGTGATGCAGCATTACTAATCCCTGCCGACATGCGAGCTGATGTTTTATATAAGCTTGGAAAAAACAAAGATGAGTTAAAGCGCATATTGAAGCTCCAACCGTTAGAGCAAGCACAAGAGGTGATTAAGCTTTCTCACGGTTTGATGGGCGGCGATAGGTCTAGCAGTCACGGTTCGAAGCCATTAAATCCAATGAAAGGCAATCCTTCAGTTAACAACTCTGCTCGCGGCGTAAATGAAAAGACATCAGTCAGTGAATTACGCAACAGAATGAAGTCAGGTTGGAAATAGCTGAGCTTTAGCGATTCTCAATCTGACAAAAATTAACTTTTTTGGAGATTGAGAAAATGGCTAATCAGTTTATTAATACCGAGCTCGTCAGTAACACCGCACTTGCAATGTTTGCTAACAACGCTCCCTTCTTGATGACCGGCTCCCGCATTTACCAAGACGATTTCACCAGTCGTGGTTATAAAATCGGCGATACTCTTCAAGTCCGCAGACAAAATCAATATATCGTTGGCGACGGCTCTACAGCTACTCCCCAAGATATTATCGACACCGTTGAAAATATCACTGTAAATCATCAGTATCACACGATGGTTCAGTATACCATTCAAGACTTAAGCTTAAACATCCAAGACTTCACCACTAAGTTCATTCAACCTGCGATTCAAAACATCATCACGCAGATGGAAACTGATTTGAGTCGTGCGCTTGAATTAGAAGCTAACTTCTATACTGGCACTGCTGGCACCCCCATCAATTCTTTCACCACTGTTGATTTGGCTGGTGCTAAATTACTGGAACAAGGCGTTAACATTGCTAGCGATACTTACTTAGCAATGACTGTGCGCGATGGTTCTGCATTGAAAGGCTCCTTATTAAACCAATTCACTCCGGTATTCAACGAAGATATCGTCCGCAGTTCTGCGATTGGTCATTTGTCCTACTTCGACATTTTCCAATCCCAAAATATCCAACGTCACATTGCTGGCGCAGGACCAACCTTATATCCTGGCGATACTTTGACTGTAAACGGCGCTGTAGTTTCTGGTAACACCATCGTATTAGCTGGCGCTACTGCAAGCATTACTGATTACTTCTTACCTGGCGATTTGATTTCTATCGCTGGCGTACAGTCTGTAAACCCAGTAGGCCGCGCATCA
>Ga0210396_10000970_pt1 | contig 32817 bp, 30 predicted proteins | sample IncBWH17OmetaG_FD_155466 | JGI IMG/M metagenome (GOLD analysis project Ga0210396, IMG submission 155466) | Forest soil microbial communities from Barre Woods Harvard Forest LTER site, Petersham, Massachusetts, United States - Inc-BW-H-17-O ...
CGAGGATGTTGGTGTACTTGTGGTGCTGAAAGTTGTGGGTGGATCGCCAGTGCTTGGACACGCCGCTCATGTCCCACTCCCACGTCGAGGAGTGGATCTCGGGATCGTTCATCCAGTCCCACTGGCCATGCATGACGTTGTGGCCGATCTCCATGTTCTCGACGATCTTGGCCAGACCGAGCGTCACCGTTCCCGCCCACCATGCCGAACGTCGTGAGCTCGCGGCCAGCATGAGCCGGCCAGCGACATCCAGAGCACGTTGCGCGGCGATGGTGCGGCGGATGTAACGCGCGTCGCGCTCGCCACGGGAATCCTCGATGTCCAGCCGGATCGCGTCTAGCTCAACGCCGAGATTCTCGATGTCGGCGTCGGTCAGGTGAGCGAAGGCCGGAACGTCAGTAATCGCGATGGTTTCTTCCCTTTCGTTGGGCTTGTTTCGGGCTGCTGTGCCGGGTGTCAACGTTCATCGGTGACGAAGATTCGCAAAACCGCCCCGGCCCAGTCAAGCCACCGAAGAGCGCCTAATCGACTGGCGGGGCGGCTATCCCGGTGACTTGATGCGACAGGGCTGGGAGTAACCCCGGCTGGTCAGTAGTAGTGGCGGCGGCCGCCGACGGCGTGTCCCGCCCGTCCGGCCACGAACAGTATCAGTCCGACGACGAGGAGGAGGACCCCGATGACGAAGCAAAGATGAGCGAAGGCGAAGGTAGGGACGAGGCTAGGGAGGATGAGCCCGAGCACGATAAGGACGATTCCGAGGACGATCATGACGTTTACCTAGTTTCTGTGCGGATGTTTTGGAGGAGGGTTCTCCGGGTCAATGATGGAACACATCATTTAGCTTGGCCCACAACCGGTTTGGCGTTGCCGCCAGCCGATCAGCGCGTTCTTCGGCGCACGGGCGGGTATTTGGAGTGGTGGTCCGCCGAATTGCGGACCAGCCAAGGCGAGCGAAATGCGCATGGTGTCTTGAATGCAATGGGTCGGTGTCGGAATGTTCGGCGGGAGCAGACGCTCATCAAGCTCAGCGGCGTACAGCCAAACTCTTTCCGAACGGGCTGGAGGACTCAGCAACTGCAACTTTACACCTGTTGGGTACCCCCGGCCACACGTCCTGATGTGACAAGTCAAACCATACGGGTTGCAATGGTTGGCCGCCGAATCCGTCGTGGCCGTGGTGATTGTAAGTGTGCAGCCAGGTCCAAAAAGCCTGGCAGTGTTCGGTGTCGCGCGGGAGCCGGGCGCGGGCGCCCCTGGGGCTCGATGACTCGCGCGGCAGGTAAGGGGGCTGGTGTTCGGTGAGGATCGGTCGTGGACTATCAGCCGCCGTCTATCTTGTACCAATTTCCTATCGTTGGGGAATCCTCAGAATAGACCGACAGATGCGATACCCCCTCGTGAGCGCCTGCGCCGTAGCCTCTTGCCGCGAGTTGTTCGACTCCCAAACCCCAGCCCCTAAAGGTGAAGCTCTCTCCGGTGGTGGCATCGGTGACCTCGAGCTCAGCTGGATCGAAGACGATCGCGCTGTTGTTGACGAGATCCAGTCGCCAGAGCGGTAGTTTCGCGATTACCTCGAAGTGAGCACGAACCTCCTCGGTGGTCGCGAACTTGGGGCCGCTGGCGACGGTCTGGTCTAGCCGATGAACCGTAAACTGTTGTGTGGATTGGTCCTCGAGGCTGGTGATCGCGGTGACCGCGTACCCCAGCGGTTGCGATATTTCGTTGAGTCGATTGCACTCGCCGGCAACATCGGTCATGTGCTGAGCTTGCTCTTTGTCGATCATTCAGTCCCTCTCATGGGCATGTCACCGAACCCATAATCATTGTGAACCGTGCAGCGGCAGTTCGGCCGCAAGACGACCTGGTGGTCCGGGCTTAGCTCGGATTGCGTCGGGCGCGGGCGCGCCGCACGGCTTCATCGACGATGTGTTGCGCCACCTCAGTCAGTTTGCGGTGTTCGGCTTGGCTGATCGTTCGCAGCTGGGCGAACGCCTCCTCGGCGGTGCGCCCGCTACGTCCCCGGATCAGGCCGATCGCCTGATCGATCACCGGGCGCGTCAACAGCGCCTTCTGCAACTGGGCGGTCAGCGCCATCGCGTGCGCGAGAACTTGGGCGTTATGCACCGCCACCGCAGCGGGTTTGGCGAACAGTTCCCCCAGTTCGGCGGCGTGCTCATCGAAGACGTCTTTGCCGTGGGCGTAGACATTGATCGCGCCGATCACCTGACCCGACAGCAGCAGCGGCAGCGACAGCGCACTGTGCACGCCCAAGCGGCCCACTCGGGGACCGAACCGCGGCCACATCTTCTCCCCACCCAACGACCCAGACCGCACCGTGCGCCGCTCCAGTGCCGCGGTGATGCAGGGCCCCTCCTTGAGGGTCACGTACTGAATCTCGTCGATCTCGGCGACAAACGGGGTGCTCGCCGCCAACGCCTCCACCATGTTGTCCACCCGGTCGACCTGCAACAAGGTAACCCCGGCCCCGTCGGCGCCCGGTATCGCGTGCACCGCGAACGTCGACACCTCAGCCAGCAACTCAGGCAACCCCAGACTGCCCGCCACCAAGCCTGCCAGGGCGTTGATCCCGGCCCGCAAGTCGGCGGCATCATCAGTAGCCTGCTGCGCGCTCAGCGACCCCAACGGTAAGCCGTGGGCGTCATCGGTGAACTGCGTCATACCTGCGCTCAATAGTCTTGGCGGAGCTGGGAATCGACACCGAAGTCCAGCACCCTACTCATGGCGCAACCGTCACGAGATGGTTGTCAGGACCATATTACGCCGGCAGTGACGGCGTAGAAGCATACTGTCGCGCACACGAGCAGTCCAACGGGTGTAGCGTCGAGGGTGCTGAGAATTTCAGCTCGTCCGGGATGAGTTCAGCCGCCCGCCGCTTAACTCAAGGAGCATCGGCTCCGAGCCCTCACACGCCGGTGATCAAATGCACGTCAGGTCACCATGACCACGTCGCTTGCTTTCCATCAACGCACTCACCTGCTGGCGCCCCAGATCTCGACGGCGGCTGCCTCGCGAGCTTCCTCACGCCCGACAACGGCTTCCTCTGTGGCTGAGGGCCGAACCCTAGATTCCTCGATATCGATGAAGGACATGCCATGAAGGCTTTGATCATCCCGTTTGTGGTGCTCGTTATTGTCGGCCTGATCGTGTTGTCGCTTTCGATCAGAGTGGTGACTCAATACGAGAAGGGTGTGTTATTCCGCCTCGGCAAGGTGGTGGGTGTCAAGGGCCCCGGGCTGGCCGTGATCATCCCTGTCATCGATCGGCTGATGAAGGTGTCGTTGCGAATTGTGACGATGCCGATCCAGTCCCAGGGCATCATCACCCGCGACAACGTCAGCGTCGACATTTCGGCGGTCGCCTACTTCCGGGTTGTCGACGCGGTGAAATCGGTGATCGCCATCGAGAACGTCCACGCCGCGATCAACCAGATCGCGCAAACCACGCTGCGCAAGGTCGTCGGCCAGCACACGCTTGACCAGGCGCTGTCGGAGACCGACACCATCAACGCCGATATCCGGAAGATCCTCGACATCGCAACACTCGAATGGGGTGTCGAAGTGACGCTGGTCGAGCTCAAAGACATCCAGTTGCCCGACAGCATGAAGCGCGCGATGGCTCGGCAAGCCGAGGCCGAGCGCGAGAAGCGAGCCAAAATTATTGCGGCGGAAGGCGAATCAATGGCCGCCGCCGCATTGGGCGAGGCGTCGGACACGATGATGGCGCACCCGTTGGCCCTGCAACTGCGCAACCTGCAAACGCTTGTCGAACTCGGGGTGGAGAAGAACACCACCATCGTGTTCCCGGCGCCGCTAATGAGTGCGATCGGTGAACTGGGCGCCTTCCTCGCCAGAGAAGGTGCTGCCGTCGCGTCCCCACCGCAACCGGTCACCACCACCAATGGGGCCGACACGTCAACGCGAACCGGGTAGCCGCGAGTCGACCAAAGGACCACCACAATGACGACCCGAACACTTGAACCAGAAGTCCTGCACAAGATGGACGCCTACTGGCGGGCGGCGAATTACCTGTCAGTCGGCCAGATCTATCTGTATGACAACCCGTTGCTCAAACGACCACTCCAGCTATCGGATGTAAAACCGCTCGTAGTCGGTCATTGGGGAACGACGCATTTCACGCCGCCCCGCTCTGCGGGCACACCCCTGGTGCCGTCCGCCGGTGCATTCCAGGATTGACTCAGGCACGAACTGGAGGTTGGTCATGCCCGACACCGTGGTGGATGTCGACATACTCAGGGCCGCAGTGCAGTTGGCGTGCCGGGCTCCGTCGTTGCACAACAGCCAGCCCTGGCAATGGGTTGCCGAGGGTGCGGGGCTGCACCTATACGTCGATCACAGCCGGATTCTTCCCGCCACCGACAAGTCGGGGCGGGAAGCCCACATCAGCTGCGGCGCCGTGCTCGACCATCTACGCGTCGCGATGGCGGTCGCCGGGTGGACTGCCAACGTCGACAGATTTCCCGATCCGAATAACCTCGATCATCTCGCGTCACTCGATTTCAGCCCAATGAGCCTCGTCACCGATGGCCATCGCCGCCGGGCCGACGCGATCCTGCACCGCCGCACCGATCGGCTTCCCTTCGCCGCACCGAGGAACTGGGAGTCCTTGAAACCTGTGCTGCGCGACGCCGCCGATGCCGGCACGGTTCATCTCGACGTAATAGCCGACGAGCTGCGCCCGGAACTAGCCAGGGCGTCACAACTTACCGAATCGCTGCGGCTCTACGATTCCTCGTACAGTACCGAATTATTTTGGTGGACAGGCCATTACGAGAATTCTGATGGGATTCCGCGCAGTTCGTTGGTGTCGGCGGCCGAAAATGATCGGGTCGACGTCGGACGGACCTTCCCGGTTAGCGCTCACAACGAGCGGCCGGTCGGCATCAGACAAGACCAGTCCACAGTGCTGGTTCTGTCCACCGACGAGGACGCCCGCGATGACGCCTTGCGGTGCGGTGAAGCGTTGTCCGCGGTGCTGTTGGAGTGCACGTTGGCCGGGATGGCGACATGCACACTGACCCATCTCACGGAGCTCCAGTCCAGCCGTCACCTCATCGGCACCTTGACCGGGCGGGCAGCTGTGCCGCAAGTTCTGATCCGCGTCGGCGAAGCCTACGTCCTCGGCGAAGTGCCTCCCGTGACGCCGCGGCGGCCAGTGCGCGATGTTCTGACGTTTGACCGCGATACATGCGACTGATGAAGGGACCGAGTCGGTTCGGGGTCACAACACTCGATCAGCGTTTTTCGGTACGGCGAGAGTGTGCGCATCGATGAATCTGCCGATATCGATTGCGGCGACAATACCCACCACCTGACCACGGTCCACCACCAGCGCCCGGCCCGGCCGCTCGGCGCTAGCCGCTCCAGCAAGGAGGTCAGCGGCTCATGCGGTGCGGCAGTGACGACTTGGTCCATTGGCATGGCAGCATCGCGCACCAGGGTGGTGCCGCGTTCGCCCGGAAGGAGGGAAGCGCGGTATCCAAGTAGTGATCCTGGGCTCGTGTTTCGTCATGGTGCCTTTATGAGGGCCGCGCCACGATCACCGGCATACGGACAGATTGAACAACCGCGTTGCTGACCGACCCTAAGAACGTGCGGGTTAGGGCATTCCGGCCGTGACTCCCAAGTACGACAAGCTGTGCAGATTGGGATGTTTCGACGAGCGCGCGGGCTGGCTGCTCACAAACCAGGAGCTTGCGCACAGTCACGTCGGGATAGCGTTCCTGCCAACCCGCTAGCGCCTCGCTCATAAGACGCTCTTCTTCTGCCTTGACCGCCGGCCAGTTCACACCCGGAACTTCGACGAGCTCTTTGTTACTCCACGCATGGAGTGCTATCAAGTCGACGCTGCGACGCGAGGCTTCGTCAAATGCGATCTCAGTAGCGAGCTCTGAAGCTGATGAACCGTCCACTCCCACGAGAACAGGAGCCTTTGTGGGATCTGGCATCTGCGGTTCTCCGTCATGGATGACGGCCACGGGGCAACGGGCGTGCCGCACCAGTCCAGAACTGACCGAGCCGAGCAAACCGCGAGCCAGAGCACCGCGTCCATCGGTGCCGACGACGATCAGTTCCGCATCTTCGGACCGGTCGACGAGCGTCGGGCCGGGGGCCGAAAACTGCAATTCGCCATTGATTGTTATCTGCGCAGTTTCGTTCGCGATGTCATGGGCGATCTTCGATGCGTTTGCGAGAATGCCGCGACCCTCCGCTTTCTGCCATCCCGCCAGCTCTTCTAGCACCTTGGCCTGCGACCATGTCCGAGCCATGGGATCTTGCACGTGCATCAAGGTGAGCGGTACGCCGCGCAGGACAGCGTCGTGCGCGGCCCAACTAACAGCGGCATCCGATGCGGGCGAACCGTCGACGCCGACGATGATGCCGTGCTTTGTTGTTGAGGACATTTTGATTTCCTTTCGTTAAGGGGAACGCTATGCCGCGTCCCACCGCCCGTCGTGAGGCTTTGGTCCTTACTCAGTCGTTAGTGCGTGCTGCGAGCGTCCCGATCGGCCCGGGCGTTGTGTAGGCGTCCGCGAACGATGTGCTCGACGAGGATCGGGACGAATGCCTGAATCGGCGCGTTGCTGAACTGATCGGCGGCTTCGCCGACCCACCTGGAGATGAGCGCGGCTTGCTCTGGGTCGGTGTTGCCGGGCAGCCGGGCAAGTCGCGCAGCGAGGTCGTGCAGGGAACGCGTCTCGGCGGCGGCTGCCGCGGTGACCGGATCACCCGGGTGTGGCTGGACAGAGTGATACGCGGCGGCCGTCATGGCCTTTGAGGCACTCGCACCGTCGGTCTCGGGCGGCACGACGCGCAGGTTGATGGATCGACCGGTGTCGGCGATCACGACCAGCGTAGGAGGATCGGGTGAGACAAAGCCTTGCAGGTGCACCGGGTGGCCTGTCAGGTCCAGGTGGTCGGGCGCAGCGTTCCAGGCGTCGCGGTGATAGCCGACGAGGCCGATCGAACCGAGTTGCGCGGACAGCTCTGCAAGCAACGCCGGCAGCTCGGCTGGCAGTTCGGTTGAGCGGGGCCACCAAGCTCCGTCCAGGTAGGGCTCCGCTGGCCTGTTCGGATCGAGCTGCAGACGGAGAGGCGTAGCCGTCGCCACGTTGCCGGCCTGGGCTGGTGAGCGAACGGTGTTCGGGTCTTCAGTCATGCGGATACTCCGTTGCCCGGTCAATGGATGACCGAAGGGAAGCCCCGAGAACCGTGCCAGCGAGACCGCCAGGCGTTAAAGGGCTCTCGGTACTGTCGAGCGTAACCCCCTGGCATGGACAGCAGATGAACTCGATCGGGCGCTGTCGCAACCGCGCCTGCCGCTGCTTTCTACCGAGACGACAACTTCGAACTCTCGCAGCGAACCCATCGCGTCGATGACCCGTCGACGCCCTTTTTCGGCCGCATGGTGGAAGGCGTCGTGGGTCGGCCCTTCGCGCTAGAGCGCTATCGAGTGGGTGTCGCGACGAGTGAGCTGAGCCGAGAATTCGAGCGGGCCGACAAGATCGACCCGGACTCGCCAACCAGCGACACGCCGCGCGGAGATGATGCCGGCCAGGAAGTCCCACCACGGATGCCCAAGGCGGGTTGACTTTCCGGACGCCTGGAGCGCATCCGCGGCGGTGGCACATCGGCTGAAACGGACCGGTTGCTAGAGGAGCGCGACAGATGGCCCAGAACCGCTGAGCGCCGACGAATGCCGAGCTAGATTGCCAAGCTCGCGGGAACCCAATGAAACTTCATGTGCCGCAGCGCTTCTGTTGGCATTGGCCATGCGCGCCAGAGTCTGCCGCTACGCCGGCAACGGGACGAAATCACCCTGCAGCCCGACCACCTGGGCCGAGACCGGATGGCAATTTGACGAACCGGTCATCACGCCTCGGTTCAGCAGCCGCCGCTAAACCGGTGATTGACCAGTGGCGTTGGCGGGAGGATCCTCAGGGTGATCGCCGAGACGAACTCTCGAAGAGTGGACGTCGTCGACCTATCAGGACGATTCGGGAGCGCAATGAGTTCGGAACATGCCATAGAACAGGTGCCGATTTCGGAGATCCGCGAGGGTGACATGCTCCAGGACCCCCGGTCGGGAAGATGGATCAAAGTCACCCAAACGGCCGACAGCAAAATACCCGGCACTGACAAGTCCGATGGGGAGACGCCGGTGATCGAGGAGTACCGCGTCTACTACGGCGACGGAGGTGAAGCGATCGATTCCCGGCTCGTTACGGGCCTGGTCAATCGTCAGGTGCGCGAGTAGTCGCGGGCGAGCCGACTTAACCTCCGCCGCAAGCATTTCCGCTTTCCGACTGCGCCACCGCTGAGGTGTTTCACGGCTGCTAAGACTTCGTGGCTTCCCGTTTGGGCCAACCCCAGAGTCCGCGCATCGTCCGTTACTTTTCGTCGCCCTCTACGTCGGTCCACGCGCCCGCCGCGCAGCTATGTGGCTGTTTGGCGCCGCACCGGATGACGTCGAGCGTCCCGTCGTTGTGCTTGACGTACGCGTCACCGAACCGCATATATTTGTCGGCTACGCCGTCTTGAAGTGTCACGGTAGCTGTCATGGTTCAAACCTCCAGATCCGCCGGCAAAATGCCGGCGGATCGTGGGTGATCAGCCCACGTGTAAATCAGTCAATAAGACGTACACACGAATCGGAGAAAGCCGTGTGATCACGAAATGCGAACCGTCGTTGGTCCGTACTCAGCGCACCTGCTCGGGAATCGAATTCAGTGCGTCCAGAACATGTTCCGCCAGTGCGCTTGCCGCCTTGTCTCCGAGCTTGGAATGAGACACGATGGTGTCCCTGACCAATTCGAGACGTTGGACGTAGGGCGAGCGGAACGTCGTTGGTGAAGTCATCAAATGTTCCTTTTTGTCGAGCATGTTCGCTCGCAACCGAGCTGCCCGATGCCTACGACGTTACGCCGTTTCTGATCGCTGGGGGTGAGTAGCGTGGAGACGGTCACTGCCGCACCATCGATAACCGCCGTGCGTGCTGCGTGTGGAGTAGGGTCGAAAAATCGGGACCGACCAGGCCCCCATGACGAAGGGGTCCATTGATGACTGATAAGTCTCCTCGGCAAACCATGAGTAAGAAGTCTGGAAAGTCATTGAAGGAGAAACGCGCCGACAAGCAAGCCAAGACTGCCCGCCGTGCCGCGTCTACCGATGCGTTATTTCACGACAAGAAGCGCTGAACCACAACGACTTTTTGTCGCTTGCCCTAGACGGCAGCAAAACCGCGATGAGCGACCGGACATCGGACGGGGCGCATCGACTTACCTGGCCGCGACCGGGCAGACATAACAACCGTTTCTCGGCAGGTGGCCGCCGCTCACCACGGTCATGTCCGAGTGCCACCGCCTATTTGTTGCGTTTGGCGTTTGCCGGCCGACGAAGCACTCGCGTTTCCAGTTCGACGGGGGACCGGCGGGGTACGCTCCCCGAATGACGCGACGTCCGACGATGGCCTCCCGGGCAAGATGGTTGCTACGAGGCCGCCCTGGCGACTACATGCTCGCACTAAGCGATGCAATGGCTTCGCTGCCAGTGGTCGGCAGGCACCTGGAGCCGCTGGGCGGCGTGACCGCGATGGGCGTCTGGGGTTACCGGTTGGCGCCGGGCTTCTTGTCCGCGTCGGCGAAGACATGGCTGACTCCCGGCATCGGCGAGACCCGCAAGGCCGAGCGTGACCAGACTCAATCGGTCCTGGACGCCGCATTGCGTGGCGTTGTGTCAGGCCCTGACCTCGACATCGAGTGGCCGGCGCCCGACCGGACTCCGCCGTTTTGGCGCGCCCGACAACACCGTCGTCATCTGCACCGCACGTCGGTGAGGTACGGCAAGGAGCCGGCGCAGCTGTTGGACGTGTGGCGTCGCAAGGATCTGCCGGTACGGCCGGCTCCCGTGCTGATCTTCGTGCCCGGCGGCGCCTGGGTGCACGGGGGTCGGCAACTGCAGGGCTATGCGCTGATGTCACAGTTGGCCGAATTGGGGTGGGTCTGCCTTTCGGTGCAATACCGGGTCTCGCCCCACCACCGCTGGCCATCTCACATCACCGACGTCAAAACCGCCGTTGCGTGGGCCCGAGCCAACGTCGACAAATTCGGCGGTGACCGCAATTTCATTGCGGTAGCGGGTTGTTCGGCCGGCGGGCACTTGTCCGCGCTGGCCGGACTCACCGCCAACGACCCCGAAATGCAGACCGAGCTGCCGCCCGGCTCGGACACCGCGGTAGATGCTGTGGTGGGGATCTACGGCCGCTACGACTGGGAGGACCGGTCGACCACCGAGCGGGCGCAGTTCGTCGATTTCCTCGAGCGAGTTGTGGTCAAGCGCAGGATCGACCGCCATCCTGAGGTGTTCCGCAACGCCTCGCCGATCGCCCGGGTACACCCCGACGCTCCGCCGTTCTTGGTGATTCACGGCAGCAGCGACAAGGTTATACCGGTCGAGCAGGCGCGCAGTTTCGTCGAGCGGCTGAGGTCGGTTTCGCGTTCGGTGGTCAGCTACGTGGAGCTGCCCGGCGCCGGGCACGGTTTCGATCTGACCGACGGCGCGCGCACCGGCGCGATGGCGACCGCTGTCGGGCTGTTCCTCAACCAGGTTCACCGCAACCGGATGATCACGGCCAAAGAAGTCATTTAGCCGCCGGCCGACTGTATGGTCCCTGCCATGAGGGGAACGCGCAGGTGAAAAGGCTCAGCGGCTGGGATGCGGTGTTGCTGTACAGCGAGACACCGAACGTGCATATGCACACACTGAAAATCGCCGTGATCGAGCTGGATCCCGACCGCCGCGACTTCGGCATCGACGAATTCCGTCGGGTCATTCACAGCCGGTTATACAAGCTGGAACCGTTCCGCTATCAGCTCGTTGACATCCCACTCAAGATGCATCACCCGATGTGGCGGGAAAACTGCGACGTCGACCTGACCTACCACGTGCGGCCGTGGCGAGTGTCTGCTCCGGGCGGTCGTCGCGAGCTCGACGAAGCCGTCGGCGAGATTGCCAGCACGCCGCTGGATCGTGATTACCCGCTGTGGGAGATGTACTTCGTCGAGGGCTTGGCCAATAACCGGATCGCGGTGGTCGGCAAGATCCACCACGCGCTCGCCGACGGGGTGGCCGCGGCGAATCTCTTGGCCCGCGGTATGGATTTAGCGCCCGGCCCGCAGTCTGGCCAGACCCGGTATGCACCCGACCCGGCTCCGTCCAGTGGGGAGCTGGTGCGGTCGGCGTTCGTCGATCATTTGCGCCATATCGGGAGAATCCCGCGGACCATCGGCTACACCGCGCAGGGTATCAACCGGGTGCGCCGCAGCACGCGAAAGCTCTCACCAGAACTGACTATGCCGTTCACTCCGCCGCCGAGCTTCATGAATCACATGCTCACTCCTGAGCGCAGATTCGCGACCGCGACCTTGGCGCTCGCCGACATCAAGGAGACGGGCAAAGCCCTCGGCGTCACGATCAATGACATGGTGCTGGCGTTGTCCGCGGGCGCGTTACGCAAACTGCTGCTGCGCTATGACGGCAAAGCCGATCACCCGCTGCTGGCGTCGGTGCCGGTTAGCTTCGACTTCTCGCCGGAACGCATTTCGGGAAACTACTTCACCGGCATGATGGTGGCGTTGCCGGCCGACGTCGATGACCCGTTGGAACGCGTGCGGCGCACCCATGATTACGCTGTCGACGCTAAGGAGAGCCACCAACTGCTCGGGCCGGAGCTGGTCAGCCGGTGGGCGGCTTATTTTCCGCCGGCGCCGTCAGAGTCGCTGTTCCGCTGGTTGGCCAGCCGCGACGGCCAGAACAAGGTGCTCAACATACCGATCTCCAACGTTCCGGGTCCGCGCGAACAAGGGCGGGTCGGCGGCGCACTGGTCACCGAGATCTATTCGGTGGGACCGTTGACTACCGGCAGCGGCCTGAACATCACGGTGTGGAGTTATGTCGACCAGCTCAACGTATCGGTGCTTTCCGATGGTGCTACCGTCGACGACCCGCATGAGTTGACCGATGCGATTATCGATGAATTCATCGAAATCCGCCGTGCTGCAGGGCTTTCCGAAAAGCTGACGGTCGTCGAAAACGCGATGGCGCAGGCCTAGCCTTTCAGATGGACTAGCAGATCACGGCGAGAGATCTTGCCAGTGCTGCTGCGGGGCAGTTCGTCGAGCACGACGATCTCGCGAGGCACCTTGTAGTTGGCCAGGTTGTCGCGCACATGCTGCTTGAGGTCATCCGCGCTGGCCGGTGCGCCCTGCGCCAGCACCACGAAGGCCGCCAGCCGTTGTCCGTACTGTTCGTCGTCGACTCCCAGCACTGTCGCCTCGGCGACATCCGGGTGCGCCGCCAAAGTCTTTTCCACTTCAATCGGATAGACGTTCTCTCCGCCGGAGACGATCATCTCGTCGTCGCGCCCGACCACGTACAGCCGCCCCGCGTCGTCCAGGCGGCCGACGTCACCGGAGGCCATGAAGCCGTCATGAAAGTCCTTGCCCGCCCCGGTGGTATAGCCGTCGAAGCGGTTGGAGTTGCGCACGAAGATCTGACCGACCTCGCCGGTGGCCACCTCGCGGAAATCGTCGTTGAGGATTCGTATTTCGGTTCCGATCGTGGGCTTGCCCGCAGTGTCCGGCGCTGCCCGCAGGTCGACGGGCGTGGCGGTGGCGATCATGCCGGCTTCGGTGGCGTTGTAGTTGTTGTAGATGATGTCGCCGAACTCGTCCATGAACCGGGTGACGACGTCGGGACGCATCCGGGACCCCGACGCGGTGGCGAACCGCAGCGAACGACCGCTGTAGCGACGTCGCACCTCGTCGGGCAGGTCCATGATCCGGTCGAACATCACTGGCACCACGCATAATCCGGTGGCCTGGTGGCGGTCGACCAGAGCCAGGGTCGCCTCGGGGTCGAACTTGCGCCGGGTCACCACCGTGCAGCCCATCGACGCCGCAAAGATCAGTTGTGAGAAACCCCAGGCGTGAAACATCGGCGCCACCACCACCGTCGTTTCTTCGGTGTGCCACGGCACGCGATCCAGCATCGCTTGGAGCTCAGTCGTGCCGCCGCCGGAATGCTTGGCGCCCTTAGGATTACCCGTCGTTCCTGACGTCAGCAGGATCAGTCTGCCTTTTCGGTCCGTCTTGGCGCGCCGTCGGCCGGCGTGGGCGGAGATCAGCTTCTCGACGGTCGTGTCGTGGGCCTCAGGATGGTCGGTCCACGCGACGACGCGGGTGATGGTGGGCTTGTCGACCAGCGCACGGTCCACCGAGTCGGTGAACTCCTCGTCGTAGATCACCGCGTCGGCGCCTTCGCGGTTGACCACGTCGGCCAGCGCCGGACCGGCGAATGACGTGTTCAGCAACAGTATGTCGGCGCCGATCCGGTTGGCCGCTATCAACGCCTCGACGAAGCCACGGTGGTTGCGGCACATGATGGCAACCACTTCCGGTGTGCCGCCGGGCAGCGCCTGCAGCCCCGCCGCCAACGCGTCAGCGCGTCGGTCTAGCTCACGGAATGTCAGTGCCCCGATCTCGTCGACCAGTGCCGGGCGGTTCGGGCAGCGTTGGGCTGACATCGCGAAACCGCTTGTGACGGCGAGGCCTTCGCGACGTACGACGGCGGCGATGCGCAGATACTTGTCCGGTCTCAGGGGTGCGATGATTCCCGCGCGAACCATGGTGGCCAGCAGGCCGAGCGGTGCCATCGCCGCTACGCTACTAGCCGATTACCGGGAGGCGGCGCTCTTTGGCTAACTTGTCGAGCGCCTTCTGCATGACACGGCGCACGTGGGCATCGACCGCGTCGATGTCGGGGTCCTCGCCGAACTCCGCTGTCACGTCGATCGGGTCCAGCACCTGCATCACGATCTTGGTCGGCAGCGGAACGTTGACCGGCAACACCGCGGAAAGCCCGAACGGGAAGCCCACCGAGATCGGCAGGATCTTCACCCGCATCAGCTTGTCCAACCGCAGCGCCCTGGCCAGTCCCTCGCCGCGGGAAAGGTAGAGCTGGGTCTCCTGACCACCGATGGCGACCGTGGGCACGATCGGAACCCCGGCGTTCAGCGCTGCTCGGACGTATCCGGTCCGTCCGTCGAAATCAACGATGTTCTCCGACAGCGTCGGTCGGTAGACGTCGTAGTCACCGCCGGGGAACACCACCACCACACCGCCGGATCGCAGTGCCTCGTCGGCGTTTTCGTGGTTGGCGCGAATGAAGCCGGTGCGGATGAGGAACTCGCCCTGCGGGCCGTTGAACAGCATGTCGTGGCTCAGGGTGTAAACCGGCCGGTCGTAGCCGAACGTCTCGTAGAAACCGGTGGCGAACACCGGAACGTCCATCGGGAACAGCCCGCCGGAGTGGTTGGACACCACCAGCGCGCCACCCGCGGGGAAGGATTCCAGCCCACGGATTTCGGCGCGGTGGTAGCCCTTGATGAACGGACGGATCCACCCCATCACCCGTTCGGTGAACCCGGGATCCCACTTGGAAATCTCAGTCGGTTCGATATCGATTGCCATCAACGCATTCCCCTGGGGTTGAGCGCGTATATCGCGTTGATGCTAGCTCAGAGTCTTCGACGCATTGCGCCTCGATACCATCTCCCCAACAGCGGTCATGAATTCAATGAAGGAGCGAGGCAGCGCTGTGAGCACTGTGAGCGAAGATGCCGACAACAAAGAACCCGAAGTCCTCGTCGAGCAGCGGGACCGGATCCTGATCATCACGATCAACAGGCCGAAGGCCAAGAACGCGGTCAACTACGCGGTGTCCCGAGGTTTGGCCGACGCGGTGGACCGGCTGGACGACGACCCGGGCCTTTCGGTGGGCATCCTGACCGGCGCGGGTGGCTCGTTCTGCGCGGGCATGGATCTCAAAGCGTTCGCCCGCGGCGAGGTTCCCGTCGTCGAGGGCCGCGGCATGGGCTTTACCGAGCGTCCACCGGTCAAGCCGCTGATCGCCGCCGTCGAGGGCTACGCGCTGGCCGGCGGCACCGAGCTGGCGCTGGCCACGGACCTGATCGTGGCATCGAAGGACTCGGCGTTCGGCATTCCCGAGGTCAAACGCGGCCTTGTCGCGGGCGGCGGGGGATTGCTGCGGCTGCCCGCCCGCATCCCGGCCGCCATCGCGATGGAACTGGCGCTGACCGGCGAAAACTTCACCGCGGAGCGGGCGCACGCGCTGGGGATGGTCAATGTGCTGGCCGAGCCCGGCGGCGCGCTCGAGGCCGCGATCGCGTTGGCCGAGAAGATCACCGCCAACGGGCCGCTTGCCGTGGCCGCCACCAAGCGGATCATCGTGGAGTCCCGCGGCTGGAGCCCGGAGACCATGTTCGCCGAACAGAACAAGATCCTGACGCCGGTGTTCACCTCCAACGACGCCAAGGAGGGCGCGATCGCCTTCGCGGAGAAGCGTCCCGCCCGCTGGACCGGGACCTGACCGCGATCACGAGCGATAGTTGCGTGATCTAAACTACAGCCGGAGCATGACACTTCCGGCGGATTTTGTAACGGGTGAACCACAGAGAGTTCGAGGATGAGCATTTCGTTACTTCTCGAGATGGCTGTGTCGAGCAACCCCGATCGCACAGCCGTCGTCTCGGGCGACACCCGGTTGACCACGCAGGAGCTCAGCGATCTCGCCGACGGCGGCGCCGGCGTCATCGCGAGATCGAACGCCAACCATGTCGTCTACGTGGGCACCGGGGGAGCGATGCTGCCGCTGCTGATCTTCGCGTCGGCGCGGGCGGGGCTGGCGTTCACGCCGATCAACTATCGCCTCTCCGCCGAGGGCATTCAGGCCCTCGTCGGGCGGCTGCCCGAACCGCTGGTGGTCGTCGACAGCCGGTACCGCGACATGCTGGGTGACGCCGTTCAACATGTCATCGATTCCGACCAGTTTTTGGCGGCGGCCCGTGACGCCGACCCGGCGGCGGAGTTTGCCGACCCGGATGCGGTGGCGATCGTGCTGTTCACGTCGGGCACCACGTCGCAGCCCAAGGCCGTCGAACTCACGCACAACAACCTGACCAGTTACATCACCGGATCGGTCGAATTCGATTCCGCCGAGCCGACCGACGCGGCGCTGATCTGTGTGCCGCCGTATCACATCGCGGGTGTCAGCGCGGCGCTGTCGAACCTGTACGCCGGTCGCAAGATGGTCTACCTGCCCACTTTCGATCCGCAGGAATGGGTCCGGCTGATCAACGCCGAGCACGTCAGCACCGCGACCGTGGTGCCCACCATGCTCGACCGCATCGTGACCGTGCTGGAGGCCGGCGGACATGAATTGCCGTCGCTGCGCAATCTGGCCTACGGGGGCTCGAAAGTCGGGTTGCCGCTGGTGCGCCGCGCCCTCGAGCTGCTGCCGGAGGTGGGGTTCGTCAATGCCTACGGCCTGACCGAGACGAGTTCGACGATCGCTGTGCTGACCCCGGATGATCACCGGCTGGCACAAGCTGCATCGGATACCGCGGTGGTCAAGCGGTTGGGTTCGGTCGGTCAACCAGTGCCCGGCATCGAGCTGCAGATCCGCGACGAAGACGGCACGGTGCTCGGGCCGGGGCAGACCGGCGAGTTGTTCGTTCGCGGCGAGCAGGTCTCTGGCCGCTACACCGGGATCGGCTCGGTGCTTGACGCCGAGGGATGGTTTCCGACCAGGGACATCGCCACACTCGACGACGATGGCTATTTGTTCATCGGCGGGCGCAGCGACGACACCATCATCAGGGGTGGCGAGAACATCGCCCCGGCCGAGCTGGAGGACGTGCTGATCGAGCACGCCCATGTGCGTGACGTGGCCGTGGTCGGCGTCGAGGATCCGCAGTGGGGACAGGCGATCGTCGCGGTGGTGGTGCCGGCCGTTGGCACCGACCCCGACCCCGAGGAACTGCGCGAGCATGTCCGCAAGAGCTTGCGGGGTTCGCGGACCCCTGACCGGGTAGTCTTTCGCGACGAGCTGCCCACGAACGCGACCGGCAAAGTGCTCCGCCGCGAAATTATCGAAGAGCTTCGCGCCGCTCCGGCCGAGCAGTAAGGAACCTCAAAGGTCATGATTAAGAACGGAACCCGTCTCGCAAGCCAGGTGTGCGACACCCAGGTCATCGTCGTCCGAAGCGCGGACAGCCTCGACGATCTGCGCTGCGGCGGGGCACCGATGGTGGCTTTGGATGCCGAGCGTTCCGGGGAACTGGACCCGGCATTCGCCGCCGGCACCGTGATGGGCAAGCGCTACGTCGACGAGACGGGCGCCGAGGTGCTGGTTACCAAGGCCGGTGCTGGAACGCTGGCGGTCGGTGAGACCGCGCTGAGCCTCAAGGAAGCCAAGCCGCTGCCCGCCAGCGACTAGCCCGCTAGTTCGCGCGGCGCTCCGCCAGTCCATTGCGGCGGACGAATTCCCTTGCCTTGACCAGGAACTCGAGCTGTTCATAAACTTTGCGCAGCGGGTCGCTGCTCCGCAGGGAGCGGCACAGCACGACGGCGCCTTCCAGCGCTGCGATCGACATCACAGCGAGTGAATCGGCATCCGATTCGAGGAAGCCATCGGCGACGAACGCCCACGTCAACGCCGTGCGCCAGTGCGCGAAAATCCGTCTGGCCTCCGCGGCCAACAGCACATCGTCATCGGCCGAGCCGATCGCGGCGGCCACCACGGGGCAGCCGGCATTGAAGTCGCTGTCGGCCAGCACGCGTTCCCAGAATTCGACGAACTGCCGCAGCAGCACCTTGGCACCCCGCCCGGCGGCGTCGTCGATGTCGGCGGTGATCGCATCCCCGGCATAGCGCAGCGCCTCGGTGAGGATCTGATTGCGCCCGTCGGGAAAGTGGTAGTACACCGAGCCGCGGGGCGCGCCGCTGCGAGTGAGCACTTCGTCGATGGTCACGCCCGCGGCGCCGCGTTCCCGCATCACCTCAGCGGCGCTGATCAGCATCTTGGTTCGGGTATCGCCGCGCTTACTGCGCGCACGCGTGGGCCGCGTTGCCAGCGACATGGTTGTAGTTCCCTTTACTTGTCCGGCCGTCACGCAGCGTGCGACTGGCGCAGGTGCGGGAGTCGCCACTGGATGGCCCGTTGGGCTAGTCCCGGGGACCGGAACGACTTGCGCCGAAGGTCAGGAATTTCCCGGCTGAAGCGGTAGCCGGCGATGTTGATCTCGACATGCAACACGGTTCTCTCCTGGGCTATCAGCCGGCACACGATTATGCAAAGGATCATATAACGAGGACACGATCGTAGGCAAACGCTAATCAACGCACGCTCAACATCAAGACTTAAATCCAGGTAGATCCGATCCCAACCGTGGCGCACCTCCATCGCGACTATCGCGATAATATGGTCCATTGCATAATTGGGCGTGGTGCGATTGACTCAGCCCATGACTAGCGCACTACCAGCCCTGGAAACCGTGACTTTGGAGCGGGACGGACACGTCTTGCTGATCGGCCTGAACCGACCTCACAAACGCAACGCCTTCACTCAGGCGATGCTCACCGACCTGGCCCGCGCCTACGGGCTGCTCGAATCGGACCCGTCGGTGCGCGTCGGCGTGCTCTTCGCGCACGGCGATCACTTCACCGGCGGTCTGGATCTTGTCGACGTCGGTCCCAGTATCGCGTCCGGCGATCTGCCCCTGCCCGACGACGGACGCGATCCTTGGCGACTGGACGGTTCCTGGACCACGCCGCTCATCGCGGTGGCGCACGGCTGGTGCATGACCCTGGGCATCGAGCTGTTACTGGCCGCCGATGTGCGCATCGCGGCGAAGGGCACCCGGTTCGCCCAACTCGAGGTGCAGCGCGGCATCTACCCATTCGGCGGCGCGACGCTGCGACTGCCTCGCGAGGCCGGATGGGGTAACGCCATGCGGTGGCTGCTCACCGGCGACGAGTTCGACGCCGCCGAGGCGCACCGGATCGGTCTGGTCCAAGAGGTCGCCGATGACGCCGCGGCCGCGCTGACCGTAGCCCGCGAAATCGCCCACACCATCGCCGGGCGCGCGGCACCGCTGGCCGTGCGCGCCACGCTGGCGTCAGCCCATCTGGCCCGCGATCAGGGCGATGCGGCCGCCATCGAGCGACTCCGACCCGAGGTGGCTGCCCTGTTCGCCACTGCCGACGCCGCTGAGGGCGTGCAGTCTTTCATCGAGCGTCGCCAAGCTCAATTCCAGGGCCGCTGACAGCGTTACGCTCGGCCCAGCGGATCAGGGAAGGCATCAGCCATGGGCCACTACAAGAGCAACGTGCGCGACCTGGAGTTCAACCTGTTCGAGACGCTGGGCCTAGAGCAGGTGCTGGCCGACCAAGCGTTCGGCGACCTGGACGGCGAATCGGTGCGGCAGATGCTTTCCGAGGCCGCCCGGTTGGCCGAGGGTCCGGTGGCCGAGTCGTTCGCCGACGGCGACCGGCACCCGCCGACGTTCGATCCCGACACGCATGTCGTGAGCCTGCCCGAACCATTCAAGAAGTCGCTCAGCGCATGGCGCGACGGGGACTGGTTCCGGGTCGGGCTCAACGAAGACGTCGGCGGTGTGCCGGCGCCGTCGACGGTGCAATGGGCGATCAACGAGTTGGTGCTCGGCGCCAACCCGCCGGTGTTCATGTTCTTGGCCGGGCCGTTTATGGCGAACATCCTCTACGGCATCGGCAATGAGCAGCAACGACATTGGGCATCGATGGCGATCGACCGCAACTGGGGCGCAACCATGGTGCTCACCGAACCCGATGCCGGCTCCGACGTCGGCGCCGGCCGCACTAAGGCGATCGACCAGGGCGACGGCACATGGCACATCGACGGCGTCAAGCGGTTCATCACCAACGGCGACACCGACGACCTGTTCGAGAACATTCTGCACCTGACGCTGGCCCGGCCCGAGGGCGCGGCGCCAGGTACCAAGGGACTGAGCCTGTTTGTGGTGCCCAAATTCCTGCTCGACCCCGAGACCGGCGAACCGGGCGAGCGCAACGGGGTGTTCGTCACCGGGCTGGAACACAAGATGGGCCTCAAAGTTTCGGCGACCTGCGAACTGACGTTCGGCCAACACGGAGTACCGGCGAAAGGCTGGCTGGTGGGGGACAGCCACAACGGCATCGCGCAAATGTTCAAGATCATCGAGTATGCGCGAATGATGGTGGGCACCAAGGCCATTGCGACATTGTCGACGGGCTACCTGAATGCGTTGGAGTACGCCAAGACGCGGATTCAGGGAGCCGACCTCACCCAGATGACCGACAAGACCGCTCCGCGGGTCACCATCCTGCACCATCCCGATGTGCGCAGGGCGCTGATGACGCAGAAGTCCTACGCCGAAGGCCTGCGCGCGCTCTATCTCTACACCGCCGCCCACCAGGACGCGGCGGCAGCCGCCATCGTGTCCGGCGCCGACCCGGAGTTGGCGGAGCGGGTCAACGATCTGCTGCTGCCGATCGTGAAGGGCGTCGGCTCCGAGCGGGCCTATCAAACGTTGACCGAATCACTGCAGACATTTGGTGGGTCCGGCTTCCTGCAGGACTACCCGATCGAGCAGTACATCCGCGATGCCAAGATCGACAGCCTCTACGAAGGCACGACCGCGATCCAGGCGCAGGACTTCTTCTTCCGCAAGATCGTCCGCGACCACGGCGTGGCGTTGCAACATCTCGTCACGCAGATCGAGGCATTCATCGAAAGCGACGACGCCCGAGCCGAACTCGTCGACGCGCGCTCGCGGCTGACCACTGCGCTCGACGATCTGCAGGCCTGGGTCAACACCATGACCGGCTATCTGGTCGATTCTCAGGAGAGCGCCCGCGAACTTTACCGAGTGGGCCTCGAGTCGGTGCGCTTCCTGCTCGCCGTCGGCGATCTGCTGATCGGATGGCTGTTGCTTCGGCACGCGGAGATCGCGCTGGCCGCGCTCGATGGCGACCCGTCAGCGGCCGACCGGGCCTTTTACAACGGAAAGGTCGCTGCGGCAAAGTTTTTCGTCAACAACATGTTGCCGCGACTGACCGCCGATCGCGGAATCGCGGCCAACGTCGACCTGGCGATCATGGACCTTCGCGAAGAGGCGTTCTGACGGTTGGTAGCTCGAGTGTGCGGCCAGCCGCACGTTCGGGCGCGAGTGTGCGGCCAGCCGCACACTCGCGCGAAGGCGCTACGTAGATCACGCCCTCGTTGCCGGTGCTGAACGCGTTCCCCTTTTCGGCGTTGGCGTTTCGGCGTATGGGTCGATCTCGACGGCAGCGGCGATTTGCCGCCAGAGGACGTCGACGATGCGGTCGGGCCCCGGCCGCGGTGTGCGGCTCAGTGCGGTAATCATCACCCGCTGCATCGCGCCGAACATCGCTGCGCCGGCCAGTTCGGGATCGACGGATGAGGGTAGTTCGCCACGCTTCTGGCCACGCCGAATGTTGGCGGCAGCGTGTTTGACGATCTCGTCGATGTGCCGGTTCTCGGTAAGTGCGACCTGGGGTTCGCGGGATAGCCGGGTGTAGATCACGACGGCGGCCGGATCGGTGTAGTGGAAGTGCACACCCTTCTCGAGGCGAATGCGCTCATGCTGCAACCAGGTGCCCAGATCGTCGAGATTAAGGTCAAGAACCTCGACGTGTAGCCGCTGGAAGAAGTCGTCCAGTAGCGCGCTGACGAGCCCTGCTCGTGACCCGAAGTAGCGATTGACCAGGCTCGGCACGACGCCCGCGGCCTCTGCGACCCAGGCGATCTCGATGTGACCGTCGTTGGCGATTGCGATGTCACGGGCACAGGCGAGTAGTCGTTCGCGTGTCGCACGCCCCTTTTGAGTCCTCGGTTCAGCGGTCGTTGTCACGTGGGAAGAGTATCAAAAAAGAATTGACGTCACTTTATTTTTGACTTACGGTTCTTGATGAGGCGCAGACATCGAACGCCGTCAGGAGGCTTGGTTATGACTGCGGTTGAGCCAACGCGCGCCGTCGCCGACGACGTACAGATCGTTCGCCGCGTGCTCGCTCACATCGACGCGGGGACGACCGATGAAGGTGAAGTGTGGCGCGAACCGGTGGAAAACTACCTCGAACCAACACGATTCGCGGACGAACTGCGGTTGCTGCGCTCGCTCCCCAGCGTATTCATCCCGTCGGCGACCATTCCGAACCCGGGCGACCACGTTGAACGCGTCTGCTTCGGTACGCCGCTGTTCGCGGTGCGTGGCAACGATGGGAGGGCACGAGTATTCCGCAACGCCTGCCGTCATCGCGGGACGCCCCTCGTCGAGGGCACCGGGTGCTCTCGTGCGCTGGTGTGCCGTTATCACGGCTGGACTTATCGTCTGGATGGCTCGCTTACGCATGTTCCCCACGCGGACGCTTTCCCGGATTTGGATATGTCGACGCGCGGCCTGGTGGAAGTCACGAGTATCGAAGCCGATGGCCTCATCGTCATCGGTGCGTTGGAGCCGGATGCGGCACAGAGTTCGTTGCGGGCGTGCGCTCAGGACGCGATGACAGCACTTACCGACGGAAGCCCGTGGCGCAGCAAACTATTGCCGGCCGAGCGGCTTGTCGGCGAGAACTCCGTGTTGCTGCAGATCAATTGGAAAGTGCTCGTCGAGCAGTTCCTGGAGGGGTATCACATTCGCTCAACGCACCATGAGACGTTCTTCCCGTTGCAGTACGACGATCTGAACGTGGTGGAGATGTTTGGTCCAAACAGCCGAATTACGTTCCCATTCCGCAACATAGAAAGACTCCGAAACCGCCCGGAGTCGATGTGGACAATTGAGCGGCGCGCGACGTTTGTCTATCAACTGTTCCCGAACGTCATGTTGGCGACATTTCCCGATCAGGTGATCGTGGTCGTCGTCGACCCGATCGATGTCGACCACTCGCGAATTACCAGCTATAACGTCGCCAAACCCGAGGTTGCAGAAGCGGTTACGGGCGCAGCGGGCGATGCTGGGACCGCGCCCTCCCTGCTCACGCGGGGTGCGTTGGAGGACAACGAAATGTCGGCCGGTGTGCAGCGCGGTTTACACGCTGGCGCGAATGAGTTTGTGGAGTTCGGACGCCACGAAAGCGCGATTGGGCACTTCCACGCCACCCTCGACCAACGCCTCGCGTTATTGACCGAGGTCTGTGGCGCAGAAAGCAGGCCATGACCGTTCACTGCCGAGCCGACGGTACGGCGCTGTGCCGGAATCACTGTGAACGCCGATGTCTTGTCGTGTGCACTTGGCAGAACAGTCCGGCGCACCTTCGCGTGGCCCATGCGGCGTAAGGTTCGACCATGAGTGTCGGGGCTAGGACGCCGGACGTCCACTATGCCAAGAGCAGCGGCCTCAACATCGCGTTCTCGGTGACCGGAGAGGGTCCTCACCTCGTCGTCGCGCCCGGCTTTATCTCGCACCTCGACATCATGTGGGAAGAGCCGTCGGTCGTGCATTTTTACTCGCGGCTCGCGTCTTTCCGCCGCGTTGTCACCTTCGATAAGCGGGGCACTGGCCTTTCGGATCCCGTGATGCACGCGCCGACGTTGGAAGAGTCCGTTGATGACCTGCGCGCGGTGATGGACGCGGCCGGTTGTGAACGCGCTGACCTCGTGGGCATTTCGGAGGGTGGCACGATGGCGATGCTGATGACGGCCAGCCATCCCGACCGCGTGAAGGCACTCGTCCTATACGGCACCTTCTCCCGCCTGCTCCAAGCGCCGGACTACCCACTCGGTGTAACCAAGGAGCAGCTGTCGGCGTTGGTCGAGTTGAGCGCCAAGGGCTGGGGTGAGGGCGTCGGACTGGGTGGATGGGCTCCGAGCCGGCAGGGCGACGCCGATCTGCGGCGGTGGTGGGCACGGCTACAGCGCGTGGCCGCCAGCCCGGGCATGGTCCGCAACATCTTTGCGCTCTATCCGCAGCTGGACATCCGCGACGTGCTGCCCGCGATCCAGGTCCCGACGCTTGTGCTCCACCGGCGGGACGACAGGATGCTGAGGCTCGAGATGGGTCGCTACCTCGCCGACCGCATCCCCGGGGCCAAGTTCGTCGAGCTCGAGGGCACCGACCACCTGTTCTTCACGGGCGACGCCGACAGCATGCTCGACGAGATCGAGGAGTTCCTCACCGGTGTTCGTCCGGTGCCTGCGGTCGAGCGCGTCCTGGCCACCGTGCTGTTTACCGACATCGTCGACTCCACGAAGCGAGCGGTCGAGCTCGGCGACGAACGATGGAAGGAGCTGCTCGGCAGGCACGACGCCCAGGTCCGGCGCCAGCTCGAGCGCTTCCACGGCCGTGAGGTCAACACGACGGGCGACGGCTTCCTCGCCCGGTTCGACGGACCCGCCCGCGCGATCCGGTGTGCCATGGCGATCCGCGACGTGCTGCGGAGCCTGGGCCTCGAGGTGCGGGCGGGCGTACACACGGGCGAGGTCGAGCTGCGTGACGACGACATCAGCGGCATCGCGGTCCACATCGCCGCACGTGTGGCAGCAGCGGCTGCGGCGGGCGAGGTACTCGTCTCGCGCATCGTGGTCGATCTGGTCGCCGGGTCGGGCCTGAGCTTTGCCGCCCGCGGTGAGCACAGCCTCAAGGGTGTGGCGGGCGAGTGGGCGCTCTTCGCGGTCGAGGGTTGACGCCGTCGTAGTGCGGAAGCTTGACCGAACGGCGCCCAGCGTCACGCTAGCGTGACGGTCGATCGCCCCTAGCCCTCGAGGGTGTAGCCCATCGGCATCAGCACGCTCTTCTGTTGGGTGAAGTGCTCGACACCCTCCGGCCCGTTCTCCCGACCGATGCCGGAGTTCTTGTAGCCGCCGAACGGACAACACGGGTCGAAGGCGTACCAGTTGATCGCGTACGTCCCGGTGCGGATCTTCTCCGAGATCTCAATGCCGTGCGGCACATTGGTGGTCCACACGCTGCCGGCCAGTCCGTACGCCGAGTCATTGGCGATCTTGATCGCGTCTTCCTCGGTGTCGTAGGGGATGATGCTCAGCACCGGCCCAAAGATCTCTTCCTGGGCGATCGTCATCTTGTTGTCGACGTCAGCGAACACGGTGGGCTGCACAAAGAAACCGTTGTCCAGCCCTTCGGGACGGCCGCCGCCGGTCACCAGCCGTGCGCCCTCCTCGACGCCCTTGGCGATGTAGCCCTCGACGCGGGCGCGCTGCTTCTCCGAGATCAGCGACCCGATCTGCGCCGCCGGGTCCGACGGCGTCCCGACCGGGAGCGCCTGCACGAAGTTGCTTACCGCGTCAACGATTTCGTCGTAGCGCGAGCGCGGCGCCAGGATGCGGGTCTGGGCCACACAGGCTTGCCCGGTGTTCATGATGCCGGAGAACACCAGCATCGGGACCGAAGCGGCCAGGTCGACATCGTCGAGGAGGATGGCCGCCGACTTGCCGCCGAGTTCCAGGGTGCACGGCTTGAGCATCTCCGCCGCGCGGCGGCCGATCTCCTTCCCGACGGCCGAGCTGCCGGTGAAGGAGAAGATGTCGATGTCTCGATTGGACGTCAGCGCCTGGCCGGTCTCGATCCCGCCGGGCACCACCGACAGCACACCCTCTGGCAGGCCGGCCTCGGCGAATACCTCCGCCAAAGCATTTGTGCTCAACGGGGTTTCGGCGGCCGGCTTGAGCACCACCGTGCAGCCGGCCAGCAGCGCCGGGCCCAGCTTGTTGATCGCCAAGAACAGCGGCACGTTCCACGCGACGATCGCGCCCACCACGCCGAGCGGTTCACGATGGACGATGGTCTGCCCGTAGCCGCCGTTGCGGACTTCCTGCCATTTGACCTGATCGACGGCGGGGCCGGCGAAGAAGTTCAGGCACCCAATCCCACTCATCCACTGCATGGTCTCGACGGACGTCGGGGGCTGGCCGGTCTCGAGGCCGAGCAGCTTGACGAATCCGTCCTTGCGCTCTTCCATCAGCTTCAGCACGTTGGCGATGACGGCCGCGCGCTCCTTTGGCGGAGTCGTGGGCCACGGGCCACTGTCGAAGGCGGCGCGCGCCGCGGCGACCGCCGCGTCCACGTCGGCCGCCGCCGCCATCGGCACCTTGCCGACGTACTCGCCGGTGGCCGGGCAGTGCACCTCGATGACTTCGTCGGTCGACGGCTCGGCCCACTTGCCGCCGATGAAAAGCTTGTCGTACTCCGTTGTCAGACTGTCGGCCATTTTGCGCCGCTCCTCCTCATCGCTCCGCTCGGCGTCGTCGCCGGCGGCTATGGCCGCCACCCTACCCAAGCCAACGCAAAACGAGAACACGTTTCATTATTGCGGCTGAAGGACCAGCACGAGATTGCTCACCAGGAACTCCCGTAGCACCGGCACCGATGTCAGCCACCACGCCCATCGTGGGTGGTAGCGGGGGAAAGCGGCGACCAGGGCGCCGGTGCCGGCCGCCCAATTCAGGCCGTCGGCCGCCGATACCGCGAACAACGACGATCCGTAATCGTTCTTCGGTCGATGGCCGTGTTTGCGGGTGTAGCGCGCCGCGGCGCGCGCCCCGCCGAGATAGTGCGTCAGGCCCATCTCATGGCCACCGAACGGGCCGAGCCAGACCGTGTAGGACAACACCGCGAGGCCGCCCGGCTTGGTCACCCTCAGCATCTCGCCGCCGAGTTGCCAGGGCCGGCGCACATGCTCGGCGACATTGGACGACAGGCAGATGTCCACCGAGTCATCGGCGAACGGCAGCGCCATGCCGGACGCCCGAACGAACGTGTCCGTTGGCGCCGCCAAAGACGGCCCGGCCGCGTGCATTTCAGTCGGGTCCGGCTCGACGCCGATGTACCGAAGCCCGGCGTCGGTAAAGGCAGCGGCGAAGTACCCCGGTCCGCCGCCGACGTCGAGCAGCGTGCGACCAGCCGGAGATTCGCCGTGCGCGGACCGCCAGAGGTCGCTCACCAGCGCGACGGTGTCGGTTGCGAGCGTGCCGTAGAACCGGACCGGGTCGCGCTGTTCGTAGCGGAACTCTGACAGCAGCCGGACCGAGCGGCGCAGGTCAGCCCGTCGCGCAAACACGTCAGTCACGGCCACCGGCCAACCCTAAATCCCGGGCATCGCTAGGCTGACGTGATGTCTGGTCTGCGGTCGGTGTTGCTGCTGTGCTGGCGCGATACCGGCCACCCGCAGGGCGGCGGCAGTGAAACCTACCTACAGCGCATCGGCGCTCAGCTGGCCGCATCCGGTGTCGTGGTCACGTTGCGCACTGCGCGTTATCCGGGCGCGCCGCGTCGTGAAGTCATCGACGGTGTGCGGATCAACCGTGTGGGCGGGCGCTACTCGGTATACGTGTGGGCGCTGCTGGCGATGGCGGCGGCCAGGATCGGGCTGGGGCCGCTGCGGAGGGTCCGGCCGGATGTGGTGGTCGATACCCAGAACGGCTTGCCGTTTCTGGCCCGGTTGGTTTACGGCCGGCGGGTCGCGGTCCTCGTACACCACTGCCATCGCGAGCAGTGGCCGGTGGCAGGTCCGGTGCTCGGCCGGCTCGGCTGGTTCGTCGAGTCGCGGTTGTCGCCGCGGGTGCACCGCCGCAACCAATATGTGACGGTGTCGCTGCCGTCGGCCCGCGACCTGGTTGGCCTTGGTATCGCCAACGATCGAATCGCGTTGGTGCGCAATGGTCTTGACGACGCCCCGGAGTCGTCTCTGCGTGGCCCGCGGGCGGGCAACCCGCGTGTGTTGGTGTTGTCCCGGCTGGTGCCGCACAAGCAGATCGAGGACGCGTTGGCCGCCGTGGCGCTGTTGCGGCCGTCGATACCAGGGCTGCATCTCGACATCGTCGGCGGCGGGTGGTGGTGGCAGCGCTTGGTCGAGCACGCTGCCCGTCTGGGCATCGGCGACGCGGTGACATTCCACGGCCATGTCGATGACGTCACCAAACACCATGTCATGCAACAGTCTTGGGTTCATGTGCTGCCCTCGCGCAAAGAGGGCTGGGGCCTGGCGGTCATAGAGGCGGCTCAGCACGCGGTGCCCACGATCGGCTACCGATCTTCCGGTGGGTTGGCCGACTCGATTATCGACGGGGTGACCGGTGTGCTGGTCGACAGTCGCGCCGAGTTGGTGAATCGGCTGCAACAGCTGCTGACCGATCCGGTGCAGCGTGTTCAACTCGGCGCCAAGGCGCAAGCCCGCAGCGCCGAATTCTCCTGGCGGCAAAGCGCTGACGCGATGCGTACGGTGTTGGAGTCGGTGTTAACCGGTGACCGTGTCAGCGGAATGGTCTGAGTCTGTTCGCCTCGAAATCGTCATACCGATGGCTCCGCCGATGAGCATCGCCAACCACGCCAAGTGTGCTATCACCGCGAGCAGGCGACGGTTGGCGGGCGCGCCGGCGGTCTCGCCGCCGACCCGGTAAAGCATCAGGTCCCGCCCGCGAAAGGTCACCGGTAGCCGCTCGAATGTCCTTGCGGAGGAACCCATATCGCCGGGGGTGCCCGCCTCGATCACCAGCCACCCCACGCCGGCACGGCGAATTGTGTTCGGGTCGGCGCCCGCCAACAGCAGCCGCTGCACCTGGTGCGCCCGGTTTCCCTCACCCGGAACCGTCACACCGGAAATGTTCAGGTCGCCGGTCGTCAGTACGTTTGCGCGTACCCAGCGCGGCAACGGATCCAGCACCGGTGCCGCCCCGGACCAGGCGAAGCGCCGCATGGTATCGGCCGGCAACACCGCGACCGCCTCGGGATCACGGTTGATCAACGCCGCGACGGTCGGCCAGTCGGTCGGGTAATGCACCGGCTCAACCTTTCCCGCCACACCCCATGCCAAATCCGGAAGGCAAAGCAGCAGCGCGGCACAGCACACCAGCGAGGTCACCGGAGGACGTGACCAACGCCGCAACGCCCACACCGTGCCCGCGCCCGCCAGCGCGTATCCGGGCATGGCCAGCGCCACCCACTTCTGCCCGTCGCGCAACAGGCCCAGGCCGGGCGCGGCCTCGACTACCGCGTGCAGCACGGCCAGCCCCGGCCCGCTGGCCAGCGCGGCGGGTATCAGCACGGACGCCGCAGCCAGCACCACCAACGGCAGCGCCGCCCGTCGGCGCACCACCGTCGGCAGCCCGATGGCCACCACAACAAGCAGCACCCCGGCCGATACGACTGCGAAAAGTGTTGCCCGCGAGGCCGGTACGGCCTCGCTGTTCCAGATTCCACCGAGGCTGGCCAGACTGCCCAGCGTGCCCAGCCCGGGCTCGGCGCGGGCGGCGAACGCGGCAACGTCCGGGGTCGGCGTCCAGATGCCGTCGGCCGATGACAAGCCCAGCGCCGCCGCCGTCAACCACGGCAGCGCCGCCACCACCGCACCGGCCAGCACGGCGGCGGCGCACAGCCAGCGCGGGCGGCCGGCCCCCGGCGCAGCGACGCACACCAGTCCGACCGTCGCGGCGAGGATCAGCCCGGTCGGGGTCAACCCGGCCAGCGCGATCCAGAACGCCAGCCCGAAAAGACCCGCCGACCTCGACCGCAGCGTGAGCATCGTCGTCGCCACCCAGGGCAGGCAGCCGTAGCCGAGCAGCAGGCTCCAGTGCCCCTGCAGCAGCCGTTCACCGACATACGGATTCCAGATGGCCAGCGTGATCGCGACAAACTGGCCGCCGGCACCGGCTTCCGGAACAACCAGCGCGACCAACCGGGACGCGCCCCAGCCGGCCAGCCACAGTCCCGCGACCAACAATGCCTTCACCACGATGCCGCCATCGATGGCGTGCGAGGCCAACGCGACGGCGAAATCCTGTGGCGTCGCCCGCGGGGCCGACACCAGCCCGAGCGCGCTATCGGATAGATACGACCGTGGCGTGGAGACCGCATCGCGCAACAGCAAGTACCCGGGGCTGATCAACGGCGCAACCATCAGCAGCGCCAACGCCAGTGCGTACCCGGGACGGGACCACTGCAGAACCCAGCGGGGTACCGGCCTCACGCGGCCAGGCTCGTTCTGATCGCCGGGCTCCTTCTCAGCCGTTCCGGCTGCATCGTCGCCCGGCTAGGACGGGTCGGGTGGATCCGAGTCCGGCGAACTCGCGCCCGGCGGCCCGGACTCCCGGTGGAGGTCTTTGGGCGGCGTCGGCAGTTTCTCGGTCTCAGCCTCGGCACCGGGTACTCGCTCGGGCGGCGGTTCGCCGCGGCCGAAGAAACCGTGATCGGCGGTGTCCAGGCCCGGGTCGAGCAACGCCGCCTCGGTCCGCAAGCTGAACGAGCCCAGCAGCAATCCGCCGATCAGTCCTATCACACCGGCCGCGGTGAAGCTGATCGGCAGCACCCGCGACCACAGCGCCAACCGGTCGCGCTCGTTACGCGCGGCATTCACCTGCGACTCGACGGTGTCTTCGCTGGAGGTGACCTTGTACTCGACCATGGTCATCTCTGGCTTGAGCGGATCGCGGGCAAAGTAGTGATTGGCGTGATCATCTTCTTTGACGATGGTCCCCGACTCGGGGTCCACCCAGAAGGTCCGCTGCGCGGCGTAGTAGCGGGTCATGGTGATCTTCTCGTCCGGATCGCCCTCCACACCCCACATCGCCGCGGTCGCGGTCACCTTGCTGTCCTCGTCGTTGGCGTACAGCGACGGGTACTTGATCGGCTCGGCCAACTTGCCGTCGGCGTCGTAGCCGACGTCCTGGGTGAACTTGTAGGTGGTCAGGCCGTTAACGTCTTCTTCGCCGGTGTAGTTGGCGTCGAACGCTTTCTGCGCGATCGGGTCGAAATACGGGTACGTCCGCTTCTCCGTGTGGAACGGGAAGCGGTAGGACAGTCCGTCGTGCGGCAACGCGATGTTGGTGGCCGGGTTTTCGTCGTTGAAGCCGCGCGGTTTCTGGACGGCGCCGCCGGGATGGGTGTCATCGGAAACCGCCATGGCCGTTTTCCGATTGAGGGTGACGGTGTCGACAAGTGCGAGCAGCAGGCCGGTGTCCTTTTGCTTGTCGGCGCGCCGAACCGAGTTACCGACTTGAAGCGTGACGACATCGGCGTTGGCGGGGGATTCGACATCGACTTGTTGCTGGGATACCAGCGGCACGTTTTTATTGACGACGAGCTTTTGAGTGTTCATTGACGCCGGGTCGAGCGCGGTCCCAGTGCCGTCACTGATCAACGTGGCATTCAGGTCGAGCGGGATCTTGGTGATCCTGCTGCTGGTGTACGTCCACAGCAGCAGCGCGGCGACGAGCAAGGCGGCTCCGAGTCCCATGATCCCGCACGCGGCCATCCGCAGCATGACTGCCCGGTTCACGTCGCCGTGACCTCCTTCTGGTCTCATTCGGCTCGGGACCACCTAGCCCGTCCGTCGCGACCGCCCCGATCCGGGGGCCAGCGAAGCAAAACTCGTTCGACCCTAACAGCAAAATTTAAGGTCGCGGTTTAGGCCCTCAAGGTGGGCAAACGGGGTGTACCCGATTTGCCCGGTTGCCCCGCGCGGGCACACTGTCTTCATGAGTCAAGCCCAGCAGGTGGGAGGAATTCGCAGCTTCCTGCCCGCCGTGGAAGGAATGCGGGCATGCGCGGCGATCGGCGTCGTCATCACCCACGTCGCATTCCAGACCGGGCACTCAAGCGGGGTTGACGGTCGGCTGTTCGGTCGGTTCGATCTGGCGGTCGCGGTGTTCTTCGCGTTGTCGGGTTTTCTGTTGTGGCGCGGACATGCCGCGGCGGCCCGCGGCCTGGGATCGCGCCCGTCGACCGGCCATTACCTGCGATCGCGAGTGGTGCGCATCATGCCGGCCTACCTGGTCGCCGTCGTCGTGATCCTGACCCTGCTGCCGGACGCCGATCACCCGAACCTCACGGTGTGGCTGGCGAATCTCTCGCTCACCCAGGTTTACGTGCCGCTGACGTTGACGCACGGGCTGACCCAGATGTGGAGCCTGTCGGTAGAGGTCACCTTCTATCTGGCATTGCCCATCCTGGCGCTGCTCGCGGCCGGGCTGCCGGTCCGCGCTCGGGTGCCGGCGATCGCCGCACTCGGCGTCGCCAGTTGGTTTTGGGGCTGGATTCCTTTCGTCGCCCCGGCCGGGCTCAATCCGCTGAACTGGCCGCCGGCATTTTTCTCCTGGTTCGCGGCGGGCATGCTGCTCGCCGAGTGGGTGCACAGCCCGATCGGGTGGCCACATCGGCTCGCCCGACGTCGGGTGCTGATGGCCGTCGTCGTGGTGGTGGCTTATCTGGTCGCTGCCTCACCGCTGGCCGGGCCCGCGGGGCTGGTGCCCAGCAGCGCCGCGCAGTTCACGGTCAAGACCGCGATGGGTGCATTGGTGGCGGCGGGCCTGGTGGCGCCGTTGGTGCTGGATCGGCCCGACACCGGGCATCGGCTCTTGGGTACCAGGCCGATGGTGACGCTGGGTCGCTGGTCTTACGGGATCTTCATCTGGCACCTTGCGGCGCTGACCATGGTGTTCCCGGTGATCGGCGAATTCTCCTTCAGGGGCCGCATGCCCGAGGTGCTGCTGCTGACGCTGATCTTCGCGATTGCCATCGCCGCGGTGAGCTATGCGCTTGTCGAATCACCCTGCCGAGAAGCGCTGCGGCGTTGGGAATCTCGCCGAAGGCAAAAGTCCGCCCCGGCTGCCGACGGCGCCGTCAGCCCGCGCCAGGAAGACGCAATCGCGCCGTGACGTCGGCGCGGACCGCCGAACGGCGGGCCTTCCCGGCGTCGTCGCGCAGCGGGGTGTCGACGAACTCGACGGTGGCCGGCACCTTGTAGCCGGCGATCCGGTCGCGCAGAAACGCCTGCACCGTCTGCTCGTCCAGCGCCGAACTCGCCTGCACCAGGGCATAGGACACTTGGCCCAGATCCTCGTGGGGTACGCCAACAACCAAGCAGGACAG
>Ga0210396_10000971_pt1 | contig 32803 bp, 29 predicted proteins | sample IncBWH17OmetaG_FD_155466 | JGI IMG/M metagenome (GOLD analysis project Ga0210396, IMG submission 155466) | Forest soil microbial communities from Barre Woods Harvard Forest LTER site, Petersham, Massachusetts, United States - Inc-BW-H-17-O ...
TGCCGTTGTCAACGGAGCACCGAGGGGTTGTTGAAGAATAAGCAGGCGCAGTTTCTGATTGCGGCAGGTGGCACATATGATCCCGGCACCCCGATGGGGCCGTTCAACTTTGTTGAACCGTATCTTCGGACGGTCTTTGGTTTCCTCGGAGTAACCGATACGAAATTCTTAACCGCCGGCGGCACCGCGGCGTTGAGGTACGGGAACATCGACCGTGACAGCTTCCTCAAACCTTACTTCGACCAAATCGAGGGCTGGTTTAAAGCCGCAGCCTAACAGTCCAAGGGCACAAAGCAGGCAGAAAAATCTCACGCGAAGACGCAAAGTCGCAAGGGAAGACAAAACCAAGACAGCAGGAATTCACCACAGAGACACAGAGAACACTGAGGTCTGAAGCCTGAAGTTTAATTAAACCTGTTCTCGCTGTACCTGCTGTTTGAAAATCGGTCTGTGTCTCAAAGCATTGCGTCTTAACTTTTGCGCCTTTGCGTCTTTGCGTGAGATTTTCTGGGCTCAGTCGAATCCTGCCATACTTGTTACTCACGCTAGTGAGGCGTCTCACATACGGTTCGGACGACAAAAAGCAGGAGACGACAATGAAAATAACAGATTCAACAGTTCTGGTTACTGGAGCCAATCGCGGCATCGGAAAGGCGCTGGTCGAGGAGGCTTTGAGCAGAGGCGCGAAACGGGTTTATGCCGGCGCGCGCCAACCTTTTGTTCATGCCGACCGCCGGGTTACGCCGCTAATCCTGGACGTGACTAATGCGTCGCAGATTCGAACGGCAGCCGAGAAAGTCGATGTTCTCGATGTTCTTATAAATAATGCCGGTATCTCGGTCCAGAACGATCTGAGCGACCGCGCCGCGCTCGAACGACTCCTCGCGGTCAACCTTTTTGGTACGTATGACGTGACCCAGGCCTTTCTGTCGGTACTGACTCGCTCCCGCGGCGCTATCGTCAACATTCTATCGTTAGCGTCGATGGCTGCGGTGCCGTTCGATCCCCTCTATTCGATCTCAAAGGCCGCCGCATTCTCCCTCTCGCAATCGTTGCGTGCTCTTTTGGTGGGACAGGGGGTGAGTGTCCACATCGTCTTGCCCGGCCCCATCGATACCGACATGACACGCGACCTGGACATTCCGAAGGCCTCACCGGAGTCCACCGCTCGAGCAATCTTAGACGGGGTGGAGAAAGAGGAGGAGGAAATCTTCCCAGATCCGATGTCGGAAGCGGTTGCAGAAGGCTGGCGCAACAGTGCCGTCAAGGAACTCCAACGCCAGTTTGCCGCGTACGTCGACCAAACGCCGGTTAAATCAAAAGGGAATGGAAGACAAAACCAAGACAGCGGAATTGACCACAAAGCCACAGAGAACACTAAGGTCTGAAACCAGAAGCTTAATTAAAATCCGTTCTCCGTTTTACCGCCTGCTTAAAAATCCGTCTTTGTGTCCTTTGTGATCTTTTTGTATTGTGAATTCAGATCCGTTTTCTCAAACCCGCTGTAATTTCCAACCGCCCTTCCGAAAGACCAGCGCGCTAGCGATCGCTAACGTAGAAAAAGCGATCGGAATCGCGATGAAAACGCCGGTGGCGCCGACATTCCAATAGTCGGCTAAGAGCCAGGCCAGCGGAATGGCAAGCACCCAGAGACAACTGAAGTTTAACCAGGTGGGGGTCCAGGCGTCGCCAGCTCCGTTGAAAGCTGAAGTGAGGCACATGCCGACGGCATAAAACGGAAAACCTAACCCGATGATCCAGATCGCCTGTGCGCCATAAGCTGATGTCTGCGGATCGGCAGCGAAAAAACTAGCGATCGTCCCGGCAAACAGGATAAACAAAAGCCCGATCGTACCCAAAAAGAAGACATTATATCGAACCGCGATCCAAGCCGCCGATTCTGCTCGCTCCGGTTTAGCCGCGCCCAGGTTCTGGCCAACTAAGGTGGCGCCGGCGTTAGATAAGCCCCAGGCCGGCAAGATGGCAAAAATAACCACTCGCATCGCGATCGTGTATCCAGCCAGCGCGGCGCTGCCCGACTGTGAAATGATTCTGACTAAACCGATCCAGCTGGCCGTGCTGACCAAGTTTTGTAGCGTGCCGTTAGCGGCCAGCCTCAACATCTGTCCCAGGGCATCAAGCTCAAAATGAAAGTGCCGTAGCCGAATACGGACCCGACTATCACGCGCAACTAACTGAAATAACTGGAAGAGGACGCCGCAGCCTCGCCCAATGGTAGTCGCTACCGCTGCGCCGGTTACCCCGAGCCTAGGAAAGGGTCCTAACCCAAACACTAAACAGGGGCCAAGCAAAATGTTAATCGCGTTGGCAAACCAGAGCGTGCGCATCGCGATGGCGGCGTCGCCGGCCCCGCGGAAAATCGCATTAATAACGAAGATCAATATCGCCGTCGCATTTCCGCCGAGCATTATTGTGGTGAAAGTGGTGCCCATCTCAACGACATGGTCGTTCCCGCCCATGAGCCGGAGAATGTCCCTTGCGAAAAGTCCGCCGAATATCCCAATGGCCGCGGAGATGCAGAGAGCAAGGACGATCAGTTGAACAGCGGCACTGGCTGCTCGATCAGGATCTTTCTCGCCGATACGACGGGCCACGATTGCCGTTCCCGCCATGGACAGCCCGACGGCAACGGCATAGACAATGTACATCATCGACTCGGTGATTCCGACAACGGCAACTGCGTCACTTCCGAGATGTGACACCCAGAAAACATCTGCTAGCGCGAAGATGGACTCCATCACCATCTCGAGCACCATCGGTATCGCCAAAAGAATAACCGCGCGGTTGAGCGTCTCGGTCGTGTAATCCCGATGTTCGCCTCGAATCGCAGAAACAACTACCTGCCACAAGGAGGCCGCTGTCGACTGGTCCGCGGCCTCTAGGGGCGTATCCGACATAGGGCGGAAACCCTACCGACTATGGGGGAGGCCGTCAAACCGGGGGCGACGTGGCCCCGTAGGGACTGAAATGAAGGTAGCGACTCGACTGAGCTCGCGGAAGTCCTGGCGGATTAGTGCCTGTAGGCCTTCTGCTGCGAAGCGGCTATACAGAATAGCCCAGGGCTTCAGCCCTGGGTTGCGCCGCGAGAAATTCGCCCTGAAAGTGGCGACCGAGGCGCGTCTTCAGGCTCTTCGTGTGTTATTCCACCAGCACGCCCAACATCGGTTGCCACTTTCAGGGCACCTTTTACTAACCAGCTGACCCAGGGCTAAAGCCGGGCTAAAGCCCTGGGCTGTTCTGTATAGCCGCTTCGCGGCAAAGACAGATTCGCGACGCTCCATGCAGGACTCCGGCGAGCTCAGTCGAGTGGCTACTTTCATTCAGTGCCTACGGGCGTGAAGGGAAAAAGGGTCAATCAACTTGACTGACCCCTTTGTCGCTAAGGCGGTTACAATCCTGCCGTTCGAACTCTCCACGTTGAATCGGCTGAGAAAGCACGGATGAGCGGGAGCTCATCCCTACCGGGAATCAGCTTGCGAAATAATTCATCTGCTCGAGATCGGCAATCAGTCCCGGCCCGGTCGGCTGCCAGCCGAGTCGTTTCTGGGTTTGCACGCTTGAGGCTGGAGAGTCGCGCGCTACAAACATTGCCAGCCATCCGAAGTGGGTTGGAGCTTCCTCCTGAGACATGGAGACGACGGGAACTTTTAAGCCCTTGCCGATGACTTCTGCGATATCACGGAGCCGTACACCTTCTTCAGCAACCGCGTGGTATTTGGCTCCTGGGTCGTTCTTTTCCAACACCAGCCTATAAAGATGGGCTGTATCCTGTACGTGCGCAGCCGGCCAGCGGTTGAGTCCATCGCCGACATACGGCGAAACACCTTTCTCCCGCGCCACCATGATGGCGTACGTAACCAGGCCTTGTTTAACTGGACCGTGGACTTGTGGAAGTCGCACCACCGAAACATTGACGCCCCGGGCCGCCAGTGAGGCGGCGGCCTCTTCCGAGGCTGCCCGCGGAATCACCGATGAATTGATGATCGGATTGTCTTCGGACGCAGGCTGATCCGGCAAGGTGTTCGCCAGGCCGGTTCCTGAAGTGATGATGAACGGTCGATCGGAGCCAGCCAGCACTGAGCCGATAGCCTCGATGGCCTGGCGATCGGTCTCACAATTAGCAACGAATTTCGAAAAGTCGCCGCCGAACGCGTCATGCTTGAATGCGAGGTGGATCACGCCATCCGAAGCGGCTGCTCCGCTGCGCAAACTATCGAGGTCGTCAAGCGAACCGCGATGCACTTCAGCACCCGCGGCGGCCAGCGATTTAGCGCCAGCATCGGATCGGCTGAGGCCGAGCACTTGATGTCCCGCTTTGAGTAATTCCTGAACGACAACAGAACCGATAAAGCCAGTGGCCCCGGTAACAAAAATACGCATAAAAAAACTCCAGGTTAATTGTTCGAGCGGCTAACTAGGCGTACTTTTTATTCCGGTAAAGTAGTGTCGTTATACTGGTATAGTAACTAACGGGATAAGTATGGCTGAAACAATTGGTAATCAGCTTGGAGCCTACCTGAAGGATCGGCGCGCGAAACTGGATCCGGCGGCGCTCGGCTTTCCGATGACACGCCGGCGAACGCCGGGGCTGCGGCGGGAAGAAGTCGCTCAGCGGGCCAACGTCAGCGCCACGTGGTACACCTGGCTTGAACAAGGTCGCGGTGGTTCACCCTCGATGGATGTACTTGATCGTATTGCCCGCGCTTTGATGCTGACCAACGTTGAGCGCGAGCATCTTTTCTTCATCGCTCTGGGGCATCCCCCCGAAGTTCGCTATCAGGCAAAGGAAGGGATTTCGCCTCGCATCCAACGCGTCCTTGACGCACTCGAGTTCAGTCCGGCGTTCGTGAAGACTGTCACCTGGGACTTGGTCGCCTGGAACCGCGCTGCAGCGGCATTTTTTGGCTATGACGCGCTAGGCCCGGAGCAACGCAATATCTTGCAGCGGTTCTTCTTTGACCCTCAGGTGCGTACGGGATTCGATTGGGAAACCGCTGCGCGGTTTGCAGTGGCGGCCTTTCGCGCGGATACGACACGAGCCGGCGCCTCTGCGAACGTTCAAACATTGGTCGATGAACTCTGTCGCTTAAGCCCGGAATTTGAAAAGTTATGGCGTGAAAACGATGTGCGTACCCATGGCGAAGGCACGAAACATTTTCGCCATCCGGTCGTCGGGGTGATCGACGTGGAATACTCGGCCTTTTCCATCGATGGACGTCCTGACCTGAACTTGGTCATCTACAATCCGGCTACACCGAAGGACGTGGACAAGATCCGCAAACTGCTAGCTAAGACCCGGTAGGGCGAGGCCCCGAATGTAACTGCCGCCTTTGGTGGGGGGCCGCATTAATTTCGAAAGATCGCTCATCGCTATCAACGACGCTGTGAGCGATCGACGAGGCGCTTCCTGTAGTATCGCTTCCGCCGGGATTCCGGGAAGGAACGCGACACGTTGATCTTCAGGGCGCAATTTTCACCTTCATGGGAGAAGTCGAAGCATTTCCGCCATCTTTATGGTCGCGCTTCTAGGATCATATTGAACGGCGTTTCAGCAGCGCGACGGATGCGCGTAAATCCGCCGCTCGACAGAACCTCGCTTAAGCGCCGCTCTCCGGCTTGTGCTCCAAGCGCGAGGCCGACTTCCTGACTAAGCGAACCGGGAGTGCATATCATCGTCGAGAACCCGTAATACACTCTGCCGACCGGATTGATATTCTCAACGAGAGAATCGCCGGCGATGGGCTCCACAACCATGAACGTGCCATCGGCCTGTAAGGACTGCTTGACATGTGATGCCGCACCAACCGGATCACCCATGTCGTGCAGGGCATCGAATACGGTCACAAATCCATAGTCGGTACCCGGGAAATCTTTTGCCGACGCGATACTGAAATGAACATTCGTGATTTGCTGCTCCTTAGCGTGGCGATTCGCTGCCTCGATAGAAGCGGGATGTAAGTCAAATCCGCAGAACTGAGATTCGGGGAACGCCTTCGCCATGATGAGCGTGGAGATTCCATGACCGCATCCGACGTCGGCCACGCGAGTACCCGCTGTCAACTTCTGCTGAACACCGTCAAGCGCCGGTATCCACTTCTCGTTTAGATTTGCCTGATAACCTGGACGGAAGAACCGCTCTACCCCACAAAAAAGGCAGTTGTGATGTTTTCCCCAAGGCAGACCCGCGCCGGTCCGAAAACTCTCGGCAACAAGCGGCTCGTCGTGGTGGATAGCCGAAATAGCGTAGAAACCTCCCGTCATTGTGGCGGGACTGTTTGGATCAGCGAACACTGCGATCTGTTCGGCAGTGAGAAAAAAAGAATCGCTCGCCGGATCATAGCTAACATATCCAGAAGCGGCCTGTGCACTAAGCCATTCGCGGAGCTGTCGCTCATGGAGCTTGGTTTTTCTTGCCAGTTGTTGCGAGGTCGCCCGGCCTACATCGGCGAGTGCGGTGTAAATTCCAAGCCTGTCGCCAAGTACAACCAGCGCTCCATTTACGGCTGCTCCGAGATCGTTGACCATCTTCCCAAGAAGCTGATCAAGGGCTTTAGGGTTCAATGAACGCTTCTCGGGACCGGCCGAGGTTTCAGTTCGAGTTGTCGTTTTCATAACTATTTTTATTTGTGGATTCTATTTGTTGGGGACGGCCGGTAATCTCACCGCGCGCATTTATGGACATGTGCCTATACGCACTGCAGAGGTTTTCCGGTCGCAAGGTTAGAGAGTTGAATGCTTGCATTTGCCTCGGGCGTAAGCGCTCGGGCGATTGCGCTGGTCGGGGTGAGATTTCTTGTTCGAAGAGCTGAATGGTGTCATTCATCGCGTTCGCAAAACGTGAGCAGCCCGCTCCGGCGGATTACACGCTGTCGCAAAAACGTCCTTACAGTGTGCAACAGAACAAAAGGAGTGGGTCCGATGAGAAGCCAGAATACTGGCTGATCAGTATGCCCGGCCGCAACGACCGCCGCTAACACCAGGGCCAGCAAGAAGCCGGAAACAGTCAGGTCTCGCGTGGCTTTTCCTGATTCGATAGGGCGGATAGCAGTTCTTGTCCGACAGCTAACAGCCGTTCGGGTAGAACGGTACTTTCGAAACGGATGGTTATTGGCTTCGGCGCTAGTCCGGGTTGCACGGTTTCGATCATGCGAGACGATTTCTGTCGACCGGTGATCTGCCGAGCTCAAAGTTTCTGCTTCAAACGACTCAGATAGCCTTCGCTTTGCCCCGTCGGATTCCAATAGTAATGAAACATGGTTAGTCATTTGTGCTTTCCGATTGAAGGCTCCGCGAACGCTCCGTAACTTTTTGGTTGCCACCGACGCCGCTTGTCTCGGGGCAGAGGTCCGGCTTCTTCAACATCTTGCGAGAGTTTTAGCGCGGAAAACCGTCCTACGTTAGATCGGTGTATTGCGGTATTGAGCCGCCGCAAATACGGTACGGTTTTTCTTAGTCCGGCGGTTCCGGGCTAGTCTTTGAGGCTTAGTAATCCCAGAGACGTCGCGTGACTTACCGCTTCGCTGCGTGTGCGGCAATTCAATCTTTCCAGCGCAAGCGCTACATGCATCTCTACCGTACGAGCACTGAGATTCAGGTGAGAAGCAACTTCTTTGTTCGTTAGGCCCTTCGCGATAAGACTAAGAATGGAATGCTGCCTGGGCGTCAGACCGACTGCGTGGCCCGGCCGGAAGAGACTTTTACGAAGCGAAGACCCCGCCGTGTTCGCATCGCGTGCTAACAAATCTAGAAAAGGTCGAAGCCCAAGCCGGCGGGCTAGCTCCGATGCCTCGCGCCGTTTCTCTTCGGCTTCACGTGGTTGACCCGCTGCCGCTAGCATCAGTGCGAAACGACGGCGTAAAAAGGCCATTTCCAGAGTCGTTCCGACACCGTCGTAGCCCTCGACGGCTGCGTGCATTAGATCGACTGCACTCGTCCGGTCGCCGTGGTACCAGGCAGTCTCGGCAAGTATGGCTCGAGTTGCTGTGCGGGTTTCTTCGTTCTGATTTTCTTGCGCTATAACGCTAAGGATTTCGGAGCAAGCCGCCAGATTCGCGCTGTCGCCGTGGTCGACATAAAATCCCGCGGCCGAAACTACGCCGGGGACCGCCAACATCCGATCTTCGGTTTCATGCCAAAGGCTAAGGAGCTCCCGATACTGTTCAGCTGCAAGAAGATCGTTACCTTCAAAGTCGGCCATCAAGCCGTTTACCCAGAGCACAAGAAATTCAAGTGTTACGATACTATTAGCTCGCAGTTGCAAGAGTGCGTCAGCCAAGCGGGCCTTCGCGTGCCGGCGCTCGCCGCGAAGCACGCCGATCATGGCAGGGACAACCGCCACAGCAGCCCGGGCAATCGGGCGAGCCTCCTCGTCTGCTATCACCTTACGGGAATTTTCGATCGCTTTCCGCCATTGACCACTGCGGAACAGCGCATAACCCAGACAGCCGAGACACATGTGTTCCTCGCTTACCGTGCCCTTTTGCCTGCAGAAAGAAATCGCGCGCAAATGCGCATCGCGGGCCCCATCATAGTCGGCTTTAAAATCCCGAAGGTCCGCCAAAAAGCGATAGGCTGTGGCGGCCTGCATAGGAAGGCCGTTGTTTAAAGCTAGTTCCAAAGAGCGGTCAACTCGCGCGCGCGCTTCATCGTGGTTGCCCATCATTCCGAGGACAAATCCTTCGAGGCCGAAAATTTCAGAAAGAAGACCGACATGTTCGGCCCTTTCTGCTGCTTCGCGGGCAAGCCCGAGCGCGGCGAGTCCATCCCGAAGTCGAATGCGCGAAGTCAGATAGCTTGCAAGCGCAAGCCGCTGGCGCGCGGTTTGGAGATCCAACCCGGTCCGCTCTCCCACTTCTGCAGCCTTTCTTAAAGAGCTGATGGCTGCGGCATGATCCCCAAGCAGGTGGCTGAATTCCGCGACTTTAATGTGCGCTTCGACTTCGCCTTCTGCCGATCCGACTGCTCGAAACGTTGCCAGTATCTCTTCCCAGGCGAGACGGGCGGCGGCAAAGTCACCGGCATGACGGGCACAGCGCGCCATTTCTTTAAGGGCGCGAGTTCGCTGCTCAGCATCCTCAGTAGCAGGCCAGATCTCTAGGACTCCTTTCCAAAGGTTGAAGGCCTTGGCGTACTGACCCGTATGACAAGCTTCTTCGGCCGCTTGCATGCGACAAGCGCGAGCATCATCATAACGATGAGCCCGGCAAAAAAAGTCGGCCGCTTGGTCAAGGCTATCGCGGCGCTTTCTGAGCAATTCTCCAACCTGTTCACAGAAATGCCGTTTTTTCGACCATGATATCTGGTCAAGTAGCCCGTTCCGAAGTTCAGAATTCGTAAATTCTGCCTGGTCTGGGAGCGATTCGCGGAAGATACCTTTATCAAATAACGGATCCAGGCTGTCTGGCGAGAATCCGAGATCAATTAGCAAGGGGACAGAGAAAGGCTCATCGAGAAGCGCTGCTGCCTCTAAAATAGCTTTAGATTCATTCGCCAATTGAAGCAGTTGTTCTTGGGCAGTCACGGCCATCCACCATATTGTTAGGGGCCTATTTTACGCGCTAGCATTCGAGCAGTGTTGCATAGCCAAAGAGTTATCTTCAGACGCAAACGAGGATGACCTTTCGGTTTCCTTTATGAACACAACGGTGTTCAATGCGGGCCGCGAACACGTTACTGTTGGGCTTGGTTCGGTGCCCTCGAAAACCGATAATTCAGAGCGGTCGCACACCTCGACAATCACGTATAAGAGGGTAAGGGTAGACCATTGACTGAGTTCATGCGAGTTGCAAAAAATTTAGCGATATCCTCTCCAAAGGACTATTCGGTTAGCACTAAAGTGTAATTGTAGAACCTGACTAGAAGGTCGCAACTACCCTCCGCAAACTATCTTTTGGATCCCACGGACTTTGAGTCCCGCGTCCGCTAGTTTTTGAACACGTTTCGGCGTGTGGAATGCCTGTTAGTAGACAGTCGCTTTCATCTTCGCTTGGCAGGAAGGACTACAGTTATTAGAATTAGTATAGTCAGTCGGGATAGAGTCCCGAGGCCACAGTGGCTGACCAGCTTGAAAGCAGTGCGATGACAAGTATCGCTGGGAGTTCCCCCATCAGCTGAAGGGGCGGGAGAGGGAGGAGGTGAGAAGTGAGAGGTGAAATGTGATTGGTGACTAGTGATGGTTAACTAACTGGAAGGACTCACAAGCAGACTAATCGCAAACTAACTAGCTTCGTCCCGGATCGCCCTCCCCTCGACATAGGCAGCCTCGTGGCCCGCAAACAACTGGCTAACGAATTACACTATTCCGAGGACAACTTGACTCATGTCGTCATCGAGGATAGCCTACCGTGAAAGGTTCCCCAAAACGCTTTAAAAAACGGAGCAGAGTCTGCACCCGTCCGCGGAAGACCGCAAAAGAGAGATACTTATGTCGAGCCACAAATCCCGCTCGTGGCGCGCCGGATATAAGCCGTCGAGTTCGCCGTTTTCCTTATGGTGCTCAGGTTCCTTGCTGTTGTGCTTTACCTTCTGCACTGGATTGAGTGCCGGTAATGCTTCTGTACCAACTTTTGGTCCGTCAGTCAGTTTTCAACGGTCCAATAGCGCCTACCTGGAGACTGTAGACGATCTAAAGGAGCGCCAGATTAATTTTCTGAATCGGATTCGCAAATCCGATCCAGGACACCAGACGATTGAACGTGCTTTATTTAATGAGCAGAACGAACTGGGTCTCATCCTCAATCGTAACGTTGAGATGGATAAAATCCCGGCGTTGATGCGCTCGATGCTTATCCAGATGGCGCGAGTGTTTCCTGGTCAGGATTTGACCATTCTCGCTTATACGCCTTCCAGCCCGCCGCGTAAGATCGCGACGGCGCGACTCAATGCGCGAACGCGCGACATGACTTATACGCAAGAGCACTGAGTGCTCACTTGGGCACAATCCTAACCTTAAACCTCACACCGACTATGCCAGGAACTGTTGATGACTTCATGAACCGCTTCGGCGGCGGCGGTACGATCGATGATAGCGAAGCGCAGCAATACCACGATCGCTTTGTTTCGACGAATCCCGCCGACCGCAATTTCGACAACCAGACCTACAACAAGAGCGCCACGGAATATCTCGGCAAGCTGCCCGACGATCAATTCCAGGATGCGGCGCGCAACGCCTACAACCAAGTAGCACCGCAGGACCGGCAGGGATTGCTGGGTGGGTTACTCAGCGCGCTTGGTGGCGGTCAGGGCGATATCGGCAACAAGCTGGGTCTCGCGTCCACAGATCCCAGCCGGATGAGTGCGGACGACGCAGCACGCTTGATGAACTACGCGCGCACTCAGCAACCGGAGGCGTTGCAAAAGACGGTTCAAGATAAGCCCTGGTTCGTTAAAGCTTTGGGCAACCCAGTGGTTATGGGCACGCTGGCGATTGCAGCAGCAAAGCTGCTCGCCAGTCAACGCGGTAAAGCCGGCAGCTGAGCACTAAGCAGGGCCGGCGCCCTCAAGGCGCTGCTCGTGGAAATAGCGATTGCCTGACTTATTGTTGGATACCCTTCTGATAGACCTCGAGCGCAGCCGGCATCAGTTGCTCAAGCTGGTTGATCCGAGTTTCATCCAGCGGGATGCGTCGACATCAATTCCGGAGGCTTCGCATCCTGGCTTGCCATCATCATCCGCTTCCAGAAAGCCACTGCCTCACGGGGATCGTAGCCGGCGCGTGCCATGTAGGTAAGTCCGATCTGGTCGGCCTCCAGTTCGTGCTTACGGCTGAAGGGCAACAAGACACCATATTGCGCGCCGGCGCCAAGCATCCCGAGAAGTTGCCGTTGCGCCTGGGGGTCCAAGTCCGACATCGACCCCTGAATTCCCATTAGCGCAATCTGTAGGGCGTTCTGTTGAAAAACTCTTTGAGCACCATGCCTCGAAGTAGCATGCGCAATTTCATGGCCGAGAACCGTGGCAAGACCTGCCTCGTTCTGAGTGATTGGCAAAATACCCGTGTAGACCACGATTTTTCCGCCGGGTAGACAGAAGGCGTTCTGCGCGGGATTTTGAACTACTGGGACCTGCCACTGATATCGCTCGGAACCAGTGTCGACCACCCCCACCAATCGGGAAGCTACCTTGCGGACAAGGTCATAAGCGGGACCCGATTGCACGACGCTGGAATGGCTGATGACCTCGCGAAAGCTCTGAAATCCTAGTTGCTGCTCTTGATCGGAAGACAGACCGACGTGGGCTTTGCGGCCAGTTTCGGGATTAACGAATGTCTCTGACGTTAGATAAACCCAACCAACGGCGATAGCCGCGAGAAGTATCGGGAGGAAACGTGTGAAACGCCGCATAAACCGACGGATTGAACATCGCGGGCCCTGTGCAGGATAGCAACACCTAACAGGTCAGTCGTTTCTGGTGCGCGGATCGCTACCCCTTGATGCCTCCCATGGAACCGGAGCTAGCTGCCGAATTTGAGTGGAAAGAGTCATCGGTTCAATTTAACAAAGAAATGGTGGTAAATATCGACCAAGCTATCGGGTACGAGTCGCGAGTGCCGTCTTTAACCGCCCGGATGTGAGATAGAAGTTTCTGAGCTTGAATAGCATCGAGCCAAACGTGATTAACCGAGCTAACGTCGCGATGTAGACGCCGATTTGCGGAATGATTAGCAAGAACGTCATCCCCGTGACATTCGCGACGATGAACGTTGCGACGGTATACATCCCTAACGGAAAAACCAGCGACCAGTATTGCGGATCATAGGTGATCGGTACACGCTCGATCACATGTCTCCAGATACCGACAACGACTAACAGCGGAATCCACCAGGTTCCTGTTGCCCAGAAAAAACAGGGTAAATCCGACGATAAATGGATGGAGGTCGTGCAGCAGTTCTAAGTCTTTTGAGGCAAGTATAAGCCGTCCGCCGGCCAAGGCGGTGATTGCCAGCGCACCCATATTGATCCAGTAAGGAGGAGTGAGCTTCACCGGCTCCATACTGAGAAAGATCCATCGATAAAGGATCAGAGCGATAAACAGCAAATAAAACATCGCTCCCACCAGATAAGTACAGAATACTGCAAACAAGCGGGGTAGGGGCACCGAGCGTTTGCGCGACCAGGGTTCGAAGGACGGTCAACGACTCCGTGGAGACGGTCACCAAAAGCCAGGATCCGTTAATGGTTACCGCAATCGACGGCTTTGGCTCGACTATGGTAACAGCGGCAAAAAACGTGTAGATCAAAAAAATCTAGAGCAAAAGCGCGAATACCCACAGGCCCGCTGCGACTGGGATGTACGGGGTAAGAATCGCAAATTGGACTCCGAGCACGGCGCTTCCCGCGACGATGGTTAAGAAGGTGACTCCGCGAGCGTGATGAGTTAAGTCAGCATCAAGACGGACCTGTACCGCAGAATTCGGAGCCCGGTGATACCCCAGAGGACCACGTAGAAAATCACGTTCAACCAAAGCAAGACTTCCGGAAGTACCGGAAACCCTTGGAAGTGGATGGCCAGCGACACGATGCCTGTCGCCATGACCAACACCGATTCAGTCCAAAATCGGTGATCACTCGTTTGAACCAATTAATGGAATTCTGCTTTCTGTAGGGACGCTTGAACAAAGCTTCCCAACCACGACGCCAGTACAAGGCTGTCGGAGGTCGTTGCAGCCACATTGAGTAACGATAGGTAAGCCCAAAGGCGGCAAACAAGGTTGCAAAAGTATAGGCTACGATCATCTGGTCCCTCCGGGACAAAAAAGCCTCGCCCTACCATCGGATGAGCAGGAGCTCATCCCTACCGGGCATCACGAAAAGAGCGAGCCGCCATTCACTGCGAGAGTCTGGCCGGTGATAAAGTCGTTTTGGACCAGGAGCAAGACGGTCTGCGCGATGTCGTCGCCGGTCCCGACGCGACCGACAGGGATGTGGGCAGCAACGCCCGCCTCGATCAATGGTTTGCCCATCTCTGTGTCGATCAAGCCGGGTGCCACGGCATTCACCGTAACGCCCTCGGGTGCGAGTCTCAGAGCATAGGCGCGGGTCAAACCTTCTATCCCAGCCTTAGCGGCACCGTAAGCGACGCTGCTCGAGCGTGCACCGATCCGAGCGCCGATCGAAGAGATATTGATGATTCGGCCCCAGCGCTGTGCGCGCATGTGCGGCAATACGGCTTGGGTGCAGAGAAAGGCGGACTTCAAATTCACCGCGATGGTGCGGTCGAAATCGTCTTCGGTGATGTCGTCGAGACCGCGCGTTATCGCGATCCCGGCGTTGTTGACGAGAATGTCGATTAGGCCGAGTTGCTCTTCGATCTTGGCGATCATGCTTTGTACGGAGCTGGCGACTGAGACGTCGGCAGCAATGGCGACGGCGTGGCCGCCGTTCCGATGAATAGCGTCGACGACAGACGCCGCTTCCTCGGCCCGTTCGCGATAATTTACGGCAACGCCAACGCCAGAGTTAGCAAACGCTAACGCGATCGCCTTACCGATGCCACGCGAACCCCCCGTGACCAGCGCAATGTGATGATTTGATTCTGACATCTTAATTTCACATGAAGAACACAAAGCGGCTCGGTGCAAACAAAGATGGGAGGGCGTTGCATTCCGCTTCTTCAGTTCCAACAGATGTCGACGCAAAAAGACCGTTTGCTGGTATGGAGTTCGATAAGAGGCGATCCACCTCCGCAAAGCCTACGGCGCGACAGGCGCCCTGGGACCAAACGGACGCTCAATACGCTAGGGTTGAAAACGTCCCTAGGTCGTTCCACACGTACAGGGAGCCGCAGCAGTCAACGCGTTTCGGCCAGCCTCGCAATAATTCCTTTTCTCGCTTCAAGGACAGAATCTTTCTAATGCGGCTCCCCTCCGAACCGGGTTGTGTGTGCGCGCTACCCTGCTGCCACCTCGCTTAAATCGACGCGCATGGGCAGCGGCCCATTTTGGATCGCAACGAAAGCCTCGTTATTTATGGGATAGGACACTACCTGGGTTTGAATGATCTTACGAACATGAAACCGAAGCTGGCTGCGTTTCCGAAGTGCTACATCGACGACTTATGCGTGCATCAAACCATGACGCTTTTCGACTGGATCGAAATGGCGTCCACGCTCGGCGTGGATGGGCTGGAGTTTTACTCCGGGTTTTTGAAGGACGAGCCGGCGTTTCTTGAGGAGGTAAAAGATCGGCTCAAAAAGCATGGGTTACAAATGCCGATGCTGTGTTGCTCACCGGATTTTACCCAGCCGAATCCAGAGCTGCTAAACGCAGAGATCGAGCGAGAGAAGCGAATGATCGAGCTGACCGCTTTCTTCGGAGGAAAGTTCTGTCGGGTTTTGTCGGGGCAGCGATATCCAGATGTTTCGCGTGAAGCAGGCGTATCCCAAGTGGTTACGGTGCTCACATCGCTGTTACCTTTTGCGGAGAAAAACCAGGTCATCCTAACCATGGAGAACCACTATAAAGACAGCTTTTGGCGGTACCCCGAATTTGCGCAAAAGATGGATGTTTTCCTGGAAATTGTTGAGCAGATCGATTCACCGTGGTTCGGAGTGAATTTCGATCCTTCCAACACGGTTTTAGCCGGAGAAGATCCCGTCCAATTACTCAAAAGGATCAAACATCGCGTGGTCTCGATGCATGCTAGCGATCGCTATCTCACGAGTGGCACGCTGGAGGATCTGCGCAAAGAAGAAAACGAGATCGGCTACGCCAACCGCCTTGCCCATGGCGTTATCGGGAATGGCCTTAACGATTACGATAGAATTTTCACAATCTTGCGTGAGGCCGGATTTCATTCCTGGATCTCAATCGAAGATGGAATGCACGGAATGGACGAACTTCGCGACTCGGTGGATTTTTTGAAAGCAAAGATCGAGCAGCATTTCGGCGATTGAGCGTTCGCTTTCATCCGAGTCGCCATTCAGCGCTAATTGATCGCAATCTCTTTCTTGGTGTTCAGATGATCGTCGATCAGCCTGAGCTTCAGCTGATGAAGATTCAAATCAGTCGCGAGGGTGTCGCCAACTGTCTTGAATGCGTTCAGCATTTCCTCATCGGTCCACGCGGTAGCGTTCACCACGAAACTGATTACCGTCCCACTTTGATCTCGGTGGAGCAGGACATCTTTCTCCTTGTTATTGTCGAAATAGCCTATCTTTTTCAACTCTTCGCCAAGGGCTTTGGCATCCTCTTTGGTCGAGTTTCCGGAGTAATCGACGGTTTCTTTGGTAGTAGCGGCATATTTGTTTCCGACGACCAATTGATGTCCAAACCAAGTCAGCCCGGTTATTACCAGGACCACGATCGCAACGACTCCTGTGAGGATTCGGAGCCACTTCGGACCTGACTTTTTGGTGGGAGGAACAGGTGGGGGTTGAGTCATAGTGCAGGAGCGGATTGGTTCTTCAGGGCTTCGACGTTCGAACCTCAGCTCAATTGCACTAAAAGTTTTACGCTAGCCTGAGGAGATGTTCGGCGTTGCGGTACGCGATCTTCTCCTTGTCCGACGTGCTGACCGGAAGTTGATGCAGGAAAGCACGCGCTTGCGACATGGATGCGTAAGGATAATCGGCCGAGAACATAATTCGGTCGACGCCTACCTCGAGCAATAAGTTAAGAAAAGGCGCGGTAAAATTAAAACCGCTGAACGTGTAGTGAACGTTTTCTCTGAGGTATGCACTGATAGGGCGCTCGAGTTTCGTCAAAGCGGTGGGCATCACATCGAGCCGTTGCAACATAAACGGGAGCCCCTCTCCGAGATGTCCAATGACGATTTGCAGGTTCGGATATTGATCGAATACTCCGCCCAGAATGAGCCGAATGACATGAACCGCGGTCTCAATGTGCCAACCCCACCCGGCGCTAGCCAACATCTCATTGATTATCGGTGAAAAACCACTGTATACCGCTTCGATTACCGGTTTCGGTGGTTGGGTCGGGTGAAGATAGATCGGAACATTGAGCGATGCGGCGCGCGCTAGGATCGGCCAGAAAAACTTATCGTCCAAATACCGGCCTCGATGGTGTCCGTTGATAACGGCTCCCTTGAAATCGTGGTCACGCACCATCCGCTCGAGTTCTTCAGCAGCCTTATCGGGCAAGGCAGTGGGCAGCGTCGCGAACCCGGCAATCCGGGTGGGATTTTTTTTCACCGCTGCAGCGAGGAGATTGTTAGTATCACTAGCCATGCTCACGGAATCGGCGGCTTCTAATTGTTCGGTACCGGGAGAAGTGAGCGATAAAACCTGGACATCAATACCCGCGGCGTCCATCTCTGCGATCCGCTTGTCACCAAGATCACAGAGCTGTTCCAAAAGCTTCGCGGCACGGTCGCCGTATTGTTGGGCTCGAGCCTTGAGGTCTCGCCCCGGGCCATCCAAGAATCCGGCGGTCGCAAAATGTTCTTCCAGCGTGATGGTTCGCATGATTGTTCTTCGATGACTGAAGACACCAGTGCAACTGGGTCGTCACTCGTTGGCTTGGTGAAGAGGTCATCGGTAGGGACGAGCTCCCGCTCGTCCGGATTTTCCCTTCTTCCACGCCTTCATTTTGTCTGAGCTAATTCCCGGACGAGCGGGAGCTCGTCCCTACCGAACGAATGGTGCAATAGGTAAGACGGTCGACCGTGGCCACCTCTTTCGGCCTCGCAAGCGAGGCAACGCTCCACGGCGGGCGACTCCATCTTCAGTTCCTACTCTTTATGTTCTCCGCGCCGATAATATTTCTCACAATCTGGTTTCAACGGAAACATGGCTTTCTGGAACTTGTTACGGGAACCTTCCGGACCGGAGAGGAAGCGGTAGACCGAGAATTGTTGATCTTGAAGCCAGTGCAAGATCGGCAGGCGCTGTTCAGGGTCCTGCAGGTTCTGGCAGATCTGTGATCGAAAATGATCATCGAGGAACGTCTCGACTAGCAGCGATGGAACCGAGTCAGTTGGCTCTTGTAAGAACAAAAGGTCATTCCTGGCTTTGTCCATGCCCTTTAAACGGTTGTCTTCATGAAGTGGCTCGGCACAATGCACACTCTTGGTGACACAGAGGCTTTGCCGTTCTTGGCTCCACTCCAAAACGTGACAGATCCCGGACCGCTTTTCGTGAGCATCTGTCAGATACACAACGAGAGTAAATGAAAACGGATCGGGCAAGCCGGCAGGTTTAATCACGATGGAGCCGTACCACTTCATGTAGTTGCGATCCCATGAGCACAGATCATTTGTTCTGAGAAATTCATCGAAGGTTTGTTCTACTGAATTGCCCATATTTTTAGTTCGTTGACGGGTAGGGGAGTGGGGGTGTTTTTGTCCCGAAGGGACTGAACAAAGATAGCACTTCTGTCCCGGACGGACTTGATGAACGTAGCCTGGTGGGGCGAGGCTCCCGAATGCAGTCTGGCGCGAAGCGCCACGAATCGTCCTCGTCCTCGAGTACCTTACCCCGTTGCCACGGTTTTACGTCCGGATTCTGACGTCGTGGAGCGCGCGATCATGGCAACCGCTGCAGACACAAATCGAGGACGAGGACGACGACGAGTACGAGGACGATTCAGCGCGTCACGGCCGTTCGGGAGCCTCGCCCCACCAGGATCTACGTTCATCAAGTCCCTCCGGGACAAGGCCCTCGATCCCGATGAGGCTTGCTCACCTGGGGCGGCTTCAATTATAACGCTCAGCCTATGGATTTTGCGGTTGTCCAAACGTTCCTCGGGATTGCAGCGGGGGTCATCGCGTACGTTTTAATCTACTGTCTTCTCTTCGGCGGCGTTTACACGGTGAACCAAAACGAGCGCGCGGTGATCACGAATTTTGGTCGCGCTGAGCGCCTGGGAAACCGAACAACGCTCGACTTGCCGATCGCCCAAAATTTGAGTCCGGAACACCGGGAGCGATATGTGTATCCGCAGGTTCGGATAGTTGGTCCCGGGGGGCCCTATCTCAAGATGCCCTGGCAGAAAGTCCACAGAGTGCCCACGGCGATCCAAACCATCAATATCGCTCTTGATCCAGATACTCCGAGCGCGAATTCGAACGGCACGATTTTGGAAGCAGTCACCAAAGACCAGTTGAACATCGGTTTGACCGGACAGGTTCGTTACCGGACCAGTGAGCAGAACATTTACGCTTACTTGTTCGGGGTGAAGCGGCCCATCAGTCATGTGCTGGGATATTTCATCTCAATTCTTCGGGAACGAATCGCTAACTATGAAGCGCCGCTGGTCAAAGATCCAACCATCGACGTTAACGAACCTACCAGTGAAACCCTGGCCAAAGCGGGTGTGTCCATCAACGATCTGCGCAAGAATTTGAATGATCTGAATGATCAAATGGACCAGCAATGTCTGTCATCGGCGGCTCGTTACGGCATGATATTGGACGCGTCGCTGATTACCGGGATCGATCCGCCGCCCGAGATCGAGTCGGCCTTAGCAGCAATCAATACTGCGCACAACGAAGTGTCGTCCAAGATCAGCGTCGCACAGGCTTCGGCCGATCAGAAAATCGAACAGTCAAAACGAGCGGTGGAGATCGAGACCAATCGAGCCCAAGCCGAAGTACAACCGTTGCGTTGGCTGGCTCAACAGATCGCTGCGCTGAAGACCAGTGGCGAGCACGCGTTGCCGGCTTACTTGCGCAATGTTCGGCTGGATCTGTTCTCTAAGGCGAAACGGATTGTACTGACCCGGAAGGAGCAGAAATGATTTTTATCGTCGCTTTCATTATCACCTTTTTTGTTTCTATTTTTGCGCTCCCGATCGTTTTAGGCGGGCTGAAGGTCATCAACTTTTACACCACGGTGAACGAGGCTCGATGCAAGGTTTACGTTCTGTTTGGCAAGGTACTAGGAATCGTCGATCAACCTGGGCTGCATTTGCTTTGGCTAACTTTGGGACCGCAGGCTGCGCTGGTGCGTTTCTTTGGCCGAGTCTATGAAATCGATCTTCGGCTTGATCAGGAATATTTGCGAAGTAACCCGGTAAATTCGGAAGAAGGTACCCCGATGGGGGTAGGCGTCTGGTACGAAATGCGGATCAAGAACCCGGTGGATTTCCTATTTAAGAATGTGGATCCGCGCGGCTCGTTACAGGCGAATGTCGCGAACGCCACGGTTCGGTCTCTCAGTAATATGCCTTTGGACAAGTTACTGGAAGATCGGCATGAAATGAGCCGTTTAGTCCGGCAGGAAGTGTCACCGAAGTCGCAGGAATGGGGTTATGAGCTGGGCTCGATTTACGTAAGAAAAGTGCATTTCCGCGATGCGGAGATGATCCGTCAGATCGAACAAAAAGTGGTTAACCGATTGCGCCAGGTTACTTCTGCTATACGCCAAGCGGGTAATAACCAGGTGGATATTATTACCAGCGCGGCTGAACGGCAGGCGGCCACTGAGTTTGCTAAGGCCCGCTCGGTCCGCCCTCAGTTGGTCGGTGAAGCACTGCGCGAAATTGGTCAGGATCCGGATGTATTGAATGCCGTGTTCGAGACTTTGGAGGTGGACCGAATCACGAAGGGAGGAGCAGAGGTTACCCTGATCCCGGATGGGAACCATGAAACGTTGGTTAGCTTATTGGCCGGTGCTGGAAGTATAGCCCCTCCGCCGCCGATTAAAGATCATTAGAACCAACCGCGAATGGACACGAATGGACGCGAATGGAAAAGCTCAACCGCGGTAGACGCGGATTTACGCGGATGAAAAATGATCCACAGATTACGCAGACTTCGTTTTGGCTTTATCCTTTGACCAATAGATACTGTTTTCCGGCACGAAGAATGTCTCTAGCTCCCTGGTATAATCGGCCTAAAAACTATTCGCGTAGATCTGCGTTCATCCGCGGTTAAACTCTTTATTTCGCGTGCATTCGTTTCCATTCGCGGTCGAGAAGCTATTTTCTGCGGGGGAGTTTCGCTTTTCGCTGGGGATCGGCTCAGTGGAACCGGCGGATTTTTTTCGGAACGTTGAAGGGGATCGGTTGCTGGAACTTAGAAGGCAAGCGCTGGACTCAAGTGTTAGCGATTATCTGCAGGCGATCCGGGATGAGGGAATTTGGTTGGCGGTGCAAGATTTTGTTAACGGACTCGAGCCCGGTGCCGATACCGCTTCCATCGATAATTTGGGACGAAGCTGGGAACCGGACTTTGTGATACTGGATCGGGTGACGCCGCATCAGGTCAGGGGCGGTTGTGTCTGTTTTCCGTCTGGTTGGAGTTTGCGGGAAAAAATCGCTAAAAGCCTGTTTCTGACGCATGCACCGGTGCCGGGTCTCAACGACGATCTGGGAGCGAACATTTCGAAGTTGTTATCCAGAATTGAAGCCGGCCAGTTCTTTCAGCGAACGAATTGGGGACTGACTGGAACAGCTGAGCTCGATCAGCATCCGCGCCATAACATCCCGGCGATCGCGCCAGGGGCGGATCCGCAGCGGGTTTATTTACGGATTGAGTGGCAAGTATTAACGGCGATTTCGGGGGCAGCGTTGTTGTTCGGTATCAGAGTGTTTCATGTGCCGGTCGAAGAGGTGAAATCGTCTTCGGAGTTGGGCTCACGATTGGCGAGGAACCTAGAGACGATGCCGGATGCGGTCGCGCAGTATAAACGGCTCGATCAGTGCCGCGGATGGTTAGTGAAGTATTTGCGGGAGTGAAGGATCGAAGGCGCTTTGGCTGGCAATCGGAAATGGCTCCGTAGGAGCCGAATCTTTATAGCATGCGGCGAGAAAAAACGGCGACGAGCTCCGTAGGAGCGACATCTAGTTGGAACGTCGCTTATCTTTGTGTACACCCCTTTCGATGCCGCTCCTAACGGAGCTGGTAGCATGTAGGGACGGTTAGCTATAAAGATTTCGCTCCTACGGAGCTAGTTGACCGGGCGTTGCCGCCCGGTCATTGATAGCGCTAACGCCTTATGCGGCTGCCAGCATCTTGTGTGGATCAAGCACGAATTTCTTGGCGGCTCCTTTGTCGAAATCGATGTAGCCTTTGGGCGCTTCCTCGAGCGAGATGACCGTTACGTTCACTGCTTTTGCGATCTGGATTTTATCGTGAAGGATCGCTTGCATCAGTTGACGGTTGTACTTGAGCACCGGTGTTTGACCCGTTTGGAAGGCGTGGCTTTTTGCCCAACCCAAACCTAAACGGATCGAGAGCGAGCCGGTCTTTGCCGCCGTGTCAACCCCGCCGGGATCCTCGGTTACATAAAGGCCGGGGATACCGATTGAACCGCCCGCTCTGGTGATCTGCATCAAAGAATTGAGGACAGTAGCGGGTGCTTCTTTGGCTGAGTCGGACCCATGCCCGCGGGCTTCAAACCCGACGCAATCAACGGCGCAATCGACCTCGGGAATGCCCAGAAGCTGCTCGATTTGATCGGTCACCGAAGCAGGTTTCGAGACGTCGATCGCCTCGCAACCGAACGAACGGGCTTGTTTAAGCCGGTCAGGATTGAGATCAGCAACGAGCACTGCGGCTGCTCCGAGCAAATGGCAAGATGCAGCACAGGCTAGTCCGACCGGACCGGCTCCAGCAACTAGAACCGTTGTTCCGGGCCCGACACCGGCAGAAACGGCGCCATGGTATCCGGTCGGGAAAATGTCAGAAAGACAGGTCAGGTCCCGAATCTTAGCCATTGCTTGGGCTTTATCCGGAAACTTAAGCAGATTGAAGTCGGCGTAAGGAACCATCACAAACTCGGCTTGTCCGCCGACCCATCCTCCCATATCGACGTAACCGTACGCACCGCCGGCTCGTGCCGGATTGACATTGAGACAAATTCCCGTCTTTTGCTCGCGACAGTTCCGGCACCGTCCACAAGCGACGTTGAATGGAACAGAAACCAGATCTCCGATGTTGAGAGTCTCGACGTCATGTCCCTTCTCGACGACTTCACCAGTAATTTCGTGCCCCAGGACTAGGCCGGCGGGCGCGGTTGTGCGTCCTCGTACCATGTGTTGGTCGCTTCCGCAGATGTTGGTAGAAACGATGCGCAGGATAACCCCGTGATCGATCTGTTTACCGTCCGGTGCGACAAACTTCGGATAGTCAATGCCTTGTACCTCGACCTTTCCGCGACTCAGATAGACGACGCCACGATTTGTAGCCATAACGATAGATACCTCCTGTTCAGGTGAAGAGGCTTCTTGAACCTGGTGCAAACAACCCAAGCTTTGAGCCGAATTCCTTGGGGGAACCGATTCGCCAAGCCTCGATTTGTACGTCAGTGTTCGGCTTGCGCTGACAGAGAGTGGCACTCACTTGCGCCGCTCTGCTGAAGCCACGCTAAGACTGGTTTTCGACGCCGTCAATGGTGGGAACGCCGGGAGCGCCGGGAACGCCCGGGATCGCACGAAGGACCTAAACGTGCACTAGCGTCCATTGGAGCGATTGTTTTTCGCGTTTGCCCGCGCAGTTTTGCGTGAAGACATAAAAATGGCCGACAACTCGTCTGCTTCGCGCAGAAGGGGAGTCACGGACTCGCTGGAGCCCAATCGAGTATCGGGCAGAAACTCCAGCCAAAAGGCGGTCTCATCGATTTCCTCAAGAGCAATGCTCAGTTTCGAGATAAAATCAGCTCTCGAGCGCGAACGCTGCGCGGCTCGATAGTTCGCTGCTGCCGACGATGCGGCCTTCGCGAGCTGGGTCTGGACAACCCGTCCCTTCGGGCTCTGCGGGATTTCGTCGATTAGATCAAAGCCTTCACTGCAAATCGCTTCGTTCTAGCTCGCAACTCATTCATAACTTAAATTATATACGTTATTATATATCCAGAGTCAAAGCTACAAGATCGTTCGCTTATGTTTCTGAATCGCTCTTCCTGCCGGCGCTCCGGCGTTCCCGGCGCTCCCGGCGCTCCCGGCGTTCCTACTCCAGCTCCACCACCAGGATGTCATTGGCCAGAGCGATCGCTTGCTCAACGGTGGGGCTGTAGCGCTCCTTGAATGCAATTTCGTAGGTCACAGGATGACCAAAAGAGGTGTGACGTTTGTAGATTCTTAGTGTCCAGCGCCGGGCGCATGAATCGAAAAGGAGTGAGACGTCGGCGCGTTCAGCACGGATGAAAGATCCGTGTGCTTCGTGGTTCCAGGTAAAACTGCTTTGTTCCAATCTCGGACCGTTGACAGCATCATAATGCCAGGAAGGGCGGGTGAATTGCAAATCAAAAGCAGGCTCGCCAACGCGATCTCGCCTTAGGCTCGCCCTCATGGCAAATGACAAATGGCAGATGACAGATGGCACGAAAGTGATGTGAATTTCCCATCAGGCATCAGGGATGAGCTTCAAGCGAATGATCCCTGGGCATGATCCGCGTCTGAGGCAACGCAATTCGGGCATGATCCCTGTTGTAATACTACGCAAAAATCTTGCGTTTTACCTGCTTCCTCGATAGTGAGACAATACACTTTCCTCTCCCTCAAATCAGTTCTGTCTCCCGAAGAAATATCGCTATGAGAAAAATTCTGTTCGCCGTTTTGGCTCTCTCCATTGGGCTCACCGTGCAATCGGGTTTCGCTCGTTCCAAGCCTTACAACATCGCCGTGATCATCAAGGCAACGGATTCCGATTTTTGGCAGTATGTGATTATCGGCGCCGTCAATTACGGGCTGGATAATCCCGACAAGGCGAAAGTTAGCTGGTATGGGCCCAAGTCCGAGGCCGACATCGAGAAGCAAGTAGCGCTGCTCGAGGACATCGTTTCCAAAAAACCGGATGCGATTGTGATTGCCTCAACCAGTTCAGACTCCACGGTCCCGGCACTGGAGAGAGCGATCGACGAAGGGATTGCCGTAGTGACCATCGATAACAAAGTGAATTCGGATAAGATCGCGGCTTTTTTGGCGACAAACAATAAGGTCGGAGGCGCGCTTTGCGCCGATCAAATGGTGGCGAACCTCAAAGCCAAGGGAGTCCCACTCAAGGGCACGGTCGGACTGGTCAGCGCGATGGCGGGTATCCAGGTACTTGGGGACCGGGACCAAGGTTTCCGGGACAGAATGAAGGAGATCGCCCCGGATATCAATGTGCTTGAGACGCGTTTTACTGATAACGACATCGCGAAATCGTTAGCTGCAGCCGAGGACATTGGGACATCGCAGGGAGACAAGCTGATCGGGATTTTCGCCGACAATAATCACACTGGAGACGGAGTTGCTCGGATGATCAGCGAGCGCAACCTCGGAGACAAACTAGTGGCAGTCGCTTATGACTCAGATCCGGAAGAGGTTAGCGCTTTGAAGTCTGGAGCGTTAAAGGCCCTCATTCTACAGGACCCGTACGGAATGGGGTACAAAGGTTGCACGACCGCCGTAACGATGCTTGATGGCGGAAAGGTGCCTAAATACTTAGACACCGGCGCCGTTGCCGTGACCAAGGAAAACATGAATGACAAGAAGATCCAAGATCTGTTGGATCCGACCCGGCTGAAGCGCTGAGAGCAGCGGAGCCGCAACCCCAGGACAGAAACCGCGAATGGACGAACGAGAATAGGAGACACTCATTCGTGTCAGCTCGTAGCGACTCGACGGAACTCCCCGAATTCCCGTCCTACTAAGCTAACGTTCTTTACGAATAAGACCGAACCTCTTTCTTTTCTTTGCGCTTTTGCGTCTTTGGCCGACGAAGCTAAAGGGGGAGACGGGGCGACCTGTCCGCCATAGTAAAGGGATATGGGACGACGGAGGAAGTCTGCTTTGCGTGAGATTTTTTCCGTGGTTTTTTGGTTGCGGATCTGCCGCGCTAGGTAGTCTGCGGATAACTTACTTTTCACGATCAGGGCGAGGCTTGTGGCTGGCGTGATGCGTAGTTCAACCGAGGACGAGGACGACGACGAGAACGAATACGACTTGTGATGTAGACATGGCAGAACAATCCGCTCCAGACGTGGTATCCATGAGGGATATCCGCAAGAGTTTCCCCGGGGTCCAGGCTCTAAAAGGGGTAAGCCTTGATGTCAAAGCGGGAGAGGTTCACGGATTGGTAGGCGAAAATGGCGCCGGCAAATCCACGTTGATCAAGATCCTGATGGGGGCGTACTCGAAGGGCGCTGGGACCATTTCGATTGAAGGTAAAGAGGTTGAGATCCACAGTCCCCTACAGGCCAGGTCGCATGGACTGATGGCGGTTTATCAGGACGTCATGCTGGCCCGGCACCTGTCGGTGGGGGAGAACTTCTTCTTAGGAAAGCTCCCTCGCAGCCGTCTGGGGTTAGTCGATTGGAAGAAGATTGGCGAAGTAACCCGGGAGACTCTCGAGGAACTGGATCTGTCTATTGATCCTCGGATCCTAGTTCGCCGCCTTTCGCCTGCACAACAGGAAATGGTGACCATTGCGAAAGCCGTGTACCAGAAAAGCAAGCTGATCGTATTTGATGAGCCGACGGCTCTCTTAACTAACGAGCAAGTAGCAGAGCTTTTTACGGTGATCGAAAAGCTGAAAAAAAAGAAAGTCGGCATCATCTATATTTCCCATCGGCTTGAGGAAATCTTTGCTATCTGTGACCGCGTAACCGTTTTGAAAGACGGGGAACTTGTCGGCACGTCGAGAGTTTCCGAGACTAACCAGGACGCCTTGATTACCAAAATGGTGGGGCGCAGTGTAAGCGAGATGTACTCGATCCGTCGGCCAGAGCGGGGCGAGAAAGTGCTGGAGGTGCGAGGACTAAAGCGCGAGCCGCATTTTCGAAATGTGAGCTTCGATCTCTATCGTGGCGAAGTCTTGGGGTTCTTTGGGCTGGTAGGCGCGGGCCGGACGGAGATTCTTCGGTGTATCTTTGGCGCAGATCGTTCTGAAGGGGGCGAGGTAAAACTTCGGGGACGCCGGGTAACCATTCATTCGCCTCGCCAGGGTGTCCGTGCCGGTATCGGCCTGCTTCCGGAGAACCGCAAGACCGAAGGTTTGGCCATGTCGTTAGGGGTGGATATCAATATTAATCTGGCCTCGTACGATCTTATTTCCCGAGCTGGCTTCGTGAACGTGAGCCGCGAGGGCTCCCGGGCCCGGAGTTTTGTTTCGAGCCTCAATATTCGGACGCCGTCAATTAAACGGAAGGTGCGGAATCTAAGCGGCGGGAACCAGCAAAAGGTTGTCGTGGCGAAGTGGGTGTCCCGCGAAAGCGACATTTTTATCTTTGATGAGCCGACGGTTGGAGTCGACGTCGGTGCGAAGCTGGAGATTTATAAGCTGATAGAAATGCTCCTGGCTAAGGGCAACGGCATCATCCTGGTGTCCTCGTACCTGCCAGAGGTCATGGGTCTTGCCGACCGAATGCTCGTCGTTTACGAAGGGGCCGTGACAGGGACGCTTGGGCAAAGCGAATTTAATGAGGAAAAGATCCTGCGCTTGGCCTCCGGTATTGTAAGTCCAGGCGAAGGCCCGAAAACATGAGTGTACCGAAGTCAAATCGCAGTTCCGCGTCTATGCCTTTGCGGACTCTGAAGTTCCTCCACACCGGCTTTGCGGAAGGAATTCTGATCCTCATTTTGCTTGTTTTCTTTGTGGTTCTGGCTTTCGCCGCTCCAAGTTTTCTGACGCTCAACAATCTATCAAACCTCGTCCGCCAAGTCTCAATTATCGGGGTGGTCGCGATCGGGATGACCATTGTTATCATCTCAGCGGGAATCGATCTCTCGGTTGGTTCGATGGTTGGGTTCAGCAATGTGCTGGTTGCGATCCTGATGACTCACGGTGTGCCCATCATCCCCGCTATTCTGATTACCCTCGTCGCCGGCTCAGCCCTGGGAATTTTCAATGGAGTACTGATCCATGACGGTCGAGTGCCGCCGTTCATTGCGACGCTCGGCATGATGACGGCGGTGAGGGGACTCCTCATGCTGATATCGGACGCTCGCATGATCGCGGGGCTTCCAAGACCTTTTTTGAATTTCGCCCAGATCAACATTCTTTGGATGCCGTCGCTGTTTTTCGTTTGGCTCGTGGTCATCGTGTTGTCGATCGTGATGACTACGCTTACCCGGTTTGGAAGAAATGTGTTCGCTATCGGCAGCAACGCTGAGGCGGCCCGGTTGAGTGGCATTAATATTCGTTTCACGCTCTACGGCGTCTATGCGTTCTCGGCTTTAGCTTCGTCCGTAGCAGGAATTCTTTATACATCGCGCCTCGCGAATGGAATTCCCACCGCTGGAGAGGGCTACGAGTTAGATGCGATTGCCGCTGCGGTTGTTGGCGGGGCCAGCCTGATGGGAGGAGAAGGGACCATCCTTGGGACCGTCCTGGGGGCACTAATTATTGCCACGCTAAGGAATGGAGGAAATCTCTTGGGGATAAATCCTTTCATCCTGCAGATCGCAGTCGGGATGCTGATTGTTGCGGCTGTGCTCGTAGACCAGCTCAGCAAGCGGAAAAGCGCGTGAAGAATAGCCGCAAAAAGGCGCGAGATCTCGAAAGCCAGCTACGTAAATCTGGGCCTGTACCTCATTCGCTTTGTCATTCGTGTCCATTCGCGGTTTAAAGCCTAGATCATAAGAAAGCCGCCGGTTACGTTGATCGCTTGACCCGTCATCGCACTGGCTTCGCTACTGCAGAGAAACATCATGACTGAGGCAACTTCCGCTGGTTCAATGAAGCGATTCATGGGAGCTGCCATCGCCAGGAGTGTCCGATCATACCGTTCCCTACGGGACGGATCTTTTTCGTGTGGTATCCCTGGCAGTAAACTGCCAGGCTACTATCGCTCAGTCCCTACGGGACAAAAACCTCCTGTCACCTGTCCACGAAATCGACTCCACTCCATTTTTCGAGGCCGAGGACGACGACGAGTACGAGCACGAACGCCAAACGCGCTTCTGAGCAAAAGAGCGGGAGTTCACGGAGTAATAGGAGTACAATGCGTGCAGGAGTCCGGACCAATATTTAGAAAACCATACCGAGCTTTATTGCAGTCACACTTCCAAGCGCGGATTTGACACCAAGAAGCACCACATGCAGCCCAACAACGTAGGAACTGGCAGTGGCGTCGTCGCTAGCGGCACTAACTCCGCTGATCTCGAAGTCAAGGATGCACAACTCATCTTTGGAGCCGCTTGGCGTGAGCTAGAGGGAGAGTTCGGCCGCAGCAAGATGAGGTTCCCCAGGGAATTGATTCTGCTCGGAGGCGCACCTGGCGCTGGTAAAGGTACCAACTCCGATTTCATCCGCTCGGTACGCAGTATCGACGCGCCGCCTGTCGTCATCTCACAGCTACTCGACACCCCAGAAGCGCTTGCCATCAAAGCGCGCGGTGGCATGGTCGGCGACCGAGAGGTAGTTGGCATCCTGTTCCGCAAGCTGTTGGAGCCAGAATATAATAACGGTGCGTTGCTGGACGGCTTTCCCCGCACCAAGGTGCAGGTCGAGTGCCTCAAGTTGCTCTTTGACGAAATGATCAGGTTGCGGAGGGAGTTCACCGGGACTCCGGATGAGGTTTATTTCAAGAAGCCCATCTTTCAGATCATGGTGCTGTTCGTAGACGAGGGAGAGAGCGTCGCCCGTCAACTTAAACGGGGTCGCCAGGTGGTGGCCCACAATGAGGAAGTTATTCGTTCGGGCGTCGGTGAGTTATGGGAGGAACGGGCTACGGACTCCAGCGAAGCGCTGGCTCGGAATCGCTATCGCGTATTTAAGGAGCAAACCTACGATGCGCTGGTTTCCCTGAAGCAAATCTTTCATTACCACTTCGTCAACGCTCAAGCGCCAATCCCCGAGGTGCAAGCCAACATCCTCCGCGAGCTCGAGTACCAAAGCTCGTTGGAGCTAGACCCGCGGACCTTTGATCGGGTGCGGAGGTTACCGCTGGCCAGCGATATCGTTCGGCACGCCCGCCAGGACCTCGTTCGTCGCCTGGACAGTTACGAGCTAGAACGTCCGGAAACGTTTGGGCGGGTGATTGAATTTATTGAGACAAAGATGATGCCGATTGTTGTTCGCCACGCGATTTCGGGCATTGCTAACATCAACTCGGAGGATGCTCTTTTTCAAGACCCGGTTGCCTTAGCAATGTTAATCGACGTGTTCTCTGAGCGGGGATTCCATGCAATGGCGGATGTCACTCGCGTTTATGTCCCCGTACGCGTGGATTTGCAAAGCGGGAGTATTTTCTCAGAGGAGAAGAAAGTCTTCCGTTTCAGGGTACGTTTCAGAAGTGCTCAAGTGCGAGGTTGGGTTCCGTGGAGTGACGGCAAATGAAGCCGGTTTCCGAACAAACCGCGAATGGACACGAATGAACGCGAATCATGGCAAAAGAGAAAGACTAACCGCAGATGCACGCGGATGTACGCAGATAGGCTTTGTAGCAAAGCAGGAGAGTTGTCTGAAATTTATCTGCGTATAGGCGCGGCCTCGCTGCGCCGCTATTAGTTTTGAATCTTCTCCGCTGCGAAATGGCACCTAACGCTAACCATAATGCAGGCCAATACAACGCTTACTACCAAGCGGGGCATCGAAGATGGTTATAGGGTCGGGTGATAACAGAGCAATGAAATGTAAATACCAAACAATCGGCCTCTCAATCCGACGGCGCCAATTCCGCTAAGAGTTTGTCAAAGCGCGGATCGTTCCGAAGCGGATCCCAGAGCGGATCGAGTTTCAATGGGCCGTAAAAGACGCCACTTGGTATTTTTACCAGTGGCTCTAGTGTTTCAAAAGCTAGATCAAGCTCGTTAGTCCAGGCATACACGACGGCCAGGTTAATCAGGAGCGGCGGACCATCAACAGCGTCCTCGGAGAGCGGTAACATTTCTGTAGCACGTTTGGCTTCAGCAATTGCCGGTTCTTTCTTTGCAAGTAATGCATCCACCACAGCTAATTGACTAAGCAGGTCGGCAGACCCGGGCGAATTCAACACTTTTTGGTTTAGTTGTTCACGAGTCTTAGCAAACTCAGCGCTTACTTCAGGTCGTCCTCCCTGCAGCCGAGCCAATAGAATGGAATAGCAGCCGATTGGAACTGGTAGAGCGGCGTAGGCAAAGTATCCGTTGTCTTCGCCACCTTTCATCGCCTGGATGACTTCTTTTGCTTCCAACCAATCGCGATCGTAAAAAGCAAAATTGAGCCGCAATGACAGCAACGCCCTGTCTTCGGCCATCGACGCCGGAAGTGTGGTTGCCGCGGACTGGAACGCAGTGCGGCTTCCCCACTGCATAAACGTCAGGTTGAACGCTTTTTGCACCTTAAGCATGGGTTGCTCCGGGGCTAACGCGATCAAGCGATCGTAGACGTTTTCAGCCGCAGCAAACTGACGCGTGATAATAAGCGTAGTTGCCAAATCACCGATCGAAACCGAATTGCGCGGGTCGCGCACAACCGCTGCGTTGAATTCCCGAATTGCCTTGTCGAACCTGCCCTCTCGCCGGTCGATCCTTGCCTCCAAAAGGAACACCTCGACACTGTTAGCTAGGTCACGCCCGGCGATCGTCAGTTGCACTCTTGCTCTCTTATAGTCTCGATAAGTGAGGTAGAGGTGGACTGCATATGCCAGGTGTACCTCCGGTAAATCGGGCTGTAGGCGCATTGCATGATCGATTGCCGCATCCCCCAATGCGCGTCGCTCCAGGGTTGGATCGTGGAAGCGAAAGAGCAGGCCGTGAGCCTGTGCCGCCGCGCAATAGGCAAGTGTGAACTTTGGATCGAGTTGAACGGCCTGCTCCAAAAAACTGACAGCAGCGCGCATCGGTCCTTCGAGACCAGCACCGACAGCCGTAGAAAGCCTGGAGTTTAAGATTAACTCCAAAGCATGTAGGTAGAGGTCATAGGCCTCCAGATTGTCGGTCGGTTTTGCTTCGATCCGCTTCCTCTCATCCGGGGAAAGAGTCGCGGTTAGCTTGCCGGCGATGGTCTGAGCGATCTCGCTCTGGATAGCAAAGACGTCGGTGAGATTCTTATCGTAACTGTCAGCCCAAACTGTTTTGTCGTTGCTAGCGTCGATCAATTCTGTGCTGACTCTTATCCGATTCCCATCTCGCCATACAGTTCCCTCCAAAACGCTGCCGACACCCAACGCTCGGGCGATCTGGCGTAGATCGCGCTTGGCGTCCGGACGATACTGCATGACCGAGGTGCGGCTGATCACTTTGATTTGAGCGATCTTGGCGAGATTATTCAGGATCTCGTCATGCACGCCATCGACAAAGTAGGCATCATCTTTGTTTGCGCTGATGTCTTCGAAAGGAAGGACTGCAACGCTCTTTCCCTCTGGTGCTGCTTCGGCAGGTGGCCGGTTAAATAAGAATCCCATGTGACCTGAGAAGGAAAGCCAGGCGACTAGCGCTCCGGCAATGACTAGGCCGACGAAAGCCGTCCAACAAACTGCCTTCGTTCTCGGCTTTCCCTTTGGCGAATTCTGAGTTACACGATTGCCCGGCGACCGCAGTTCGCCCGGCGTCAATTGTAACCCGGAAGCAATCGCTTCTCTGATTTTCGTCAGCGTCTGCTGCAATTGAGCAGGACTTTGAAAACGCTGGTCAGGATCCTTCGCTAACAGAACTTGAAGCAACGTGATAACCGGCGCCGGAACGTTCTTCAATGTTTCAATTGGTGGCTCGGCATGTTGATGGTGGTACATCAGCTCTGCAGCAGAGCCGCTGAATGGCAGCTTGCCGCTCAGCATTTCCCAAAGTGTCACGCCGACTGAATACAGATCAGAACGAATATCGGTCGCGATCCCGGCAAACTGTTCGGGGCTGGCATAGGCCGGCGTGCCGACAAAGGCTCCCAGGGTCGAAAGGCTATTTTCCTCCGCGACCCCTTTAGCCAAACCCAGGTCGATAATTTTGACATTCTCTAACTTCCCGTCCTGGGGGCTGACCATG
>Ga0210396_10000973_pt1 | contig 32788 bp, 28 predicted proteins | sample IncBWH17OmetaG_FD_155466 | JGI IMG/M metagenome (GOLD analysis project Ga0210396, IMG submission 155466) | Forest soil microbial communities from Barre Woods Harvard Forest LTER site, Petersham, Massachusetts, United States - Inc-BW-H-17-O ...
CGTGATTTTCCGACGCGAGGAAGGCAAAGCCTGCATTCGCTACGCTCACGCAGCCTTTGCCTTCCCCGCCAAACCTGTTACCCATGTGTCCGAACACTTGTCACCCATGTGTCCGGTCTCAACACTGCCAGCTTGCCATTACTAAGCGTGAGACAGGGGCAAGCTGGCAGCTTGCCCTACGCTACCGGCCGCCAGGGTTTCGAGGCAAAGCTGGGCGGGGGGGGCACCGGATCTCAAAGCGGATCGAGCGTTCGTCCGGTCGCCCGGACCCGCGCCTCGAATTTGGCCGCGCTGGCAGCTTCCGCTTGAAACACGACATGAAAGGGGCGCGCATTCTCTTGCGAATCTTCGGCCGTCGCCCAGTCGTGGGCCGCGCCTTCCAACACCTTCAGCAGGGTCGGCAACTCGTTCGGCTCGCGGTCGAGCAGCAATTCGCTCTGGGTGACGACGAGCAGGTAGGCGTCGCCCGGCAGCCACTCGAGGTCGGTCAGGCACTCGGAGAGGGCGTTCCAATTCTCGCCGAAATAATCGGGTAGCTGCAGGGCCGCTCCGATCTCGTCGAACAAGTCGCTGGCGGAGCGCGACTTGGCTCCGCGAATGGCCCGCACGACGGCCAGACGCCCCGGAGACTGCTGGATGGACCAGGCGAATTCGTACGCCTGCGGGAGCGGCGCGGCCCACTGGTGCAAGAAGGGGGGCGCCGCCCGAAACAGAGAGTGCACGTCCATGGTCAGCGAATCCGCAAAAAGGTTCGATAGTGATCGGCTGTGTAATAGGCGCGTCCGTCCGATCCGGTCACCAGTCGTTCGGCACCGCGGTTCTTGCCTGCGACGTGTGGATTCACGTCCCACTCGCGATAGCGGATGGTGTTGGCCTTATTGTCGAAGTTGGGCAGCGACTGGTCGCCCCCCGTGCCGAGGTTGCGAAACTCGCGGCCCCCCTCGTAACCCTCCGGAGCCTGATTGTGCTCGAGGACATAATCGAGCACCTGCAGCACTTTGCGGGGAACCGTGGGACGCGAACGCGGTTGCGTCGGACTCTCGGTCGGCCTTCTTGCGGTGGTCGGACTCTGCACGAGCGAATTGCGATCGGAGGTCGTGTCGGACGGGAGCTGCGCCGTCGAGATTCCCGGCAACGGCTGATCGGGGATTTTCTTCGGGGCCCGATCGTACAAGGCCATCGCCTCGTCCATGTGCGCCTCGAGGTCGGCGATCCGCCGCTCGTGGCTCGGATGCGTCGACATGAACTCCATCGGCTGACCTTTATTCATCTGGGCCATCCGCTTCCAAAAATCGATCGCCGCATGCGGATCGCGGCCAGACGCCGCCATCAACAACAGGCCGATGCGGTCGGCCTCGGATTCGTGTTTGCGGCTGAAGGGCAAGAGCACGCCAAACTTGCTGCCCATGCCCATCATGGCAAGCACTTGTTGCTGGCGCTGCGGGTCCATGTCGGAGAAGGCGCCGGCGGCGGCCCCCTCAGCGATCTGCACGACTTGCTGTTGAGCCATCCGCTCGGCTCCGTGGTGGGCCAGCGCGTGGCCGATCTCATGTCCCATCACGGCCGCCAGCGCGTTCTCCGTTTGCGCGACAGGCAAGATGCCGGTGTAAACGACGATCTTGCCCCCCGGCAGGCAGAACGCGTTCACCTCCTTGCTCTCGACAACGTTGCACTCCCATTTGAAGTCGGGCGGCTTGAGGCCGGTCTGACGCACGAATTCGGGATCGCGCGAGGCGGTCACCAGGTCCTCCGCCAGCTTGCGGACGACGTCGGTCGTGCGCGCGTCGGCGCTCACGTGCGACTGTGAGAGGACTTGCGAGTAGGCCTGTGCGCCGAGCTTGGATTCCTGCTCCGGTCCCATCCCAACGAGCTGCTTGCGGCCGAACGGCCCCTGCTGGCAGCCTCGGGCGAAAGTAATGCCGATCAGCACCACGGCGATCAAAATCGGCAGCAAGCGGATGCCGCCGCGGGGGGAGTATCCGTAGTCGTTGCTCATGGAGGTTGCCTCGTGGCCCCTGGCGTACGTCTGGGGTTGCTCAGGCCCCCGAATCGGAAGCCGCTCGTTTTGCAGAAAGGAGCTCGGCCCGCAGAAATGACGCCTTGGATCCTAGCCTCGGATCGCGTTCTTGGCGAGCGGCCGGCCGGTCCATTGCCAATCGCGTTGCGGCGCGACGTAGGGTGTGACAAGGCCGCAAAGCGGCCGCAGGCACACCATTGAATTTGCATCGGACGAGCGCGAGACGTGTCCTTTAGCGCCAGGGCCGCTCGCGGAGCAAGCGGGGTCAATTCTGGGTCACGCGCCAAGATGGTGTGCCTGCGGTCGCCTTCGGCGGCCTTGTCACACCCTACGCCGGCCTGTCACACCGGACGGTTCCGCGCGCGGCCGCTTCGGCCTGATCCATTACGCGAAAGAGCACCGCTGCCACCTCGGGAGCGAAGCGGCCGTTGACGGCGGAAGAGTGCGAGCCGGGAATGTAATGCGTTTCGACGGGCCCCGTCACGAGCGTCCGCCAGCCGCCGTCGGTCAGGTTGCGGTGAACGAGCGGGCGAACCTGGCACTGCAAATAGGCGAGCCGGCCGCGGAATGGTCGCGGCTCGTAGGCGGCCTGGGCCCGGAAGCTCAGAATCATTCGGCGGCGATAAAGCTCGGGCAACTTGTCGAGGTCGAAGACGCCCGACGCGCGCGTGATCGCCGCGTCGATCTCGCTGTTGGTGTGACCGTTCGTTTGACTGCCCGTCATCAGCTTGCGCGTCGTTCGCCCGCTTTGTGAGGACGTCCAACGTCGGGCGATGTGACCGCTGGCTCCCAGCAGCGATCCCGCGTCGAGTTTGTTCGCTAACCAGCGGGGAACATTGCGAATCATCGAGGGGACGTCCCGCACGATTCGATCGCGCCACGAGCGGGGACGCCGCCACAGTTGCGAATCGACCAGGATGACCGAGAGGGGCGTGCGGCCCAGCTCGGCAAAACGGCAGGCCATCGCGTACGCCAGCCACGCGCCGAACGAGTAACCAGCGAGATGAAACGGCCCCTCCGGCAGCGCGAGACAGACCGAATCGCAGAAGCGATCGGCCATCTCGTCGAGGCTGGGAGCGTCGCTCCAATAAGGTTCGTCGCCGTCGACCTCCAGGCCGTGAATGGGTCGATCGGTGGGCTGCGCGGAGAGCAGCGGATCCCACTCGTTGGAGTGACCGAACAACGAAGGGGCAATGATCAGTGGAGGTTTCCGTGCGTGCGATGGATCGGCCGGCTCGTACCGCAGCCGCATGGTCGGAACGGCCGTGCGAGTTTGCCGCGAGCGAATCGCGGCCGCCGCTTCGGCCAGGGTCGGCCGTTCGAAGATCGCTCGCAAGGGCGGCGCGTTGCCGAACAGTTTTTCCGCCTGGGCCAGCATCTGCACGGCCAACAGCGAATGCCCACCCAAGTCGAAGAAGCTGTCGTCGGGACGGACGAGCGGCACGCGGAGCAGCCGTCGCCAGATCGCCGCCAACTCGCGTTCGACGACGTCGTCCAGCGTCGAGGCGGTGATCGGTGACGGGTCGGCCGCGGGAGCCGCTGTGGCTATGGCTGTGGTTGGGGCGGGCAGCGATTTGCGATCCACCTTGCCACTGCCGGTCAGCGGCAGCGCCGGCAGCTCCACGAGTAGGGCAGGCACCATGTAGTCGGGCAGCTTCGACTTCAAAAAGCTGCGGAGGGCCGACGCGTCGAGGACCGAACCGCTGCCGTTTGCCCCACTTGTCGCGCGAACGAAATAGGCGACGAGCCGCGGGTCGTTCGTGCCGTCGTCGCAGATCCTGGCCGCGGCCTGCGCTACGGCGGCGTGCTGGCTAAGCACCGACTCGACTTCTCCCAACTCGATGCGAAAGCCGCGGAGCTTGACCTGCTGATCAGCCCGGCCCAACAGCTCGATCTCGCCGTCGGGTCGCCAACGGACGACGTCGCCTGTGCGATAGAGTCGCTCGGCAGGCTCGTCGCTGAACGGACTGCGGACAAATCGCTCGGCCGTCAGCTCGGGGCGGTTCCAATATCCTCGCGCCAGTCCGGCCCCGCCCAGATACAGCTCGCCCGGAATGCCGATCGGTACCAGGTTGTGCGAGCCGTCGAGGATGTACGCCTGCGTGTTGCCGATCGGCCGTCCGATCGTGATCGGCGTGTTGCGTTCAATTTTGACGGCAGTGGAATAAACGGTCGTTTCCGTCGGGCCGTACATGTTCCAGAGAGTGTCGACGCGGTCGAGCAACTGGTCGGCGAGCTCGCGGCTGAGCGATTCGCCGCCCGTGATCGCTTTGAGCCCTGCCGATCCCCGCCAGCCCGTCTGCACGAGCATCCGCCAGGTTGCCGGCGTGGCCTGCAGGAACGTCACCTGTGCGCTCTCGACGATCGCCCGCAGCCGACGGCCGTCGAGCGCGTCGTCCCGGTTGACCAGCCGAATCGCACCGCCGGTGATCAACGGCAGCATCGTCTCGACGACTGAAATATCGAACGACAGCGTCGTGAGGCCCAGGATGCGGTCGGCCGCGGCGAAGCCCGTGATCTGCCGCACGGACGTGAGCATGTTGACGATGGCACTCTGGACGACGCCGACGCCTTTCGGAGTGCCCGTCGAGCCGGACGTGTGCAGGATGTAGGCGAGTCGTTCGCCCGCGGCACTCCCGTCGTCACTCAGCGAAGCGTCGCTATCAGAAGCGGGAGCCGATCGGACATCGCTCCAATCCAGAAACGTGACATTCGAGCGAGACAGGGGCAACGGTTGGCTGCCGACGATGAGAGAGGCGCCCGTGTCGTCGATCAGGAAATCGAGTCGCTCCTGCGGCAAGCGGGGATCCAAAGGGACATACGCGCCACCGGACTTCCAGATCGCCAGGATAGCGGCGACCATCTCCGGCGTCCGCTCGGCGACGACTCCCACGCGTGACTCGACTGCCACGCCGGCCGCTCGCATGCGGGCGGCCAGCCGTTCGGCGTGCGAGTTCAAAGCGGCGTAGGTGAGTTTGACCTGACCGTCGTCCACGGCGAGGGCGTCGGGCGTTCGGGCCGCCTGCGCGGCAAAGAGCTCGTGGACGCTGAGCGACTGCCCTGCCGGACCGCGGGGGACGTCGAGCTGTGTCTGGTTGAACTCGACGAGCAACTGGCTTCGCTCGACTTCAGTGAGGATCGGCAACTCGTCGAGCCGCGCGTCCGGATTGGCGGCGATTCCCTGCAGCAGTGTTTGATAATGGCCAATCAAGCGGTCGACGGTCGGCGGGTCGAACAGATCGTCCGCATACAGCAGCTGCCCGCGCAGGCCTTCGCCCACCGGTCGCACGGCGAGCTGCAGATCGAAGCGGGATGCTTGGTGACGCGGACTGTCGTGCGTGCAGACGAGCGGGCCGACGCGCGATTCGGGGCGGACGAAATCGGTCAGCTGAAACAGGATTTGCACGAGCGGGTTGCGATCGAGCGACCGTTGGGGGTCAAGCTCCTCGACGAGCCGCTCGAAGGGCAGCTCATCGTGCTGATAGGTCGCGAGCGAAGTCGTTCGCACCCGCTCCAACATTGCGAGGAAACTCGGATTGCCGGACAGGTCGGCGCGGATGACCAGCGTGTTCGCGAAGTAACCGATCAGCGTCTCCAGCTCGGGGCGCATCCGCCCCGCGGACGGCACGCCGATCGGAACCTCGGACTGGCGGCAGTAGCGGGCGAGCAGAGCGGCGAACGCGGTGAGTAGCGTCATGTGGAGCGTGGCGTCGGCCTCGGCGCTCAGCATGCGGAGACCGCTAACGACTTCGGGAGCCACATCGAACTCGACGAGCTGCCCGCGAAACGTGGGCCGCGTCGGCCGGGGACGATCAGTCGGCAATTGCAGGACGGTGAGATCGTGCAGCTGCGTCCGCCAGAATCCGAGCAAACTTTCGAGTCGCTCTCCCTGCAGCCGTTCGCGCTGCCAAGCGGCGTAATCGGCGTACTGCAGCGGCAGCGGCTCGAGTGTGGGGCGCTCGCCGCAACGGAACGCTTCGTAAAACGCCCACAGCTCTTGCGAGAGAATGGCTCCCGACCAGCCGTCCGACGCAATGTGATGGATGGTGATGGCCAGCAAGAACTCATCGTCGCCCAGGATGTGCAGCGACGCACGGAGAATCGGGTCTCGATCCAAACGAAACGGACGGCTCCGGTCGGCCGTGCCCAATCGCTCGGATTCGAGCTCGCGAGACGCCTCGTCAATATGACGCAGATCGTGGATCGGCAGCTCGAACCGTGCGGGCGGCAGCACAAAGGGAGCCGGCTCGCCCCGGTCGGCCCGAATCACCGTGCGGAGCACTTCGTGGCGGTGGATGATGGATTCGAGCGCGCGTCGCAAGCACTCGACCTCGAGCGGTCCGCGAATGCGGACGTCGTGAGCCACGTTGTGGGCCGCCAGGTCCTGTTCCAACTGCTCGAGGAACCAGAGCCGCCGCTGGCCGAACGAGCAGACCGCCGGCTCATCCGGACTGCGGCGGGGAATCGCGCCGGTCCCTGCGGGCGTGCGCGCCGCGGGAGTGCGCGACCGCCGCAAGCGGGCTTCCAACAGCGCTCGCTTCGCGGGAGACAGACGGGCGATCCGCTCGTTTTGGATTTCCATCGGCGTTGGGACGGCGTGAGATCGATTGGAGGAGGGGAACGGAGGGGGTGAGGTCAGTCGGCTTCTTCGGTCAGTTGGCGCTCGGCCTCGGCGTCCGAAAGAGCCTCAATGTCTGCCAAGAGCTTTTCAATCTCGTCGTCGTGCGGCGGGGCGGCGGTTCTCTGCTCGATCATCTCCGCGACGGCGGCGATCGTCGGCGTGGCGAACAGCACGGACATGGGCAGCTCGCTCGAATACAGCGCACACAAGCGGGCGGTGATCCGGCCCGCCAGGATCGAGTCGCCCCCCAAGTCGAGAAAGCGTTCGTCGACGCTGATCGACTCGAGCTTGAGGATCTCCTGCCACAAGTCGGCGACGGATTGCTCGAGCGCGTTGCGAGGGGCGACGTACGGGCGGGGCGGACGCGTTTGCCGGGGCTTGGCCGTCTCGGCGACTTCTTCGCTCGCCGCGGCATGCGGAACGCCAAACGCAGCCTGGTCGTTGGGGCCCGCAACGTCCATGATTCACTGAGAATAAGGTCGTCCGGCGAAATCCGCCACGACCAGCGGGAACTTCGGCTGGGGCGCGGGGATTTCGACCGGGGCCTAAGTCCTTGCCAACTCGTGCGTCGCGGGGCCATAATTGACGCGTCCTTCCTTTTTTTCAAGCGAATCCGCGTTTCCCGGCTCGCTCCGAGCCAGTTCCTCGTGCCCGAGTCTTGAACAGGGCTGATTACCAGTCGAGCAAATCAGCGGCTGCAGATTCGGGAAATACGGAGTCAGCAAGTTGGCTTTTGAGCCGCAAACGCGACATTCGAGTGAAAGTACAGAGGTTTGGGGACCGGCGGGGCGGCTGTCGCCCTTGCCGGAGGCGTTGGCATGACGTTTGCGACTGGTTTCAGGCCAGGAGTTCGCTGAATGGCCATGAATACGCTCGTTGAGCAAGACTCGTCCGTTCGCCAATTCGATCTGGAAAGCATCTCTGTCCTCTCGGACGAAGAGATCCGCCGCGTGATGTCGACCGCCGATTTGATCGCGGTCATTCGCAGCGTCGACTATCCATTTGCCGGTAAAGAGCGGCTGGAATACTTCGATCGCGACACGCTGGAGCGCGTCGTCTGCCTCGTCCGTCGCTGGACCTGCCACCGGCTGGGCAAGCTCTCACTTTAAGTCGCCCCCGCTGCCGTCATCGAGCTTTCCTCCCGCTTCGTCTGCGCGCCGCTCGCGTTCTGTCTAATCGGGTGGCACTGGCGGCTTGTCCGCCAGTGTCTTCTATCGTGACAAAACCCACTGGCGGACAAGCCGCCAGTGCCACCCGAGCACCCGTTCTTCGTTAAATCGCCGCTCGTCTACTCTCGCCTGCACCTGCATCTTGCTCCTGGCGGCCCCGAGCGGCATGATCGAGGGCAGATCGCGCGCCGTTCTGTTGGGCCGAGGGGAGTTCCACCAGTGCCCGAAGAGATCGAAGTTCCGACCGAGCATCTGCACGAGACGTTGAACGAAGCCGCTCACGAAAGTTCGCACGGGGCCGATCATGGTCGCCGACATGCGGGGGGAGCCGCCCATGAAGCGAACCCGTTTAATATGCGGGTCGCCCTCACGACGGCGCTCTTGGCCGTGATTGCCGCCGTCGCCGCGCTCCTGGCCGGCCACGCGGCGAATGAAGCCGTACTGGAACAGATCGACGCGGCCAACGAGTGGAGCCACTATCAGTCGAAGAGCATCAAGGCGACGGTCCTGGCCTCCAAAGTCGAGCTGCTGGGCAACCTCGGCAAGACGTCGAGCGAGAAGGACGCGGCCAAATTGGCGGAGTACGATCACGACATGGAAAAGCTGAAAACGGCCGCGGAAAGGAAGGAAGCCGACTCGGCCGCGCACATGCGACATCATGTCGTCTTGGCGCGATCGGTCACCTTCTTCCAGATCGCCATTGCGCTGGCGGCAATCGCCGTGCTGACCAAGAAGAGCGGGCTGTGGGTGGGCAGCCTGGCCCTGGGTGTGACCGGGGCGGTGTTCTTCGCGATCGGACTGTTCTGAACGGCGCTCGCCCGAAACCCGCCGACGCTAATCGATGTCGGCCAGCTGGATCTGGGTTTCAATAATCTGTTTGCGACGGCGGAAGAACGCGTCTAAAACGTGCGGGTCGAAGTGGCGACGCCGTCCCTCTTCGAGCATCTCGAAACATCTCTCGGCCGGGTAGGGGGGCTTATAAGGACGCTTGCTGCTGAGTGCGTCGAACACGTCGGCCACCGCCGTGATGCGGCCGGCGATCGGAATGTCTTCGCCCGCGAGACCCAACGGGTACCCGCTGCCGTCGAATTTCTCGTGATGGCTGATGGCGATGACGGCGGCCAGCGCGAGAATCGGCGAGTCGGTCGATTGCAAGAGCTTCGAGCCCAGCTCGGCGTGACCGCGGAGCAAGTTCATTTCGTGATTGGGCAGGCTCTGGGTGATCCGTTTGCCGAAGGCGCTGTGCTTCTGCATGATCTCGATTTCGTCCGGCCCCAGCTTGCCCGGCTTGAGCAGAATCGAGTCCGGGATGCCGATCTTGCCGATGTCGTGCAGCTGCGCGGCCTGCTCGAGCATTTCGAGCTGTTCACCCTTCCAGCCCAGCTCTTCGCCGATGAGCCGGGCGTAGCGGCCGACGCGGCACACGTGCCGGCCGGTGTCGTCGTCGCGAAACTCGGCTGCTCGGGCCAGGCAATGAATCACTTCCTGCCGCGAGCGGGCCAACTCCGCAGTGCGTCGCAGCACTTCGGCTTCGAGCTGCTCGGAGTATTTTTGCAGGTGATCGAAGTGCTGTTTGACGATCAGCACGTTGCGAATGCGGGGAATCAGCTCTTGGGGGTCGACCGGCTTGCCGAGAAAGTCGTTGACGGCCAGCTCGTTGGCGCGGCGCTTGGTGTTCTGATCGCTGGCAGCCGTCAGAATGATCACCGGCAGGTGTCGCCATTTCTCGCTGGCGCGAATGGCGGACAGAATGTCGAGCCCGCTGACGTGCGGCATCATCACGTCGAGCAGCACGAGGTCGGGCTCCTCCCGTTCGATGAGCGACATCACCTCGCGGGAGTCGGTGGAGAGGACGAAGTTGTGATAGCCTTCCAGGACGAGATACTTCCGCACCAATTTGACGTTGATCGGCTCGTCGTCGACGATCAGGATCTTGGCGGCGCGGAGGGCCTGCTCCTTCTCTTCCGGCTGGAGGGTGGGGACGGACGTCGTGGCGGAGGAATAGGCCATCTCGTTCTGCACCGTTTTTTCCAGAGTGACTTCCGGAGTGGCTTCCAGATCGGCAAGAGTCATCGAAGATTTCTCGCTTCGCGCTGGCGATGGCCGCGTCCCACGGCCGAACTCCACGTCACCCGAATCTCTGCCCGGTTTTGGGGACGGCAAAAAATAGCACGGGTATCAAAACTTGCTCCCAGAAAGCCTCTCATCCGGTGGAATTGGTCCAATCCCCGGTCGAGCCATGACTGCCGTAGGTAGTTGCGCGGATGGTTTGCGGCCGTCCGTACGCGCGTTACAACTGTCACCAGAGGCAGAATCGTCCGCGCCGTGTCGGCTTTGGGGTTAGCGGACGACCTTGAGACGTCGAAATGAAGCGAGCGGACGGACGATGACCGGATTCGGCGTGCGGCTCAACGCGGCCGTTTTGCGAAAGCAGACGGCGGCCCTGGTGGGCATCGACCCGCGTCTGGCCGATTTGCCCGCGCCGGTCATCCGGGCGGCTGAGGCTCGTTGTCAGGGCAGTCGCGCCGAGGTCGCGGCGGCCGCCTATGAAGAATTCTGCTTCCGCCTGATCGACGTCGTGGCGCCGCTCGTGCCGGCGGTGAAACCGCAGTCAGCGTTCTTCGAGCAAGTGGGCCCCGAGGGAGTGGCCGTGCTGGCGCGGGTGATTCGCAAAGCCCGCGACGCCGGCTTGATCGTGATCTGCGACGCCAAGCGCGGTGACATCGGCTCGACGGCCGAGGCTTACGCGGCGGCCTACCTGGCGGGCGAGGATCCGGACGCGGCGCCCTTCGCGGCCGACGCGGTGACGGTGAATCCCTATATGGGCAGCGACACGCTCGAGCCTTTCGTGAAGCTGGCGCGCGAGCGCGGCGCGGGGGTCTATGTGCTCACGCGCACGAGCAATTCGGGAGCCGGCACGTTTCAGGATCCGGTCGCCGCGGGCCGCCCGATGTATCAACACGTCGCCCAAATGGTGGAGGGACTGGCCGCCTCAACCGCCGGCAGGGAGAAATACGGCGCGGTGGGCGCCGTCATCGGAGCGACCTGGCCGCGCGAGTTGACCGAGCTGCGGGCCCTCATGCCGCACGCGCCCTTGCTGGTGCCGGGCTACGGCACGCAGGGAGGCGGAGCGGCCGACGTCGCGGGGGCGTTCGACGAGAATGGGCTGGGCGCCCTCGTCAACAATGCCCGCGGCATCAACTTCGCCCACGCGCGCGAACCTTGGCGGAGCCGCTTCGGCGAGGCGAACTGGGAGCAGGCGGTCGAGGCGGCGACCAAAGACATGATCGCCCAACTGGCCGCCCACACTCCGGCCGGCGAGCTGCGTTCGGCCCCGGTTGACGGCCCGCTCCGCGGCGTGACAGAATAACGGCATCAGCCGCCCGAACCTGCCTGCCTGGAGAACCCGCCGATGAAACCGCTTGCGTTGCTGTTGGCCTTGGCATTTGTTGGTGTTGGCATGAATGCAGCCCGTGCGATCGATGTCGGCGACAAAGCCCCGTCTTTCACGGCGACCGACGATCAGGGTAAGACCTGGGACTCGGCCGACCATGTGGGGAAGGGCGTGCTCGTCGTGTACTTCTACCCGGCCGATCTCACGGGCGGCTGCACGAAGCAAGCCTGTGGCTTCCGCGACGACATGCAGGCGCTCACAGCCAAGGGCGTCGAAGTGGTCGGCGTCAGCGGCGACTCGGTGGCTAATCACCAGCTCTTTAAGAAGGTGAAAGAACTCAACTTCACGCTGCTGGCCGACGAGAAAGGCGAGATCGCCAAGGCGTTCGGCGTTCCCGTCGGGCCCGGCCGGTTAGCCAAGGTCAAAGGCGCCAACGGCAAGATGGTCGACCTGAAGCGTGGCGTCACCGCCAAGCGGTGGACATTTGTGATCGACAAGCAAGGCAAGATCGTCGTCAAGAACACAAAGGTTGACCCGGCCGGCGATGCCAAGGCCGTGGCTGCCGCCGTCGAATCGCTCAAATAGCCCGGGAAATGTTCAAAAGAGCACAGGTGTTGGTAGATTCTTAACATTCGGAAATGTCATTGCCGGCTCGCGGCTGCGGCTTGGCCGAAATGGCCGATCTGCCTAACATAATGCGAACTGCCGCACGGTCAATTGGGCTTCTGAACTCAACGATTCGCCCACTTAAACGATGGAGAACGTGATGCGAAAACTGTCTCTTCTTGCGATGGCGGGCCTCGCGACGGCCGTCATCGGCTTCGTCAGCGTCAAAGCCGCCGAGATTGCCTCCGGCTTGAAGCCTGGCGAAGCGCCTGCCGCGTTTCAGGTGCAGGACGTGACCGGCCCGGCTGCCGGCACGAAGCTCTGCTACCGCTGCCGTTACGGCGGCAACCCGGTGGTCGCCGTCTTCACGCATAAGATCGACGACAAAGTCACTGCCCTCGTGAAGAAGGTCGACGAGGAAGTCGCCAAGAACAAGGACAAGCGGATGAAGGCGTTCGTCGTCCTGCTCACGGACGACCCGGATCACGCCGAATCCAAGCTCAAGGCCCTGGCCGAGAAGAACAAGATCGAGAACGTTCCGCTGACGATCTTCGACGGCCCGATGGGTCCGCCGGACTACCAGCTCTCCGACAAGGCCGACGTCACCGTGTTGATGTGGGTCAAGAGCGACGTGAAGGTCAATCACGCCTTCGCGCCCGGCCAGCTCACCTCCGACTCGATTGCCGAGATCTTGAAGGACACCTCCAAGATTCTCGACTGAGCCCGACGAACTGAATTGAAATCGAACCGAGGGATTTGGCTGCGGCCGGGTCCCTCGGTTTTTTTGTTGGCGTGTTGCAGAACCCGACGTAAGAGCGCCTCGGCCGACTATTTGGACGACGGGGGAAGGTATCGAGGAAATTCTGTGTCCGGCCCACGAAAGAATCTCAGATTAGGCAGTTTTTCCAGTCGCGTGGCTCCGGCGGCCGTGACCTGCGTTCGGTACAGGTCGAGTTCTTCGAGGGTCGTCAGTTTCAACAAATGCTCCACGCAGTCATCGGAGACATCCGTATCGACGAGCCGCAAAATCTTGAGCGACGGTAGCCGCTCCCACGGGACGAGCGACTCGTCCGTCACACGCGTTCGGTTTAGCGACAAGTGCTCCAGGTTGGGCAGATCAGCCAGACAAGACAGATCTTCGTCAGCGAGATTAAAATCCGGCGGCGTGTAGAAGTTGAAGAGGACGGCATTGGTTCGCTCGAAAGGTGTCAGCCAACGGTCGCCAACGAGTTCTCGCAGCCAATTTGGAGCGACGACCGTCGTACGACATTGCGCTCCCAGACGCTCGAGCCGCGCGATGAGGCGTCGTTCCTTGTAATGCCGGACTTCGAGCCCCGCACCGATCGTGAGCAAGAGCAACAGGACCGCCGCCAGCGCGCTCCAAAGCGGTCCGGGCCAGGTGACGTTGTGCCATTTTCGTCGGAGTGCGGGCTTGGCGCGCGTTTCAGTTGGCTGTTTCGACATGACAGCGCCTCGGCGAAGAGCCGGCCACGACTGACCGCCGATGGACGCCGCTCAATCGCCACGCCACCGGCTAACAGACAATGAGGCGGCGAGGGGCCGAGTTTGTCTATTGTCGTTCAAAGCCAACAATCGCTCAGGCCCAGCCGACGACCAGATACTGGAACATCACCAGCACGACGGCCGCGGTCGTTCCCACGCGAAGATTGTCGTTCGACTTCACCGGGAGCGATTCGACCAAAGCCGCCGCTCCCGCTGCCGCTAGTGCGCCCAAGAGGGCCATGCGGAAGCCGACATGGGGGACGGCCGCCGTTTCGTAAGCGTCGTGAGCCTGGCCCCAATAGATGAGCGCGGCAAGCGGCGTGGCCACCAACACGAAGCACAGCGTGCCGAAGATCGACTTCCGCGGATTCCAGGGTAGCCGGCGGCCCCGCATCAACAGGCCGCCCAACGTAGCCGAGCCGTCGCCGAAGGCCAGGACGGCCAGCGCCGCGAAGGCCAGCTCGACGTGCCGCGGGCACAACAGCATCGTGACGAGCACCACCGTGGCATAGCCAAAGACGGCGCCCATCACGTCTCGGCCGCCTTCGGCCGCTCGTTGGACGCGACCAAACTGGTAATAGGCGATCGCCGCCAGGACGATGATCAAGCCGCCGAGAATGCCCAGGAAGCGGACGGACGACGGCGGATCATGGGGCACCACCCAAAGCACGAAGGGGAGCAGACCGGGTGTGGCGTGTAGCAGACGTCGCCGCGTCTCCTGGGCTCCCAGACGTTCCCGGAAGATGCCAATCAGGCCGGACCCGAGCCCCTGCCACCTCTCGGTTGTCGCCGGCAAGGGCACTTGCCCTCCGTTGGCGCCGGCGCCGATCAAGCGTCCCCGACTCGGGCGGAACCGCCCCAAGCGTGACGGGCGCGCGTCAACGAGCGACTGGGCTGCGAAGACATTCATCCGTCCGCCCCGGACGGCGCCGGGGCCGTTCACCGGTTGGGGGTGAATCGCGTTGGGAGTTTGCCGCACGGAATATTGGCGTGTCGCCCGTTCCTGCTTCACTGCTTCGGCCTTAGTCATAAATGCGAGTGGCACGTCCGTGCGTAGCGCTTTATTCCTTCCGTACCTTTGGTGAACGTGTGCGATCCAAACACCTCGCGGTTTCGCAAGAGACGTGCCGCCGGCCTAGCCCCTGACCACGGCTGCCGAATCCCGCTTTTTTGATGCGAGATTTCGCTCGATCGTCCCCCCCGGCGGCTGGATTTTGCTCTGACGTTGGTCAATTCGCGAGCGGTTCGGCCTCCAAACATCCCCTACGCTTTGCGCAGACTCCCCACATTCAAGTCTTGCGACGCTCCGATGGCGAGCGCGCAGAACGGGCGCGGCAAAGCAGCGGGGACACAATTCAGTCGATTCGTTCGAGGACGGCGACGGGAAAAGTCGCCAGTACGTCCCCTATCGACCAGCGGCCCGCTTCAGAAAAGCCGGGCTGGCTCGGCCCCACGATTTCGCCCGTGAAGAGGTTGCGAAAACTCGCAGATTGCAGTTGGGTGGGGAGGCTGACGAATGTGTCGCCCCAACGGTCTCGACCGAGCGGAGGGCCCCCCGCCTCGCCACACAGCTTTCCGATGAGCCGCGGGACCACGACCACCAGCGCCGATTGCGGCGTCTTGCGAACGAACGCGCAGACGTGTTCGGACCGCGGACCGGTCGCATCGAGTGGCAAATAGCGCCCGCTGGTCAACAGCCCCGGATGCTGGCGACGGAAATTCAACATCCGCCAAATGACAAAAAGTTTGATCCGTCCGTCCCGCGGACTGGCGACCAACTCACGCGACAGGTCTCCCAGTTGATCGACTGATTGTGCCAACCGCGACTCGAGCGAGGCGAGCAACGCGCGACGCCGCTCGTAGTCGACCGGTCGACGATTGTCCGGATCGACCAGGCTGAAGTCCCAGATCTCGGTTCCCTGATAGAGGTCGGGCACGCCGGCGCCGGTCAACTTCAGCACGGTTTGCGAGAGCGAGTTCCACAGCCCCAGCTCGGAGATCTGTTTGGCGAAGGGCTCGAAATCCGGCAGGAAGGTATTTCGCCGCGACGGGTCCAAGATCCCGGCGACAAATTCGCGAGTCGCCCGTTCGTAGTCCTCGTTGGGACTGACCCAGCTGGTCATCACCTTGGCTTCGCGCGTCGCCTTGAGCATGTAGTTCTGGATCCGCTCGCAATACGCGGCGCGTGCAGCCGCGTCCATTGGCTCGAGCGGCCAACTGCCGATCAGCGTCTGATAGAGCAGGAACTCGTCGTTCCGCAAAGGGGCGGGGCCCTCTTCGACGCGAGCCTTCTTCGTCTGGTTGAGGCGGGCCCAGCGGAACACCCGGCGACGGAATTCTCGCGGCATCTCGGAGAGCACGTTGATGCGCGCCCGCACGTCTTCGCTGCGCTTCGTGTCGTGCGTGGAGGTCGCCAGGAGCGAGTACGGCCAGTGCGCCTGTCGCTCGAGGTTCTGCTGATGAAACGTGGAGAGGGGCGAGCCGAAGATCGCCGGATCTCCGCCGACTTCGTTGAGCGAAACGAGCCGGTTGTGAATGTAGAAAGCCGTATCCTCGACGGCCTTCGCCATCACCGGGCCGGTGAACTGCTGGAACCGGCCGACGAAACGTTCCAAGGCCTCACGGGCGGCGTCGTCGGGAGCATAAGTTTGGCTGAGTAAAAGCACGTCGCGGACGAGATCGAAAATCGAGGCGCTCGTCGCCGGATTCTTGCGCTTGGCCCGGGCGACGGCCAGCTCGATGTAGCGGCGGTCGCGGTCCAGCACACCCAGCGCAGTGACGTACGTGCGGTAAACGGGGAAGCAGGCGATCACTTCGCGGAGGGCCTCCGTCAGGCTGTTGAGCGTGAAGTCGCGGCTCCGGCGATTGCGCTCGGAGATCCGATCGAGCTGGTGTCCCAGCATGCTGACTTCCGCCGACATCGAGACTTGCATGATCAAGAGCTTGCAGCGGTAGACCAGCTCCTGGACGTTGACCGTGTGCTTGATGAACTGCGAGTACAGCTTGTCGAACGCCTTGGCGCTCGTGCGGTCGACGAAGATGCCGTTCAACTGAGCCAAAAAGTCGTATCCCGTCGTGCCGTGGACGGGCCAGCTTTCCGGCAAACGTTCGCCGGGCTCGAGAATTTTTTCGACCACCACATAGAGCGGACGGATCAGCACGTCGTTGCGTTCGGTGCGGGCGAGCGTGTCGAAGCGATCGACGAGCAGCGGCTCCAGGGTTTCCCACGTCGGCGCTGCGGATGGCGCGGACTGTGCGGACGCGCTGCCGTTCGCGCCGGCGTCCGCGCGGTCGGACGTTGCAGCCGCTGCGGGGAAGCCGGCTGTCGGCTCGGCCGATGGAGCAGTGGATTCGGCGTGCGCAATCTCCTCGTCGAACGCCTGCCGGCAGATTTGCAGAAAACGGGCCTTCTGCAGCCGGCGGAGGTATTCGGGCGGGTCGTATAGGCCGTCGGGGTGGTCGATCCGCAACCCTTGCACCTGCCCCTGATTCACCAGCTGCAGGATCAAACGGTGCGTCTGGTTGAAGACGTCGACGTTCTCCATGCAGATGGCGGCCAGCTCGTTGACGTCGAAGAACCGCCGATAATTGATCTCGTCGCTGGCGACCCGCCAATAGGCCAGCCGATACGGTTGCTCCGCCAGAAGCTGGTCGAGCAAGTCGAAGCTTTGCGGCTCGCCGCGCGTCCCGTTAAAGAGCGTCACATTTTCCTGAATGAACTTGTCGACGGCGGGGGTCGCCTCGGCCAGCTCCTTCAGTCGCCGCTTGAGCACTTCTTTTTCGCGGCGACGCTCGCAGACCTTCTGGGGATCCGTCTCGGTCATGCCGGGCAAATGGCCGATCCCCGTGAGGATGCTCTGGTATTCGAGCAGGTGCGGCTCGTCCCCGGCGAGTGCTTGCGCGAGAGCCTCGATGCGATAGCCGAGAATCGTCGCCCACGAGTGGGGCGCGATGGGCAACCGCCGCTGGTAGTAGTGCAGCCAGAAGCCTCCATCCTCGAAGGCGAGCACCAGTTGCTGCTCCTCGAGCACCTTGCCGAACTGGTCGCCCAGAATGGGGAGCAAGACCTTGTTGGCCAGGTCGGGCTTGAGCGGGTTCCAGTCGATGTCGAAGAACGAGGCGTAGGGCGAGCCGGGACCGTTTTCCAGCACGTCGGTCCACCAGGCATTTGCGTCGCCGACGCCCATGTGATTGGGCACCACGTCGATGATCTGCCCCAGCCCGTGCGACTTGAGCGTTTCGACGAAGGCGTGATAGTCCTGCTCGCTGCCGATCTCCGGATTGAGCGTGTTGTGATTGACGATGTCATAGCCGTGCTCGGTGCCGGCGATGGCCATCATGTAGGGCGAGAGATAACAGTCGCTGACGCCGAGCGCTGCCAGGTAATCGACGATCCGCCGGGCGTCGCGGAAGGTGAAGGCGTGGTGCACCTGCAGGCGGTACGTGGCCTCGGGGAGCCGTCGCTCTTGCAGACGCCTTTTGACCGATTCCAACAGAGCGTCGATCAGCTGGGCGTCGATGACGGGCCTCGCGGCTTCGCGTTCGGGGATTGCGGCTTGGGGAGTCAGCGTGGAACTCATCAATCGCTCCAACGGCTCGGCCCAAAGATCCAGAACTCGAACGGCATCAGGATATCCGCGGGGGCGGACTCCTCGCGAGCGCCGCCGAACCGCCGATCCTCGGAAGCGAGCAACAATCGTCCGTCGGGCCGTTCGCCGTCCGGCAGCCGCTCCTCGCGTCCCTCGAGATTGAAGTAGGCGACCAGCGATTCCTCCTGTGCCCCGGTGGCCCCGGTGGGAGCGCCGCAACTCTCGACCGCAATCGATCGTTCCAGCCGCAGAATTCCCGGACTGTCCGTGCCAGTTTTGAGCAGCGAGGCCCGATGCGCGTGCGAGCGGGCCAGCGGAAATCGCCGCCGGCGGAGGTCCAGCAGCGTCTGATACAGCTGCCGGAGGCCGGCTTGCCGCGATCCCTTCCACGACCAGCTCAGCTTCGCCGACTCGAAAGTTTCGCGCGCCTGCGGGTCGGGGACTTCGTCTTCGTTCCCCTCGTAGGCAAATTCCAACCGGCGTCCGCGGCGGGCGGAGTCGGCGATTTCCCGATCCTCGAACGAGCAGAAGTAGGGGAAGGGACGCGTTTCGTCGTACTCCTCCCCCATGAAGATCAGTGGGATCGAGGGCGCGAGCAACAGCAGTCCGGCCGCCAAGCGCTGTTGCGAGGGCTCGAGGATCGTGCCCAGGCGATCGCCGCGCGGCCGATTGCCGATCTGGTCGTGATTCTGAATGGCGACCACGAAGCGATCGCCCGAGTGTGGGCCGGGCGGTCCGCCGTGTCGTCGATTGCGAAACGGACTGAGGATGCCGTCGAAAACAAACGACTGATTGAGCGCTTTGACGATCTGGTCGGCGCGGCCGAAGTCGGAATAGTAACTCGTGCGCTCGCCGGTCAGAAAGGCGTGGACGGCGTGATGAAAATCGTCGGCCCACTGAGCGTCGAGGCCGTAGCCGCCGGCTCGCGGCGGATCGATCAACCGCACGTCATTGAGGTCGCTCTCTGCGATGATGTAAACCGGACGTCCGAGTCGCGAGGCTTCGGCCTCGGCCATCTGTTTGATCTCGCGCAAGATGTGCCGCGCCCCAAAATCGTAGACCGCGTGCACCGCGTCGACCCGCAGCCCGTCGACGTGGAAGTCCCGAATCCACATCCGCACGTTGTCGAGCACGTAGGCCCGCACGGCGTCGCAGCCGGCGTCGTCATAATTGATGGCCCGCCCCCAGGGCGTGTTATACCGATCGGTGAAGTAGGGACCGAAGTCGCCGACGTAGGTCCCCTCGGGACCAAAATGGTTGTAGACGACGTCGATAAAGACGGCCAAACCAACGCGGTGGCAGGCGGCCACCAGCCGCTGCAGGCCTCGCGGACCGCCGTAGGTGTTCTGAACGGCAAAGGGATGCGCCAAGTCGTAGCCCCAGCTGCGGCCCCCGGGAAACTGACAGACCGGCATCAGCTCGATGGCCGTGACGCCCAGACCGCGGAGGTCATCGAGGCGAGCGGCCAGCGCGTCGAACGTTCCTTCGGGCGTAAAGGTGCCCACGTGCAATTCGTAGAGCACGAGTTCGGAGCGGGGCAGACCTTGCCACGTTCCTTCGGACCAGTCGAACTGATCGAGACGGATCACGGCCGACGGACGATGCAATCCGTCCGGCTGCCAGCGGGACGCCGGATCGGGCCGCAGGGGACCGCCATCGAGGGAGAAGGCGTACCGCCGCCCCTCCGCCACGTCCGCTTCGGAATGGACGAAGTGGCCGCGGGCCGCGGGTTCCATGACCAGACGGCGAAATTCCGTTTCGCTGCTGGTGCCGTCGGCCAGGAACAATTCGACCTGTTTCGCGCTCGGCGCCCAGACGCGCCAGCAGATTGAATTGCCGGGGCCGGTCAGCGCCCCACACGATCTGCCGATCAGTTGCTCGGAATCGGCATGCCGGAGAAGCAACTCACTCATCGATCACGTCCCGACATCTTCCGTTGACTTTTTTTGACTTCGCAGTTGCGGCCCTCGCCGTTGTCCGCTCGTCGTTGTCCCCTCACCGGCGCCCGCGCTGCTCTGTCAGCCCAATCAGGCAACCAAATCCATCTCGCCCGGCGAGTCGAGACAGAGCATCGTGGACAAGTAGTCTCGCAGGTGTCGGATGAGAAGAAAGTGCTCGCGCACAAACTCGAAGCCCGTTCGCCCCATCCGTTCCCGCTTGTCGGAATAGCGAAGCAGGTAGCGAATGCGATAGGCCGCTCCGGCCGGCGAGTGGACCAGGAAGCCGGTGTGATAGTCGTGGACTTGCAGTGTAATTCCGCCGCAGGCGCCGCCGATCACCGGCTTGCCTTTCCAAAGCGCCTCCGTGACGGTGAGTCCGAAACCTTCCTTGAGCGATTTTTGCAAGACGATCACGGCCGAGCGCTGCAGCGCATTGATCATGCGGTGCGAATCGGGGGGCAACATCAGGACTTTGAGGTCCTTATCTTCGCCGGCCGCCTCCATCACTTCGCGCAGTACCTCCGCCCCTTCGGGATCGTCGTCGGCCGGTCCGCCCGCGAGCACGAGCTGCATCTCAGGGTGATACGGCTTCACCATCCGGTAGGCTTCGATCACGCCAAGCGGATCTTTGAAGCGATCGAACCGCGAGACCTGCAGCAAGAAGGGCCGGTCCGCGTCGATCCCCAGTCGATTCAATGTTTCCAGCCGCTCCGTTTCGGAAATCGGGCAGTTTTTATCGGACAGCGGATCGATCGACGGCGGGATCAGGAACATCGGGCAGGGGAGGGGCCGGGTGAAGGCCGCCATCGAAAAGATCGTCGCCTGATAGCGGGAAATCGCTCCGGCCAGGTGCTTCCACACGACCCGGTTGGGCCGCGACGCGTCGACGTGGCACCGCCAGATCCAGCGTTTGACCTGGTCCTTTGGTGTGTACTCCGGCAGAAAAATCGGCTGCGGGTCGTGCACGATGACGACGTCGGCCGCCAGGTTGAGCTTTTCGGCGTTCTGCTTGTCGACGTCGTGATGCAGATCGAAATCCCGCGGCCGGAACGAGACCGGCAGCCCCTGCAGTCCGTTGTGCAGCGTTTTGGTGACGCGGTAGAAATCGGGGGGCCCCGAAATCACTTCCCAGGAGACGTCGAGCCCCAGCTCGCGCATCAGCGGAATCATCCAGCCGAGAATTTCGGCCACGCCACCGCCCGCCTTTGTGGAGTTGACGTGGACGATCTTTCGTCCCTCCAGGCGCGCAGCCAAATTGCGCAGGCGTTGCACTTCCGCGTGTCCAACGACTTCCTCGTAGCGATCAAGTTGTTGCATGGTTCCCGCAGTCCATCAGGTTGTAGTGGGCCGATGCTCCCCGCCTGGCATCAGGCGGACGCCTTGAGCATGACCTCCGCGTTGGGCGTATGCTCCTGAAACGCCTCCACCATCTGGTCCCGCAGCTGGTTGAGGTTGAGAAAATAGACGTCGATGCCCCGCAGCCGCGCGACGAGCGCCGGATCCGCGCCGTAGGCTTCGAGCCAGTTCGAAAAATCGTCGGTGCGGCCGCCGGTGCGGCGCCGCGCGTTATGCACGTGATAGAAGAACGACCGCAGCGACAGTCGCGGCAACGTCTCAAACAGCGACGCCGGCGTCGGCAGCCGCTCGCCCGTGTCGTAGGCAATGAGCCGCGAGCCGACGAAATGCAGTTCGAGCCCGGGCTGGCAGGTCGGCATGCGATCGAGCTCCCAAACGCGTTCCTCGACCAGATTCACCAGTTCGGCCCGCAACGAATCGATCGACGGGTGCGAGAACGGATCGACGAGCCCCAGCTTCTCGGCCAGCACGTGGTCGGCCAGCATGTCCCAGCACCAGCGGGCCAGGTCGTTGGGGAACTCGTAGAGATCGAAGTGATCTTCCAGAGCACATCGCGTCATGTGATGCTCGATCACCATGTCCGGAACGGCCCGGATGGCCTCGAGCAGCTCGCGCATGTTCGAACAACTGCGCCCGATCGGCAGGCGGGCCAGTGTGCAGTCGAAAACCGCAAACGGTTCAATCGCAGGCATCGTTTATCCTCTTACGGCCAAAGCCAGCTGCCGATCCGCCGCGGGCCCCGTATTGGCTGCTGGCGACCGGAACAAAACGCTCCCCGGCAAATTCAGAGCCGCGGAGCGGTTGAGTGTGCCCGCCGTCGGAGGGGACGACGCGCGAGGCGTCGCGGCGGGCTGATCGATGGTGATTCGTTCGCCAGAATTCTGATCGACGCTCGGTCGGTCAGTGTCGGGCACGTCGTTGTTGGGCCGGCCCGCGTTCGGTGGGGAGATGCCCGCGGGTCGTTCCAAGGGATTCGCGTCAGGGCTGTCAGCCAAAGCGGCTCCATTCGCGCCGCTGCTGGCCCCACCTGGCGAGCCGGTTGCGCTCGGAGGGACTTCGTCCAATTCCGACGCCAAGCGTGCGATCATATCGTCGACGAGCGGCCGCGCCTTGCCCGACTCGCGATAAAGCCGACGCTGACGGTCGGCGTCCGGCTCGAATTTGTCGAGCGGCAGCAGAGTCGACAGGAACACGTCGTCCCCCGTTTCGGCGGCGATCGGCATCAAGCGGTTGAGCAACTCCTGCAGATCTTGCCGCAATGGGCGACGTTTGCCGGCAGGCGTGCGGATATAGATCGCATCCAACCCGTAGCGCGTGGCGAGCCATTTGCTCTCGACGGCGATCCAATGCCGGCGGATGTCGCCCTTCCGCAATTGTGGACGTTCTTCGAGCAGCCGCTGACTGGCGATCGCCAGCGAGCGGACGAGCGCCACCAGGGCGAACGTCGTTTCGAGCGTCGCGGGCATGTCGCAGACGCGCAACTCGATCGTGCCGAACTCGGGGCGCGGGCGAATGTCCCAGTAGATGTCTTTCATCGACTGGATGGCGCCGCACTCGCGCATCACGCGAAAATACGAGCGGAGATTCTTCCACCGGGGAAAATAGCGGGGGACGCCGGCATGCGGCAACGTGCGGTAAAGCGCCGTGCGGCACGAAGCCAGCCCCGTTTCGATCCCTTGCCAGAAGGGGGAACTGGCCGAGAGCGCCAACAAGTGCGGCAGATACCGCACGAGTTGATTCATCACGCCCAGCGCCATGTCGCCGTCCGGCAGGCCGACGTGGATGTGCAGCCCGAACACCACCCGTTGATGGATCAAGTACGCGAGACGATCGACCAGGCGGTCATAGCGCTCGGAGGGGGAGACCGCGCTGTTGGAAGGGCGGTGAAACGGATGCGTGCCCGACATCGCCAGTTGATAACCCATCGAGCGGGCGATGTTGCGCACCCTCCGCAAACGAGGCACGAGCTGCTCGCGCACTTCCGCAACGTTCTGGCAGACGCCCGTCTTCAGCTCGATCATCGACTGCATCAACTCGGCGGAGACGCCGTCGATCGCTTCATCCGCGCAGGCTTTGAGCAAGCGGATCGCGCCGGGCGCCAAGTCGCCCGAATCGGGATCGAGCAGCATCAACTCGAGCTCCGCGCCGACCGTGGTCGTCGGGGAGGGACGGAAGATCATCTCTTCCGCCTTGTAGGCCGCCGGTCCTTGATCGCCTTGACGTACGCTCATGGTCGTCGTTCCCGATGCAGGGGTTCGTCCCTGGTTTCTCCGTCGTGGATCATCGGTGGTAGCTGATTCCATGCGCGTTGTGTGCCGTTCCCGGTTTTTCTGGCAAGCGTGCCGTGACGGGTATCGTTTCTTCGGCCGACCATCTCCACAAAAGGCTCGCGCGCCACGCGTCTGAAATCGTTCGTTTCCGCGAGGATGAGACGAACTTTCGCTGCGGGCGGCGGAGACTTTGCGAGAGGGCCGTGCCGCGCCCAACTTCTCTAAGCCAGGTCCTTGACCTCTTTGTCCAATGCGGAGGATTTCCAATTCGAATGGAAAAGTTTTCATAGTCGACCGAGATTTTCTTCAGTCGACCCGAAATTCGCCCAAGGACGGAGCGCCGCCCGCTGCTCACAGATGGTCGGGGACATTGCTGGGTGGCTGCGTCTCTGTCCGATCGTTCGACGGCGAATCGCCCGGCTTGGTCGCGCTCGAAAGGTGCGACGCCTTGTTGCGAGTTTCCTCGACGGCCCGCTCGGCATCCTTTTGGAACTTGCCGCGGTCGAGCGTGAGGTTCACGTGAACTTCGTTGGCCGCAGAGTCTTCGCTGCTGGTGACCGTGAACCAGCCGCGGCTGAACCCCACGGCGACGATCAGTCCAACGAGTAGCACGAAGACGAACGTGCTGAAATGTTTGCGTCTCATGGCAGGCGGTGCCTCCCAATAACCGGTGCGTGGAAAGAACGCACTACGGTGACGCAACTGCCGTTCCAGCGGCTCAAGCGCTCGCGCGGCTGGGGACGCAACCTAAATGGCTATTTCAGGTTGTGAAAGCCGGCGGCTTCGCGGCGGACCGTATCGTTCATGCGGGGCTCCGAAAAGCCCGCTCCCGGGCGGTCCTGCCTGGTCAACTCTTGTCCAATCTCGCTGGGACTGTTGGGCGCCGCCGGAAAATGAGGCGAAGTTTGCGGCGGGTGTTCCGCATGAGGATGGCTCGGATCGTTAGTTCCCCCCTCGACGGAATTGCCTCTCCCGGCAATGCCGAGCGATCGCAACTTGGACCGCAGCGTCACGCGCGAAAGACCCAAGAGCGCCGCTGCGCGGGTCAAGTTGCCCTCGCACCGATCCAACGCGCGTTTGAGGATCACACGGTCAAACTGCTCGAGGGCGCGCCGATACAAATCGGTTTGGTCGTTGGCGAGCCGGGGATCGAGCAATTGAATCAGTAATTGGACGTCGTCTGGTTCGGACATGGGATCACCCACCTGTCGAACAGGAATAGTTACTACACTCACTGCCGGCCCGCCCCTACGTCAAACTCGTCCGATCCAACTTGGATCAGTTGAGCACGTCGGCCGGCAGTGGTGTACGAAGCAAATCGCGAGCCCGAAATTACGCCATAGTGGCGAATTCCTGAACAAACGTGATTTCGCTTGCCGCGAGCGGATGATCAACCACGACGCGCACAGAGCACGTCAGGCGTAATATGCGACTCGTCGAAGAACGTTAGCGCGTGCGACAAAGTCGTTCGACAATGTTTGCGCGATCGTCGAGTGCGGCCACGTGCGCGGGCATGCAAAGGAGAGCGCGCGAAGGCAGTACGTCGCTCATTTAGCAGTGGCGATCAGTTCGCGCGGGCCTGGTTGAGATCGCCGGCCGTGCTGCGCCACACGCTGTGCACGTGATTGGCGTTGTTCTGCGTGTTGTTGTACTCGACGAGAAACGTCGGTCCTTGCAGGCGATACGCGTGCTTGGCGTTGCGTTCGAGACTGCCCCACCAGGCCAGCCGAATCTTGTCGAAGCCCGCCGCTTCGAGCTGCGACTGGCGCTCCGCGCGAATGTCGGTCGGGCACACCTTGAGGTACTCGGCGAGCAAGTGCCGCAACAGTTCCTGCTGGTCCTTCGACATTTCGGCGGCCGGCAGCCCGACCTCCGGCGTGAGAACCGGTTGCAGCTTGTTGGTGCTCCAAACGTCGTTGGGAGCTTTCTTGTCGATCAGGATGGTTTTCATTTGCACCGGGGTGGCCGTCCGCACGATTTCCCGAGCGATGTCCTCCAGCAAACCTAACGGGCGTAGGGTACGACCCGGACCCGCGTCGAGTTGAGCCGGATTGGCTCCAAAGAACTCGGGTGTGCTCGCGACGACGCGTCCGTCCCGCACGCTGAAATTGAGCGAGAGGTGATGCCCCTCGAGCCGCCAGCCCCACTCGCCCCGCTCCCCGGGCGTTCCGAAAATGCTGACATAGTAATTGAGCGGATCGCGACGCTCGCGGCGGGCCGTCCAGTCGTCGGTCTCCAGTAGATAAAGGACGTCGTCCAGGCTCATCACGTTGACGGCCTGCTCGTAGCCGGCCTTCGACAGACCCGTGGCAATGAACGCGCGGGCCGCCGTGCGCGCCGACGGATCGAGGGCCTTCAGCGGAATACCCTTCCGCGGCTTGGGAATGTAGTGCCAGTTGAGCCGCTCGGGATCGTCGTAGCGAAACGTCGCCTGCGTTCGCTGCTCGGGCGAAAGCTTTTGCAGGAACGCGTTGGCCGTTGCTGCCATCTGCGGTCCGGACGAGGGTTCTTCGCTGTTCCTCGCCGCCACCAGTGCGGTGACCAGCGCGACGGAAACCAGGCTGGCAACGAGCAGTCGGCGGAGAGTGTTCCGTTGAGCGGACATCGTGAATTCTCGCGCGAGGAGGAAAAGGCGGGAGGGAACGTAGACAGCGGAGTCAGCCGGGGGGCCAGGTCAACGAGCGGCCGCCGAGCAAGTGGACATGCAGATGATCGACGGTTTGTCCGCCGTCAGGGCCGCAGTTGATCACCGCGCGATAGCCGTTGGTGAGACCGAGCTTGCCAGCCAGCTTCGAAGCGACGAGCAAAAGATAGCCGAGCAGGGGCGCGTCGGACTCGCGGGCGTCGGCGAGCGAAGCGATTTCGGTCTTGGGGATGATGAGCACGTGCGTCGGCGCTTGCGGATTGATGTCGCGAAACGCCAGGCAGCGATCGTCTTCGTAGACGATGTCGGCGGGAATCTCTTTATCGAGGATGCGTTTGAAAATCGTTTTGGAAGCCATGCTTCGCCTTCGCCGCGTTTGCCATCACAGCTCGCCACGTCCCTGGTGGCGTTCGTCGATTGGCGAAAGTACCAAATCGGCCGCGACCCGACAAACCGCGGGGACCTCGGGCCGCGAGATTACCGAGCGGTGAGCGGACCCCAGATGCCCCGGCCGGCCTCGCGGGCTTCGTTCTCCGCCTCCTGAAACCGCAGCGCCATCGCTCGCTCGAATTTGTAGCGGGTCTCGGCCCGGGAGAAACCGGCGCGGATGATCTCTTCGTTAAGCAGCCGGCCGTCGACGTAGACATAGGCCAACACGCGACCGTAGCGATCGCGGCGCTCGCGGTCGAACTGCAGCTCGACGTTGCGGTCCTCGACGAGGCTTCGCGTGAAGGCGGTCGCCTCCGGACCGAGCGGCTCGACCGGTTTTTCGGGATGTTGGGTCTCGGGAGTGTCGACGCCGATCAGCCTCACCCGCACATGGCCGTCGACCACGATGGTGTCGCCGTCGATCACCCGCTCGACGTGTCGGGGAACCCCCGGCTCGAAGCGAAAGTTGGCCGACGGCAGCGCGGAGTGCTGCCAAGACCGACCCGCGACGAGCAGGCACAGAATAATGAGCGCCCAAACGCTCCGGGTCGGAAAGCGAATCGGCAGGCGGCGCCGCGGCCGCACTGCGGATGGGGCGGCGGCAGGAGCGGTGTGGCGGCCGCGAGCGATCATGACGCCGTCTCGGCAAGTGCCTTGGCGGAGACTGCGAATACAGGGCCAGAGACTTCCGAAACTCAGCCGGGGCTCGCCCGCGCTCAGGACTGACCGTTCGGGCGTGGTGCCCGAGCGAAAGGCCTCTCGGCGGAGCGCTTAGTTCTCGCTGAAGTTCAGCCGACGCAGTGCGTCGCGGCCGAGCGGATCCTTAAGGAACTTCTTATGGCAGCGGGGGCACAAGTCGTAGCGAAAATCTTTCGTGCCGCAGTCTTCCAGTTCCATCTTGCCGGTTTCTTCGACTTCCTGCAGGGCCTCGGAGATGGCCTGCAGGTGATCGGCATCGAGATGTTCTTCGTCGACCTCTTCGGGATCGAAGCCGGGATAGACTTCAACCTTGACGACGAACCTCTCGTCACCCAGCTCTCGTCCGCACAGATCGCACGTAAAGTGCAACATGAGATTCGAATCCTTCCCGAGTTGGAGAGTGCAGGACTTTCTGCCTCACCGATTCGCCGATCGACGTTTGCGGAACCGAAATCTTCTCGAGACCGCTGCCCGGCCCCCGGTTCATCAACGCATGTGTGCGAAGCGTGCGTCGCTTCACCGAGTACGCTGTCGATTGTAAGCACATTTTGCAGAACGTGGAAAGCCCCAAATGGATGAAATTTCCAGGGGCCAAGACCCAGCAGAAACGATCGCGTGCGGCGAGTCAACCGTGCGGCAAACGCGATGTAGGAAATCACACAAAGCCGTGAACCGCCTCGCGACGCGCGGAGACAGAGTTCAGCGCGACAAGCGCTGGCCCAGACGCGACCGGCGCAAATAATCAACGGCGCAAACAATCGCCCGAACGCGAGGCGCGTTGATCGATGCGGAGAGATCGCGATCGCGCGAAATGAATGATCGTCGCGGTCGGCGCGATTTAGTCCCAGCCGTCGATCATCACCTGCAAGCGCGGGTCGATGTCCGAGTGGCCCGACGTCGCGCGATCGAGCGCCGCCTCGGAGTGAGGCGCGTCCGCGGCGGCGGCGACTGCATCGTGTGCGTGCCGCTTGTGGACGTTACTCGAAGTGGCCACGCAATCGGCGCTCTCCCGGAGGTCCGCGCTGTCCGGTGCGTCGTCGTCTCGCGTCGATGACGGCTCGCTTGCGGCGGCACGCGGTGAGGGTGCGGCGGCTGACTGCGGGATCGTTCCCGGCACGAGCTGATTGAGCTTGCGATAAAACTCGGCCTTGGAAAAGCTCGTCTTGATCAGGTAATCGTTGGCGCCGGCGCGGACGGCGGCCATCACCGTCTGCTTGCTGGAGTCGGCCGTCAGCATGATGATCTTGATCTCGCGCAGGCCCGGGTGAGCGCGAAATGCCTCGAGCGTCTTGAGGCCGTCCCAGCCCGGCATGTTGACGTCAATTACCGCGACGTCCGGTTTCAGCTCGAGCGCTTTGGCAAAACCCTCGGAGCCTTCGGCGGCAACTGCGACCAGGCAATCCTTCCGCAGGGCAGAGACCAGCAGCGTGCGAATCAACGGATCATCGTCGATGATTAGCACGCGGGTGCCTTTGGCGTTCACAATTCCGCTCCTGTCGAACGCGTTGACGCGATCCGTCAGTCCTGGTTGGATCGTTGCGACCGCGTGGCCGCTTCGCGCGGCAGCGTATTGAAGACGTCGTTGAGCACCCGCAGGATCTCCAACCCGCGCGCCGAGATGCCCTCGCTCTCCGACCCATCCTCGGTGGCAGCCTCCAGCTCGCCCCCTTCGCTCCGCCATGCGACCGTTTGTGAAGTCCAGTCCGCGTACACCGTCGGCATTTCCGCACCTGCTTTCGCGCGATCGAGCCACCGCTCGAAAACGCTGGAACCCCTCGAACTTGCAGCCTGCCGCCTGTCGGCGACGCTTAACTATAGGTCGCAATCGAAAGAACGCGTGGAGTTTTCGCAACCGGCCAGATTCGCGCGCCTCATCCGGTCGCGCGACGGGTTCCGCGGACAACTTTGTGACGCGGCCCGGCGATCGAGGTTCACCAAACGGACAAGCATCGGCCGCCGGCTGCGCGCTTCCGAGTTAATCGAGCCAGGCATCCTCCGTAGCACGATCGGGACAATCGCACTAATCGTCACGTCCGGTTTCCCGTTCGTAGTCCGCGTTCGGCTCGCACCATGGCGACGGCGGTCAGGTTCTGCGTTGCAATTCCCGCCCAGACTTTGGACTTTGGACCTTGGACTTTGGACCTGATCCCCGCCGGAGGCCGACATGGATTTGCTCTCAACAATTGCCGGGTCGCTGATGGAGGGCTTTTTGCCCACCGGCTGGGACCTGAAAAAAATCGACGCCTGCGTCGATGCCGATCCGGGCCGCCTCACGGCGCGGCAGCCGGCCTGGCATAAGGATTTCCAGCCGGTCCTCTGCCAGTCGCTGGCCGACTTCGAGACGCTGATGGGTCACGAGATCGCACTCACCATCAAGCGCAGCCGCGACGCCGGCGAAACGCTGGCGCTGATCCTGCCGGTCGGGCCGATGGGCATGTACCGCTGGGTCGTCTATTTCCTCTCTGAATGGGGCGTGCCCTGCGATCACGTGCACGGCTTCAACATGGACGAATGGAGCGACGCCGCCGGCAATTCGCTGCCGGCCAGCCATCCGGGATCGTTCGAGCGCGCGATGGAAGCCGCGTTCTACGGGCCGCTCGGAACGGGCACGGTGCCGAAGAGCCAACGCCATTTCGCCACCAAGAGCCAGCTGCCGGAGTACGCCGAGCAGATCGCCGCGCTGCGGAAGCAGGGGGCGAAGCTGGCCGTGATCTTCGGCATCGGTCGCGTGTGCCACATCGCCTTTTGGGAGCCGCACTTCGCGGCCGAGTTCGCCAGCGAGGAAGAGTGGAAACGGCAGACGCATCGGTTGGGCGCGCGGCTGCATCCGCTGACGGTCGAACAGAACGCGCTGACCAGTTTCAAGAGCCGCACCACGCTCGTGCCGGCCTTCGCCAACACGATCGGCCCGGCCTTGTTTCTGGGGGCGGACCGCATCATCGGCGGTTGCGACGGCACGTTCGGCCGCGGCATGATGTGGCAGGGCTTGAGCGTGTGGATGACGCTCCGCCACGAGCCGACCCCGTGGATTCCGTCGACTTATATGCCGACGCAGCCGGGGCGTCTGTTCATTGTGCAAGAACTGGCCGGTCCGCTGGTGGCGGAATGCAATTAGCCCGTCTCGAATGAGACTGTCTTCTCGGTGCCCGGAGCGATTCCGCATGGCTCGTCGTCCGCTCGCGTTCGTTCTCGTATTAGTCGTGGCGACTTCCGGCACGCTCGTCGCGCGGGCAGCCGAACGCGCCGGCACGCCGGTCGACGACCTGTCTCCGCTCTTGGCCGAAAGCGTGAAAAAGCACAAGCTGCCCGGCATGGCGGCGGCCATCGTCGACGGCGGCAAGATTACGGCTCTCGGAGCGGCCGGCGTGCGAGTTCGCGGACATGTGGAGAAGATCACAGCGGACGATCTGTTTCACATCGGCTCCGACACCAAGAGCATGACGGCGACGTTGATCGCCGTCTTGATCGAGGAGGGCAAGCTTCGCTGGAGCAGCACGCCGTTCGAGGTGCTTTCGCCGCACGGAGTGCAGAAGATCGATCCGGCGTGGTAGCGTGTGACCTTGGAAGAACTGCTCAGCCATCACGCGGGCGTGCGTCCCAATCCGGAGCTGGCGACAATTCTGGCCACGCGGTTTTCTTAAACTGTCGCCGCGCGAACAGCGGCTGCGCGTGTGCCGCGCGGTGCTGGACAAGCCGCCCGACCACGAGCCGGGCAAAGAATTCCTCTACTCCAACACCGGCTACATCATCGCCGGCGCGATGGCCGAGGCGGCGGCCGACGACTCGTGGGAAAACCTGATGACGCGGCGCGTCTTCCAGCCGCTGGGCATGACTCACGCGGGCTTTGGCGCGCCGGGCCAGCCGCTGCCGACTTCCGCGAAGGTGGCTCAAGGCGCGCCGATCACCGAGCCCTGCGGCCATCAAGCGAACGGTGTTCCGGTCGAGCCCGGGCCCGAAGCCGACAATCCGCCCTGCCTGGGGCCGGCCGGTCGCGTCCATCTGCCACTCGCCGACTGGGCCCGCTATGCCACGCTGCACCTGTCGGCCGAGCCGGCCAATCGACACGACTTGAACGATGCCGGCCTCAAGCCGCTGATCTCGGTCGAGTCGCTTCGCCGCTTGCACACGCCGTTCGGCGGACCGATCGACAAGAGCGGACCGAAATACGCGATGGGCTGGGGCGTGGTCGAGCGGCCCGGGTCGCGCGGCGTGCGGCTGACCCACGCCGGCAGCAACACGATGTGGTACGCCGTGGTCTCGCTCCGCATGGCCGAGAACCGGGCCATTCTGATCGGCATCAACCAGGGAGGCGACCACGCGGCCCGCGCCGCGGCGGAGGTGGAAGCCGCACTACAAAAGCGTACGACCGCACGCACCGCGCACCCCTAAAGCAGGCGACGCAGCGTTTTTTTCTTCCCCGCAATCCGCGTGACTTCTTTAGTCGCGTCCACGCGGTTAGCCCGCACAAGCCGCCACCGGTGGTTAGGCGACTTCGCCGAGGACTGAGTCTTCGACGTAGATCGGCAGCACCGGGTCGAAGTGGACGGAGAGGGCGATGGCGTCGCTGGGGCGGCTGTCGATCTCGATCACTTCGCCGTTCACGCGGACTCGCAGGACCGCGTAATACGTGTGATCCATCAGGTTGTTGATCACCACGTCCTGCACTTCGCCGCCCAGCTCCTGGATGGTGTTTTTGAGCAGGTCGTGCGTCAGCGGGCGGGTGGGGACTTCGCCCTTCACGCGGCGGTCGATGCTGGTCGCCTCGAAGAGGCCGATCAGGATGGGGAAGGTGCGCGCGCCGTCGATTTCGCGCAGGTAGATGATCTGCTCGCTGCTAATGTCACTGATGACGATCCGCGCCAGTTCCATCCGCACGAGCACCGTGGGGTTCCCCCTGAAATCGATCGAAGGCTGAAACAACCGAACAACTGAACGGACTGCGGGCTGCGTTCGCACCAGACACCACGGTCAGCCAGCGATTATAGTGCCCGCGAAATTTTGCACGCAAGGAGCGGATCCCGCGGCTCGAAGACCGCTCCGTTCGCGGCGTCGTGGAATCGCCTCGAGCAACGACGCAAAAAAAGCACACTGGCGGAGGGGCTGCCAGTGTGCTTTCGAGTTTTCTAGAGCTGCGTTTCGCGTCAGGCGAGCAGCTTGTCGATCGGCGTGCCTTCGCGGACGATCATCACCGGGCGACCCGTGTTGGTGTGGTATTCCTTGGTCGGGTTGATGCCGAGGGCGGTGTAGAACGTCGCCGCGACGTCGTCCGGAGCATGGGCGTCGCGCGTCGGCTCGGTGCCTTTTTCGTCCGTGGCGCCGATCACCTGGCCACCGCGAATTCCGCCGCCGGCCATCACCATCGACATGGCCCGCGGGTAGTGGTCGCGGCCGGCCCGCTGCGGGTTGATCTTGGGCGTGCGGCCGAATTCGCCCGTCATCAGGATCACGGTCGAGTCGATCAGGCCCTTCGACTCGAGGCCGTTGACGAGGGCACTGAGCCCTTCGTCGAGCGGCGGCAGCTGCTTCTTGGCAAGCACGTTCCAGTTGTCGA
>Ga0210396_10000974_pt1 | contig 32753 bp, 21 predicted proteins | sample IncBWH17OmetaG_FD_155466 | JGI IMG/M metagenome (GOLD analysis project Ga0210396, IMG submission 155466) | Forest soil microbial communities from Barre Woods Harvard Forest LTER site, Petersham, Massachusetts, United States - Inc-BW-H-17-O ...
GCCTGTTCCGGTAATACCTGTGGTGCTGCTGTTTCCGTTATTTCCTGCACTTCCGTTACCACCAGCAAAAACAGTTCCTGTACCTGTTGAGCCACCTGAACCTCCTGCATTGGACTGATTTGTAGGGGTTGTTCCTACAGCACCACCCCCGCCGCCAGCAGCAGAGTATGTAGTGGCGCCATTTACAAAAGTCGTTGTTCCTCCCGCACCACCTGCGCCGGTCGACCCATTACCGCCGGCTCCTACAGTCACCGTCCAAACCTGTCCTGGAGTTACTGTAATGCTGGTGTTAACAGCACATGCCCCACCACCGCCACCGCCACCATTGCTAAAAAAGGATTGAGATGTTTGACTGCTACCACCACCGGCACCACCACCGCCCCATAAATAAAGATTGATACTGGTTACACCAGCAGGAACCGTCCAGGTACCACTGGAAGTAATGGTTACTGTAGTTTGCCCCATTAAAGGTATCCCGGCAAGCAACAGCAGGTTAATCAATATAATATGAAAGTGCTTAATTCTCATTTTCTTCATTTGATTGGCACTGGAATTCTACTTGTCAATAGATTATAAAACAATTTTATTGTTGTTTCGTAACTTTTCTGACAAAGGTTTTGGTACTGTTATTTATTCTGACAAAATAGACTGCATTGCTAAACGGACTCATATCCAATTTTGTCTGATTCAGGCCCAGTTGCGCGGGGACGTCTTTTATGATCAGCTGTTGTCCCAGCATGTCCATGAGACAAACTTCCACCAGCCCGTCAGCATCCGAGTTGAAAAGGATATTTAATTCATTTTGAGCCGGATTCGGAAAGATATTGATGAGGCTGAACTGCAGTTCTTCTTTACAATTAAGTGCAATAGTCTTTAGCGTGTTGGACGACCCATTTATATCCGTTTGCTTTAATCTGTAATAACATGTTCCTCCCGGAAAGGTTGAGTCTATATAGGAATATTGTATTGCTGATGAACTATTACCTGCTCCGGGTACAGTTCCTACTGTTTGAAACGAGCTTGTATTTTCACAGCTTCTTTCTATTGTATAGAAAGCATTATTGGTTTCAGATGCAGAAACCCAGTTTATTTTCACGTGGTTGTCGACACAGGTAGCTTCAAAGGCTGATAGCTCAATGGGTAAGGGATTCGCATTGATTGCAATCACAAATTGAGAAAATCCGTTCATTACATCTCTGTCCGTTGTTACAACATTTCCAGCAACGGTACCTGATTTGTAGCCTCCGTCATCCCCATTTACATACCAGATTCCCGGACAAAAAGTATTTCTTTTTAGATGCGAAACATTAGATGTCGTTGCATTGCTGTAGTTTCTTCCATATAGTATCATCTCATAAAAGGCTGTACTTGCATTAGCATAATTATCCGGCATTACTGTCCAGACACCGGCATTTCCATTAGTCGACCCAACTCCTACACTAGGTCCTCCATTATTGAGGAGAGAGGTGTAGTTACCTCCTCCGTCAGCTACTGGCATTCCTGTACCAGTTGCATTAGCAGGGTTGTCAAAAAATACGGTCACATAATTAAGGCCTGTAAGTGCAGTGAAATTAAGATTCATAAGCTGGTAAGAGGTGGCGTTTCCAACCGGGAAATCATAGGATGTTGAAATAGCAAGATATCTTCTCACATTTCCATAAACATAAGCAGTTAAGCCATATCCATTAAGTGCGGTAGAGGATGTATTTTTTATACAAAGCGTCCTGGTGTTTTGAGTTATCACCATTCCTGAAACAAAACTAAACGTTCCGTTTGTTGCGATATTCATATCCTGATTTCCTGCACCATCGAGGATGGTTAACGTAGCTGTTCCGGACGTATTGTTCAGCACCACATCATACAGATCTCCGGCCCCCGTACCGGTCCTGTTGTAATTTTGTGCAACAGTAGTCGATATAAATACAATCTTTCCCTGAGAGCTCATGGTAACTGTGCCTGAATGATTAAAGTCGCCACATATATCCAGCTCTGCTTTTGTATCGGAGAAGGTAAGGCTGTTACCACTTACTAACGTAATCGTGTTACAGGCCGCAGGATTTTCAGCGGCATTATAAGTCGCTTGTACACCAATACTAGGAGGATTGGTTATTGGTAAGCCGGCCGTATTGGGGATAATGACATTCGTTCCGCATGTTGGCAGACAACCGCCCCAGTTATTCGGGTCAAACCAGTTGCCGGCACCTGCCACACCACCACCAGTCCAGGTTAAAGTGGCCGGAGCAGCGTTGATCGTTGCTGTAACAGGATTACATGAGCTTTCATTACAGCCGGGTAATGTAATAGTTACATAATAAGTTGTCGTCACCGAAATAACCGGGGTCGTATAGGTGGGGCTAGGACTGGACTGCAGAAGGCCCGTGCAACTGGAGCTATACCAGTTGTAAGTAGCACCAGATACAGGTGTGGTTACAGAAACGGTGAGGCTCTGGGGGCCACAACCTGAAGCACCTGTTGTAGCTGGGGCAGGGGTAGCTGTTACCGTGATGGTAATAGAAGTGCGGGGAACGCTTGTGCATCCTGTGCTATTGGTGGCATCCACATAATAAGTGGTGGTAGCTGCCGGTGTAACCGAGTAAGTGGTACCTGTTGCCAAAAGGGTACCTCCTGTTGAAGCGTTGTACCAGTTAAAAGTGAGGCCGGCTGTGGCAGAGGTAATAGATAATACATCACCGGAACCAGGGCAAATGGGATTTCCGGAAGCGGCAGCAGTAGGGGGGGCAGGTTCCGGATTAATTGTAATAGTTTGGGTTATGGCCGTTAAAGCGCCGCAACATTGAGATGTCACAATTAATTGCACTGTGATAGTCTGAGCAGTTGTGTTGGTATTAGTTAAATTGATAACAGTACTTCCTGATGTAGGACTGACAATTGTTGCTGTAACACCGGCTGGTGGTGCAGGGTTAATAGACCAGCTGAATGTAAATCCGGGGATACCGTTGAGGCTGCTTGAAACCGTAATACTATTGCCCGTGCAAACTGAGGTAGAAGAGGGAAGTATACTGCCCGCGCTTGGGGCTGTAGTAATCATATTGTTAAAATCTGTATAAGTATAAGCAGTACCATTATTCATGGTTACTGTTTTTCGTCCTGTCGTGGTATAAGCAACTGTTTGCGGTGATAAAGCACCGGCGAGGGGAGCGGCGCCACCCCAAACATGCAAAGCTCCTGCCGTAGTCATATTCATGTTAATGGTGGTGCAATTGGTATTGTTGTTGGTTGCATCACCTGCTACAATGATCGGTTGGGCTGTAAGAGTCTGAGGATTGGTAATAGATAAAATGTTTTTGGTTGTACCTCCAGTAATATCACATACAGGGCAATTATCCCCGGCAGCACCAACACCACCGGAACCACCAGTGCCACCTGCACCTCCGGCTCCACCCAAATTTATCGGAGAGCCACCAAATTGAGCAGCTCCGCAAGTCAGATACCCGCCAGCACCGCCTGTGCCACCTGATCCACCTGCACCACCTGATCCGGCTGTAGTCAGAATCTGACAGTCAGATACAACTGCACTGGCACCCTGAGCAATTGAAAATACACCAAAAGCACCCCCTCCAGAGCTTCCGCCAGTTCCTCCAAATCCTCCTGAACCACCACCACCACCAGAGCATCCATAATAAAGATTTCCTGCATCGTCATTAGAGGCCCCGCCACCGCCACCACCGCCACCACCACCATCAGTACCGTTTCCTCCATTCGTTCCAGGAACAAAAAAGCCGGCAGCATAACTGAAGGCTGTACCTGTTGACCCAGCCGATCCGTTAGCTCCGTTGGAACCTGGTTTACCTACATTGGTATGCGCTATATTGTTATCACATGAACCATTAAAACTCATACCACTGGTAGTTACACTGCCGCCCGCAGCACCGCCTCCACCTGCGCTTCCGCCAGCGCCATCAGCCCTGTTACAGCCCGTTCCTGCAGAATTAGTTCCTCCTGCATCTCCTCCCGTACCTCCCTGCCTTACCCCTGTTCCGGCACCGGTACCCCCTGTGCCGCAACCTGGTCCGGGCGAAGTTCCACCAGTACTGCCATTAGCTCCGCTACCTCCGGTTATTCCATTACTTCCTGCTCCGGCATCAATATAACATCGAACAATATTATAATTCGAACAGCCGCTTCCAAGATATACCGCATAATTAGTAATGTGATTACCTGCTGTATTTACCGGGTTTGAGGCAAGAGGAGCGGCTCCCGGCATTTCAATCCTAAGATCCTGCAACCTAAAGCCGGAAGCTCCGGCAGCATAACTGAATGCAGTAACCCGGGTAGTGGCAGCATCTACCGTATTGTTCCGTCGTATGGTAGTTGAATTGGTACCGCCGCTCATATCGCTTGTTTTCGTAGTGAATGTAGTGTTGAAGCCGCCTTCAATGGTTACATAAGAATTGGGTTGTAAAGGTGCTGAAAGGGTATATACGCCCACCGACATTTTAATAACACCTCCACATTGTGCAGATGCAACCGCATTTTGTATGGTAGCAGAATTTGCAGGAGTACTTCCATCTCCGGTTCCGGTTGACGAAGGTTGAACGTATAATATATTGCAGCCCGTTGATGCCGATGCCAGACTTATAGTTGATACCTCCGGACTGCTGGGGCACCCCCCAGTAGTTGTTGCCACACAGGTATAGGTTCCTGCTCCTTCTGCAGGAGTGGAGCTTCCTGTTCCTGTATAACTTCCGGTCCAGCTATAGGTACAGGAAGCACAGTTGGTTCCATTATCGGTAGATGTTGCTGAAAGTACTTGTGTGCCGCTACATAAAACAGGATTCATAGGTGTAATGCTAACTACGGGTGTCGGTTGCACTGTAATGGTTGTGCTTGGATGAGCAACACATCCTCCGTATGTTACTGTTTCTACATAGGTAGTTGTGGACACAGGAGTAACGGTTGCATTGGCAGAAGTACCTCCTGCTGGACTCCAGGCATAGGTTGCTCCGCCGGCCGGGCCTCCATTTAAAGTAAGGGTTGAACTGTTGCCGGCACAAATTGTAGCCGGTGAAGGTGTGATCGAAAGCGGGGCCAGATACTGGAATGTAATAGTGTTTCCTACCGGAACAGAATTATTACCGCAATAATTGGTAAGGGTATTGCCATCTGTTCCATTTTGAACAGTAATCGTATATGTTCCTGAAACAGCAGGAGCACTCAGTGAAAGTTGTACCTGACTAGTCGTTGAATTGGCTCCGACAGGCGCTGTACATCCTATTCCGCTAGCCGACAAAACGCTCATTGCTGCAGGGCCGCTTATAACAAAATCACTTCCGTTGGCGGCAATCGTATTACATTTGATAAGCTGAGAAGTGTTAATGGTTACTGTATTATTGCAATCATTAGTACAGCTTGCAAGAGTGGGCACGGAGTTATTAACCAATGACGCGGTACCTCCAAAAGTAAGGACATACCCTAAAGCATCCTGGGTGTAGTTATCAATAATCATGGCGTAGGTATGTCCAACCGTCACAGTAAGATCTGCATTCCAAGGAATACCCGCCGCATTGGTGCTATTGGAGAACCCCCCGTTTGCAGTTGAAATACCGGTATTACCATATGTTCCTGAAAAATTGCAACTGACAGGACTTGAAGTTGGGACATTGGCACAACCACCTATAGCGGTAAGGTCATAAATAGCCCAATCGTAATCATGTGTTGTATTGATTGTGAAATCAAAAGTCGTTCCTCCGGGTTGTATTGTAAAAATATACCACACCGAACATTGTTCATGGGCTAACAAGCAGGTATTATATACTTCCTGATATCCAAAACCCGTATACGAGTTCGCTTGTGTATAAGAGTTTTGACAAACCGGAATTCCTTGTGGACAGTTTTGTTCAGGACCAGTTACAAGGGGCGCAACATTGGGAGTAAAGCGTCTGTATGTTTTGTCATTGGCAAGATGGAGACTGTCAACATAGTCAAGAGTATAGCCCTGTTCCAGGAGAATTTTGTAATAAAGAGCCTCGCTTTCAGCAGTTTTTGCCTGAAGACTTACCTGAGTAGATCCGGCAGGAACACAAGTAGCAATAGATGGAAGAGTTTTTGGAACGGCAACGGGAATCAAGCCATTGGAATAGCTTTGACCAATAACCGATGACGAAATCAAACAGGTACAAACTAACCAAATAAAACCACGATGTATCATGTGATTCATTCTGTCACTGAATTAAAAGATGTGTTTGCGAAGTGCCGAAGGGTATTCTCTATTAATATAGTATACGATAATATTCTCATAATAGTTGCATAATTACATGAACAGTATTTTTCTTATAAACTCAATTTTCAATATTCTAAGTATTTGGAAGCTGTTCTCTTCATTTGCGAAATACTATTCCATATATATTGTTGTTGTATAATCTCATAGCGTTTATTTGTCAGACCGTATAATATACTTGTAAGTAGTTGTATTGCAATTGCTTATTTTCAATATGTAAAAGCCTTTGTCTAATGAGCTTATCGTTAATCGTGAGGAATGAAAACCTGTTGATAAGATTTCCGTCGGCATAGACAGGATAAGTTTACCGGAAAGGTCGAACAGCTCCAGATTCAGCTTTTCTTCTTCGGGTAAAGTATATTCTATCATTACATAATCATTCGCCGGGTTGGGATAAACCGAAACAGTAGCCCCTAAAGAGTTTTCAGAAATGCCCATGGCTCCAAAAACGAAGGGAGCTGAACATGCGATACAACCTTTGGTATTTGTGACGCAAACCACATAGGTGCCGTTCTGATTAACAGTATCTGTTTGGTTTATGGAAGCAGAAAGAGTGTTTCCGTTCAAATACCATTGATTTCCAGAAAAAGAACTTGAGGTAAGCACATCGAAATTCGAAGAAATCAAAGGAATGACGGGTGAAGGGTTGACCGGAAGTGAAAGAAAAGAAACCGTTTTACAGGTACCATTCGTATCCAGGCCCGTTATGGTATAAATCATACTGCTATCTGGAAAGGCTTTGACAGACAATCCGGAAGTATTGTTCAGGGACGTAGCAGGAGACCACAAAAAGGAAAGATTTCCCGATGCAGTCAAAACAGCCGTATCACCTTTACATAAAACAGCTGGGGTGGAAGTTATTTGTATCGTTGGTAATGGATGAACAGTTATGGGAATGAGTGTTTTTTCTGAGCACCCATTTGTATCGAGGGCCGTAACAGTATAGGTAACACTTGCAAGAGGAAATGCCTTAACAAAAGAGCCCGTTGAATCGGATAAAGAAGAGGATGGTGACCAGATGTAAGAAGATGCTCCGTTTACCTTGACAACGCTGGTATCACCCGGACAAATGAAAAAAGCACTGGCAGCCGAACGAAGGACAGGAATTGAATGTAACGAAATCAGTATGGAATCATAATTAACGCAACCGTATGAATCAATCACTTTTACCGTATATTCTGTTGTATGAGGTGGCTCAGCCAACGGAGAGGCAATAGAAGGGTTATTCAATCCTGTTGAGGGCGACCAAAAGTAATGCAGACCTCCATTAGCTGATAAAGTAGTCGTATCACCCGGACAAATAACAGATTTTGTTGCCTGAAGAGAAATTGCCGGCAGTTGATTTACATTTATTTTAACACTGTCAGCATGTTTACATCCGATGGAATCGGTTGCAATAACAGTATAAACAATACTGTTTACGGGGGAAGCTATGGGGTGATCAGTTCCTGTGTCCGTGAGTCCGGTTGAAGGAGTCCAGGAATAAGAAACAGCCCCGCTTACATGCAGAGGAACAAGACTGCCGGCACAGATAACGGTATCACCTGTAATTTGTATGGAAACAGGAGGACAATACTGCCATACCTGTTTAAATTGCTCTGTAACAATATAAGCCACACCATGCAGTACATAAGAGGCGCAAGCGGCATCAAACGGAGTATCGGGAAGCTGCAGCCATGTATTGGTTACAGGGTTATAACTCCAAAACTGGGCACTATCATTGCAAATATAAATTTGATTGTTCAAAATAAAGGAAGCATTTCGGCTGCCATGACTTTTGCCGGGAAAAGAGGGGAGGGCCGACCAGGCATCCACAGATGGATTATATTGAAAAACAGAGTTGGAGAAAGAACCGTTTTGTCCAAGTCCTGCAGCTACATATCCCACCCCATTCGTTGCAATACAATCGGGATACGAAAGACCGGCAGGCATGCTGTCTTTTTCTGTCCACTGGTCCAATGATGGATTATACTGATACAGGTTTTTTTTAGCATTCACTGATGAGGTATCGGATCCTCCCATAATAAATCCAAAACCATTCATTACAAAAGCACCTTCTCCCATGGTATTGTTAAACGGGAAGGTTGCCTTGGGGGTCCAGCTATTGACAGACGGATTATACTGATAGAAAAGATTATTATTTATTCCCGTAGTATCTAACGTTTTCGCATATCCGTAATTACCGATGCCAAATGCAATATCAGCTTCTCCATTTGGAAGGGAGGCAACAGGAATCCATACGTCGGCCGAGGAATTGTATTTCCAGAGATTAATGGAATCAGGTTTGGCTGGCCAGGCAACAACTTGTGTGCCATACCCGAAATATCCGGTGTCGCCAATTGTAAAGCTCACCGGAAGTAATCTTCCGTTACCCGGAAAATCATTTTTTCGAATCCATGTTTGAGCCCCCAGTTCCATTGTAATCAGGTAAAGGAAAAAGTGAAAAAAGTAATGCTTATTAATAGTTGACATTTTCCGTAAATAATACCGGCAATGTTGTAACGCAAAATAGCGGTACCGATAAACATAAAAGGCTCTATGGGAATACCAATATCAAACAAGACAAAACCCCGATCAAATACTCAATGGTTTTCTACACAGTTACCTGTTGCAAAATCAATGCGACAAAATCAAAATAAGGCTATGCTTGGTAGTCGAAATTAGTTTTCGGGCGTGCGACCAGAAAATCAATTTTTACTAAATATTAAACTGAAAGATTTGTGTTTTATCGGTTGGTGAACGCGATATATTACTACAAAGTTAACCAAAAGCTCCCTGTTTTTTAATGTAACAAGACAATTTTGTTAACACGTTCTTATGTCCACCTGAGTTGGGTTTACGTTGAAGCGGAATAATAGGACATTATTAACGATGAATTGCATTATATTGTAGACTAAACTGCATTTTTGTAAGCTTAAATAAACTTATCCTGTGACACTTTTGCCGCGAAGGAGTATATAAACAACATTGTTTAGAAGGTTAAGGGGGAGTAAAAAAGGCCTCTTTATAATAGCAGGTTAATATTGGAAGTCCACCTTATATTAGATAACAATAAATTCATATTAGCTATTTTAAAAGTAGATGCTCCGAGTATCAAAAGGTTCAGCAGGTGGATGCAACGTTTATTATAAATTATTCATCTGTGATACAGATCAAAGAATTAAGCGGGATCGCTTTTCACGCCATCAGATTATCATTTTATTACTTAATTACGGATTCGTCGACATAAAACTCATATTCGTCATTGTTCTATGTGAAAATGGTTTAACTTTGACGACTCAAATCTAAAATCCTATTCAATCATAAATTTTTTACTGAAAATTTCTAAACCAAAAGCTGATGAAAAACACATTACTCCAACTAGGACTTTGCTTGCTCACGGCAGGAGCCATGAATGCAAATGTTATTACCTGCAGCAACAATGCGATTGCAGCTGGAATGTACAATACTATTCAGGCTGCATGTAATGCAGCCAATGCGGGTGATACGGTTTATGTTATGGGATCTCCGACAGACTACGGTACTGTAACTATAAAGACAAGAATCACCTTAATCGGAGCTGGTTACGCTGTAACAGGAACACAAAATAACTGGGGTTCAGAAGTGGATTATATTCACCTGGATTCTGTGGCTTTTGGAAATCCGGTAAGCGGAACCAAAATAATGGGATTGTACATCAACAGCGGTGTTGATAATAGTGGAAGTGCGGGTACAATCAATAACGTCGATATCGAAAGATGTTTTGGAAACGGTTGGTTTTATGTAGAAGGCACAGGCTGGACCATCCGTAACTGTGTATCGTATGGTGTACAGGTTCAGAATTACAACTATTGCTACATACAAAACAACTTTATCGGGAATATTCAATATTCCAATAAAACTACTGTTGTGATTGATCACAATACATTTAACAACAGCAGCGGATGTTTTTACAGCATGTCAAATGCCCTTATTGCCAATAATATTTTCTACTACTCTTCCCCATTGGCTAACGTAACCAGCTGTACGTTCAGTAACAATATCACTACCAACTCATCCGCACAGGTATTACCTCCGGCAGGAAACACCGGTAGCGGTAATTTCAATAATACACCTCCGGGCTGGACAGATGGCACAATCCCTACCACAACCATCAGTCTGAGCACTGAATGGATCTATAGCTGGAAACTCGGTACTTCAGCACCTGCACATAATTCCGGAACAGATGGTACCGATTTAGGAGCATATGGAGGAACCTACCCAATGCCTAACCTTACCGGAGCTACCCGTATCCCACAGATGCAAGCGCTGAATGTGAGCGGTGTTGTACCTGCAGGAGGAAATCTGAATGTAAACTTTAAAGCAAGAAAGCAGAATTAATTCCTGCTGCTTCTCCTATATATATAGGAGCAGCAGAAAGCCTTTTATGGCTTAAGGAACGAACGCTTTTAAATTCATGCTTTAAACATTCAGCCAATGAAAAAATTCATTCTGGGAATATTCGGCTTGTTGTTGATCTGCCAGGCATTAAGTGCCCAACAGCAGATTCACTATGCCGAGTATTTTTTCGACACCGATCCGGGTGAAGGTCATGGCACGTCCCTGACCTTTACACCCAGCGATTCGGTCAATATCACCACGAATATCCCTGTTGGCGCACTTGCTCCCGGATACCACAACTTGTTTATACGGGTTGCGGATTCGCTCTATCACTGGAGTTTGTATGAAGGACGTAATTTTTATATCCAGTCTGCAGCCGTTATTCCTCCCGCAACACAAATCAGTGCTGCGGAGTACTTCTATGATACCGACCCCGGACAAGGTGCTGGTACACCCATTGCGGTTACCACGGCCGACTCGGTTAATATCACCACTCCTATAAATGTAAGCAGTCTCACTGCAGGTTTTCACACCATGTTTGTAAGAACCAAGAATACCAGCGGAGTATGGAGCTTGTATGAAGGACGAGGTTTCTTTATCCAGTCACCCGTAGTAATACCTCCTGCAACCCAAATTGCTGCAGCTGAATATTTCTTTGATACCGATCCGGGACAAGGCGCTGGCACCAGCATGACGGTTCCTACCGCTGATTCTATAGCTGTTTCTGGTCCAGTAAGTGTAAGCAGTCTTACTTCCGGCTTCCACAATATGTTTGTAAGGACAAAGAATACAAACGGTGTTTGGAGCTTGTATGAAGGACGTAATTTCTTTGTTCAGCCGGCCGTTGTTATTCCTCCTGCTACTCAGATTGCTGCAGCCGAATATTTCCTGGATGCAGATCCCGGTGTTGGAGCAGGAACAAGTATTGCGGTTACTACTGCCGATTCGGTGAATATGACCCAGGCTCTTGCGCTTACGAGTACTACTCCGGGATTTCACAATTTCTTTTTACGTACTAAGAATACTGCAGGACTGTGGAGTTTGTACGAAGGCCGTAATTTCTATTACCAGCCTGTACCAGCGGCTATTATACCAAGCCCCAAAATTGTGGCTGCGGAGTATTTCTATGATACCGATCCCGGTGTGGGAGCAGGTACTGCCGTTACCGGTATTGTTAAAGCGGATAGTATAAACATAAGTGGTCTGCTACCTGTCGGATCTCTTACACTTGGCGCACACAAAGCATTTCTGCGTGTTAAGGACAGCCTGAATCGCTGGAGCTTATATGAAGGACGCGGCTTTACCGTCAAGACCTGTTCTATCACAGCCACCGCAAGTGGTACCAATGTCTCCTGTTTTGGAGGCAGCGATGGAACAGCTAGGGCCATACCCGCAAGCGGAACATTACCTTATACCTATTCCTGGTCTACTACCCCGGTGCAAAGACATGATACCGCTACAGCACTTCCTGCAGGTGTGTATACTGTTACTATTACCGATTCGGCAGGATGCCCAGCCAATGCTACTGTAACAATAAGTCAGCCAAATGCTATCAGTCCGTCTACAACAGTAGTAGGCACTACTTGTAATTCGGCCAATGGACAAGCGCTTGTTACAGCATCCGGCGGAACAGGAAGTTATACCTATTCCTGGAATACAGTTCCGAGTGTTAACACATCTTCGGTGAGCAACCTGGCAGCAGGAACCTATACGGTAGCTGTAACAGATGCTCATCATTGTACGGTTCAGGCTACTGCAGTGATAGCTGCATCTACTACACCTTCTGTTGCTGTATCAACAACAAAAAGTAAGTGCGGCAAGCATACAGGTACTGCAACCGCTACCGTTACCGGTGGCACATCGCCTTATGCTTATACCTGGAGCACGGGAGGAAGTACATCTACTGTGGATAGTCTGCATTCCGGTGTATACCTGGTTACAGTTACCGATGCAAATAATTGTGTGGGTCTGGCTCCTGTAACTGTTAGCGATACATTAGGTCCTGTAATAGGAATCAATTCAGCCAGTCCGGCACTTTGTTATGGTACCGCTACCGGATCAATCAATATCACCGTTATTGGTGGTACAAGCCCCTATACCTATTCCTGGTCTAATGGCAGTACCAATCCTAACAGCATCAATTTCCTTGCCGCCGGCCCTTATCAGATAGATGTGTCGGATTCGCACGGTTGTCAGGCTTCACAAACAATTACTATTGCACAGCCCCCTCAGGAAGTATTGGCTATTACCACTTCCAAGGCCAGTTGCGGAATAGCTGATGGTAATGCTACCGTATCAGTTACAGGCGGAACATCACCATATAACTATAGCTGGAGCTCTGGAGCAACTACTGCTTTGGCAGGTAACCTGGCTGCGGGCAGTTATTCGCTCACGGTAACAGATAACAACGGTTGTAAAGATACGGTTGAAGTAGCTGTCAGTAACAACAACGGCCCTGTTATTGCCCTTGGTACTGTAACGGATGCCGTATGTTCAACCGGAACAGGTGGTTCTGTTAATATAGCAGTAACGGGTGGCACAACGCCTTATACCTATTCCTGGTCCAATGCGTCTACGACACAAAACCTGGCGAGTGTACCTTCAGGGACTTATGAGGTAACGGTAACCGATGCTGGAGGATGTAAAGGTACGCAGACTGCTGTGGTTGATCCTACACCACCAGCTGTTATGCCTATTTGTGAAGTTACGGTAGACAGCGCCACGCAGAAAAACATGATCGAGTGGAACAAAGCAGGAACTACCAAAATAGCTTCTTACAACATCTATAAGGAAAGCACATCTGCCGGAGTTTATTTCCTGGCAGGAAATGTTTCAAATACCAAATTGAGCGTATTTGTAGACTCCCTGTCCAATCCTCAGGCACGCAGCTGGAGATATAAGATGTCACAAGTGGATTCCTGCGGTGTGGAAAGCCCGGTGAGCCAGCCCCATAAAACGATTCACCTGACCGTGAATCAGGGAGTAGGTAATACCGTGAATCTGATCTGGGATAATTATGAAGGACTTACATTCGGTACCTATTATGTATACCGTGATACGGTCTATTCAAGTTATACTAAGGTGGATTCTATTCCAAACACCATCTTTACCTGGACGGATAATAATCCACCGCATTCGGCACACTTGTACTACCGTATCGGGATCAAGAATCCTAGTCCTTGTCACCCTTCCAGGGCGTCGATCAACTATGAATCCTCCAAATCAAATACAGGAAACATAGCGGTATCTTCGAGCAATGGCATTCTGGAATATGCAGAGCTTAACTCGCTCAATATATTCCCGAACCCGAGTACAGGAATATTTAATATCAAGCTTGATTTGTCACTGAGACAAAACCTTCAGGTAAAGGTGTATAATGTGATGGGCCAGCTCATCTCCGCCGAATCTTATGGTTCTATCAGCGGATCAGTCAGCAAACAGCTCAATCTTTCCTCCTGTAGCCGTGGTGTATACTTTGTTCAGTTGCAAAGTGATGCCGGAATGGTGACCCGGAGAATCGTGGTAGAGTATTAAAAACAATCTCTTAACATAACCCTGAAGGGCCCCTCTGTAAGAGGGTTTCTTCAGGGTTTTATTTTGTGCATTTTTCTCTTCAAAAAGTGCCGGAAAGATGGGGAAGATTTTCCTATATTCGTCCTTGGTACATCGGCACCGAATGAAAGCGGGCCATGTCCTTTCCCAAACATGAATTGCAGACTCCTTCTCAGGTGTTTTATTCTGGTTACTTGGTTTATTGGTTTTACCAGGCATGCTGCTGCCCAGGAAACGAATGAAAATGGATTTTTCGATATCCGCAATTACACCTCCAAAGATTATCACCTCGTTCCTCAGAATCTGGCTATTGTTCAGGATAAGCGGGGCTTGCTGTATTTCGGAAACAACAGCGGGATTTTGGAATATGATGGACGTAACTGGGATACTATTCTTACACCTAAAGAAGCACCGGTACATTCCCTTGCAATAAGCAGCAACGGAACCATTTTTGTAGGAGGTACCGGAGAGATCGGATACTTGTCGCCCAATGCAATTGGGAAACTTAAATACATCTCCTTGCTTGAATCATTGCCTTTAAAGGACCGCGACTTTGAAGAGATATGGAAATGTTTTGTAACCGATGATGGTAACGTATATTTTCAGGCATCCAATAAAATTTTCTGCTGGAATGGGAAAAATATGCATGTATGTAATGCTAAAACGGCTTTCCATCTCATGTTTTATCTACATCATACCGTTTATGTAAGAGAAAAGGAAGTGGGTTTGTTTACTCTGCGTGATACCAGCCTTACCCTGATCCAGGGCGGAGAGCTGTTTGCCCAGGAAAAAATATATTTCATGCTGCCTTTCCGCAAGGATCGTATTTTACTCAATACCCAGGATCATGGTCTCTTTGTTATGAAACCCGGTATAGCAGGTAATCAGACATCACAGCTTCAGACCCCGGAACAATTAACCAAGGTGATACCTTTTCATACCCGTATTGATGAGTTCTTTATCAATAACAAAGTATATAACTGTATCCCCCTTAATAAATGGAGTTTCTCTGTGGGGACATTGGGCAATGGTATAGCTGTTATTGATTCGTCGGGTAATCTAATGGAGGCTCTTAACAAGGGAGCGGGCTTGCAGGATGCATCCATCCATTCTCAGTTTCTGGATATGCAGCAAAAGCTGTGGCTTGCCACCAACAACGGTATCACAAAAGTGGACATCAATTCGCCTATCACGCGTTTTAATGATCAGAATGGTTTGGAAGGTACCGTTCAATCGATGACACGGCATGAGGATAAATTGTATGCAGCTACCAATACCGGTATTTATTGTCTTCAGGAGCCGGGTGTATCAACCAACCCGTCACAGATTGAACAGGCTCATTTTCAGAAAGTGGAAGGGATTGCATCCGAGTGCTGGACCTTGTTGGATTTTCAGGCAGGGAAGAAAAGCAGTTTGCTGGTCGCGAGCAATGATGGAGTATATGAGCTTACCGGAAACAAAATAAGCAGGGTAACAAAGGAAAATGAAAATGCCAGTATGTTATTTCGCTCCAGAAAAGATTCCAACCGGGTCTTTATCGGCTTCACCGCCGGTCTGTCTTCCATCTATTGGAGCAATGGAAGTTGGGTGGATGAAGGCAAGGTGCTGGGGGTAACGGAATATATCCGTTCTATGGACGAAGCCGAAGATGGCACCATCTGGTTTGGCAATAACACCACTGGTGTTACAAGCCTCCTTTATGGAGGAGGAAGCCGGCAGATGAATAATGTAAAGATAACCCGTTATGGTTTGGGCAGTGGATTGCCCGATGAGATGGTAAAGGTGAGAAACATTGGATCGAAAATGTATTTCGCCACCCTTCGCGGACTTTTCAAATTTGATGGAAAGCGTTTTTCAGCTGATGCATCGCTGGGTTCTCAGTTTGCTGACGGGCAGGCCGGTCCTTTCCGAATCAGCGAAGACAGCAATGGCAATATCTGGATCGTGAAAGTGTATCAGAAAGATGGACAGATGGAAGTAGGGTATGTAGACCGGCATTCACCTACCCGGATGGAATGGGTTAAAACACCCTTTATGGGTATATCCAAAAGCATCACTCTTTCTGTTTTTCATGATAAGGATGGAATCACCTGGCTTGGAGGCCCCGATGGCATTTTCAGATATAACAACCGGATTTCCAAAAACTATCATCAGGATTACCAGGCATTGGTACGGAAAGTGATTCTCGGAAAAGATTCGGTTATATTTTCAGGGACCAATTTCAACGATAGCGGTTTTGTTTCTTTATCTCAGCCTGAGAAGCTGAAACCAAGACTGCATTATTCCTTTAATTCGTTTACATTTCATTTTGCCGCACCCGATTTTGAGGATGAAACAGCAACCCTATATAGTTATATGCTCGAAGGGTTTGATAAACAATGGTCGGGATGGAAGAATGAAAGCAAAGCCGTTTATACCAACCTGCCGGAAGGAAAATATTTTTTCCGTGTCAAGGCTATGAATATGTACGGACATGAAAGTCAGGAAGCCGTTTACGAATTTACGATCCTGGCGCCGTGGTATCGTACCCTGTGGGCCTATATCGGTTATGTATTGTTCTTCTTCGGCTTTGTATACGGGGCCATCATTATTTCAACACGGGGGTTGAGGAACATTATTCAGGAGCGTACTGCCGAAGTGGTGAAACAGAAAGAAGTGATTGAATTGAAAAATAAGGATATCACTGATAGTATCAACTATGCCAAACGTATTCAGGAAGCAATACTGCCTACCAAAGAAAATTTCAAAACCTTGTTTCCCGAAAGTTTTATATTGTATAAGCCTAAAGATATTGTAAGCGGAGATTTTTACTGGCTATCGGAAAAGAATGACAAGATCTTTTTTGCAGCAGCGGATTGTACCGGTCATGGTGTTCCGGGCGCATTTACCTCGATGATCGGAAACTCATTACTCAATGAGATTGTAAATGATAAAGGAATAGCCGAACCGGCAAAAATTCTGGATGCTTTAAGAGAAGGTATTATCAAAGCCTTAAAACAAAGTGGTAAAGAAGGGGAGAATAAGGATGGAATGGATATTTCCCTTTGTTGTGTGGATTTGAAAAACAAGACCCTGGAATATGCCGGCGCTTATAACCCTTTGTTCCTGGTCAGGAAAAATGAATTGATAGAAATCAAAGCCGATAAATTCCCGATCGGTATCAGCGACCGTATAAGCCAGTTTACCAATAACCTGATGAACCTGGAACCGGGTGATAGTATTTATGTGTTTTCCGATGGATATGCCGATCAGTTTGGGGGCTCGGATGGGAAAAAGTTTATGCGCAAACGGTTTAAAGAGCTTCTTTTAAGTGTTCAATCCTTATCCATGGATGAACAGGGCCATGACCTTAATAAAGCTATTGTTTCGTGGCAAGGTGCGGCTGATCAGGTGGATGATATATTGGTGATCGGGGTCAAAATCTGAGAAATCAGGAAAAAACAGTAAATTTATCTTCCAGCATTAAACTTTCGTGTAATTCGCTTGTCATAAACGGCAAATAAGCAATCCATCAACTTAACCATTCATAAACCCATGAAGATGAAAACAACTAAATGGATAACAGGCGGATTTTCGGCACTGTTACTGATGAGCCTGACGGTTTCATCCTGCAAAAAGACTACCAATACCAGCCCTACTTCAGAAGAAACCACTTCGTCAGCCGATAACTCATTGGCCGAACATACTGTTTCCGATATGACGGAAATGGCTGCACAATCTTCCGATGGAAGTTCAGGCCTCTCCAGCTACCGTTTGGCACCAGGTTATGATGCTATTTTGGGTCTTGGATGTGCTACCGTAACGTATGATACCATTAATAAAATCGTTACACTTACATTCAGCGCCAGCAGCACCTGTCTGGATGGAAAAACACGAAGCGGTCAGATTATTATCAATTACTCAGGTTCTGCAGTAGGAGCAAGACATTACCGCGATCCGGGCTTTAGCTGTTCTGTAACCACCAATCACTATGTAGTGGATGGAAACCAGGTGAATATTGTAAATAAGGTTATCACCAATACTACACCGGTTGGATTCAATCCCGCTTCTACCAATGAAACATGGTCTATCAATGCCGATGTAAGCATTGTAAAATCAAGCGGGGGAACCTTCACCTGGAACTGTAACCGTACCAAAACACTTCTTAATACCAGCGATACCTCTATCTATCATGGTGCGGCACGTCCTATCACCTGGTCAAGAGCCCGTGTAGGTCAAATGGGTAGTGCAAACGGAAATACTGCTGCAGGAACAGCCTTTACAGCTTCTATCACCAATCAGTTAATCCGCGATTTCGGTGGATGTAATATCAGCGGACAACGTCCGTTTATTCAGGGAACTATTCAATTCACTCCTTCCGGTCACCCAACCCGTACCATTGATTATGGAAACGGAACCTGTGACCTGATCTATACGGTTACTGTAAACGGTGTTACTTATACCTTTACACTACCATAGTAGATATAAATTTTAAGCATAAAGAAGCGCATTTGTCATGACGACAAATGCGCTTCTTAGTTTGTTTAAAAGCAAGAACCCTGGTCATGCTTGGCTGATATTGTCCTCTGTTTGGGGAAGGGATAAAAGAGGCGCAGCACCGGAATTTATTGTATAATTGTCGGCGAATAAGACACCCATATAGGATGTGTTGATCATGATCAAAAACAAATTACAGCAAATTACTTCCCGGGCTGCTTTTTTAAAGACCGATTTATTTCAGAATACAGTTGCTGTTCTTTTTCTACTCTATATGGTTTTCTATACCATATTCCCCATCTTCGGTGATAATTTTGACCGGATCCCGGGCGATCTTACCGATGCCCGTTTTAATAATTACCTGCTTGAGAACGGCTATTCTTATCTCACAAACAAAGAGCATGTGTTCTGGAATGCTCCGTTTTGTTACCCGGAAAAGGAAATCATTTCCTATTCCGACAATTTTATAGGCGAGCTGCCATTGTATGCTGCTTTTCGTGTTTGCGGTATGGATAATCAGAGTGCCTATCAGGGGTGGATGGTAGTTACCCTGTTGCTGAATTTTATAGTCTGTGCATGGGTGTTATTCCGGCTTTCCGGAAATAAACTGGCTGCACTTGCAGGCGCCTTTGTATTCACATTTGCTATTCCCGTATTTGATCAGAACTATCATTCCCAGATGATGGCCCGGTATATGCTCCCGCTGGCTTTTTATTTTCTTATTATGTTGCTGAAAGAAGCAAAGCACAAATATGTGTTTTTTCTCTTGCTGAGTATTGTGCTGCAGTTTTATAATTCCATTTATCTGGGATTATTGCTTTCGTTGGGATTGTTTTGCGCACTCCTGGGTTATTCCCTTTTTTACTGGAAAAGTATTTCTTTCCGTACCATCTTTAAAAGAAAGTATTGGCGCTGGTATACTTTATACTGTATGATAAATTTCGGCTTGCTTTTTTTGATCATGTGGCCGTATATAGAACGAAGTATGAATGGTACCCTTCCGGATAAAGCATTTGTAATGGCATCACTGCCCGAACCTTCCGCTTATCTGCTTACCTGTGATTTGTCAAGCTCCTGGACATTCCTCGATAAAGTACCGCAAGGAATGATAGACTTCTGGAACAAGTTCCTGTTTCCAGGTGGAATGGCATCTTTGTCGGTTGTTGTTTTTCTGGTTATTCTCCTTGTTGCTGCTTTCAGAAGAAAGATAGGGCAGGTGTCATCTTTATCGAGGTTAGGACTGGCGTTTCTTTCGGGTTTTATTCTGCTATTTATCCTCACTTTCAGGGTGGGCAAATTCAGTCTTTATGAAGGGGTGTATTACTTTCCCGGGTTTGCTGCCATGCGCGATTTGTGTCGGGTGGTGAATGTACAGCTATTGTATTATGCAATATTGGTAACGTTCATGATTTCTATGGTGCTTGCAAAAATCAGGTATACCTGGCTACGGAATGGGGTAGGGGTTTTATTACTCGTGTTGGTGGTAATCGATAACCGCTATGACAGCGAAAAGGCGGTAACCTATTCAAAAGAAGGAAGCCAGGAGGAAGTGATGGATCTGGTGGATAAGATAACGAGCCATCCCGATTACCGGAAATATGAGGCTGTGGTATATATGCCCGATACATTAAAGGGATCTTATAGCCCAATTCAGCTGGATGCTATGTTGGCTTCTCAGTATCTTGGAATAAAAACAGTGAATGGATATACAGGAACCTGCCCCGTGGATTATTGCAATTTTGGTGTCAAACCGGACACCACGGGTTTGAAGATCTGGCTCACCCATAACGGCTTACCTGCCGACAGCACCGTATTCCTTTTTATTCACTGATTTACAGATGTTTATGTGCGAATAGAATGTCAATAAAACGACAATTTCTGCACTTGCTTCAGACCGGATTTATTGTATATTTGATCTCAATCTCCAAAAAAACATCTATGACAAAAAAGTTACTATCCTTGTTCCTGGCCATGTTATGCTATGTTGCTATTCATGCCCAGGTAAGTTTTACAGCCAGTACAACGAATGGCTGCGCCCCACTTCCGGTTGTATTTACAAATACCAGCACCGTGGGTAATTATTATTCTTGGGATTTCAATAACGGTGATCATGTTTCAACCGTTAATGCTACCGAGACGTTCAATAACCAGGGTTTTTATAATGTAATGGTGACTGCTTATGACACTACCGGACATGGTATGGTGATGCTGGGTTCCTATATGATGGGAATCAGCGTAGGCGGGGGAAATATTCAATCCTCATCCGATACCGTTTGCCCGGGAGAAAACATCAACTTCAGTTTTAACGGAGGAGGAGCCTATAACTATAACTGGTCTTTTGGCGACGGAGGAACTTCCAATCAGCAAAATCCTAATTATTCATATTCCACGCCTGGAGTAGATACTGTAAAACTTACGGTAAATGCCAGTTGCGGAATTGTACACATTAAAACAGTTGTGTATGTAAAAAACAATGGCCATCCGAGCGCCAATTTCAATTTTAATAATTATGTCTGCCCGGGCGATATAGGTCAGTTTAATCCGCGCGATTACAATGCTTCTTCCTATTCCTGGTCGTTCGGTGACGGAGGCCACTCTACACAAACTTCACCTACCCATTCTTATGTATCAACCGGTAATTATGCGGTAAAACTTACCCTGACCAGCTCTTGCGGAACAAGCAGCTCCTATACGGATACGGTACACGTAAGAAGTAATATCCATTTTCAGAACTGGGTAGGTATCAACGGACCGGGGAATATCTGTCCAACCGATGCGGGTCAATTCAATCTGAATGCAGGTCCTGCTTTGAGCCATGTATGGCATTTTGGTTATAATGCAGATTCAAGTGCTTTGCAATCGCCTACTTATATGTATCCTTCGGCCGGTATGTATACCGTAACCTGTAAACTGGTCAATGGTTGTGCACTGGATACTACCTTATCAACCACCGTTCATGTCATTGCAAATATGCCGTATAATGGTAACACTTCCTGGCAGATCAATCCGAATCCAGCCTGTCCTCATGACAGTGTTTCTTTCCAGGGTCCGGGCAATACTCCACCTCCGGCGGCTTATAAATGGTATTTCGGTACTACTACCCACGATTCTTCTTCCAAAGTATCTCCTATGTTTGCTTATCCAAGCGTAGGAACTTATACTGTTACTTTGAAATTATATAACGGTTGCGGAAAAGATACAGCGCTTAGCAATACCGTGAATATAAATACCAGTGTTGTTCCTATGTTGGGACATGGAAATGGAAACAATGGCAATTGGGGTGCTCCTACAACATCAGCTTGTCCGGGCGATACTGTAACATTCTATGCGGTAGGCGGTTTTGCATCTTACAAGTTTGACTTTGGAGATGGAACATCCACTACGACTACCACTCCTGAATATATAAGCGGAGGTGGTGGCGGAGGAGGAGGAGGTGGTGGTCTGCAATTGATTGAGTTGGCACACCACACCTATTCCACTAATGGAGTGATGGTAGTAACATTTACAGCAACCAATAATTGCGGCAACAGTGCTTCTGATACACTTCATATTACAGTGGGTGGCAGTCAGCCTGTAAACGGAAGTTTGAATATACTTGGTGGCAATAATATGACCTGTTCACCTATTTCTTTCCTGGGAGCAGGCGGATCAACTTACAAATGGCATTTTGGTAACGGAGATTCTCTGATCACGCATCAGTCCAATGTTTCCTATAGCTATGCTACAGCTGGTACTTATACCGTAACCCTTAAAGTAATTAATGGTTGTGGTAACTCGGCCACCTATAGTACGGTGTTGCCAATTACGGGTATCCAGGCAAGTCTGTCGGGTGGCAATCTTACCTGTCACGCAAATAGCTCGGGTACTATCAATACCACAGCCAATAATGGATTCACTCCGTATACCTATTCCCTTAACGGTGGCATAGCTGGTTCATCTCCCAACTTTACAGGATTAGCAGCTGGTTCGTATACGGTTACCATCACCGATTCAAAAGGTTGTTTTGTAACCAGTACTGCTACGCTTACACAGCCAACAGCCATTGTGCTTACTCCTGGTTCGGTTAATGCAACCTGTGGTAATTCCAACGGAACAGCCAGTGTAACGGCAGCAGGTGGAACAGGCGCTTATACCTATAGCTGGCAGGGTGGAGGAAGTACTTCCTCTATTACCAATGTAGCTGCAGGTTCGTATAATATTACAGTGATGGATGCCAACGGTTGCTCCAATAACATCAGTGTTGCGGTTAATGATGCAGGCGGTCCTGCTGTTACCTTTGGCGGAGCACCTGGTCCTTATTGCGTAAATGCAGGTTCCAGCACCCTTACAGGTGGAAGTCCTGCAGGAGGAGTTTATTCCGGTCCCGGCGTATCGGGTGGTATGTTTAATCCGGCTACGGCAGGAGTAGGTATTCATACCATTCTTTATACCTATACCAGCGGAAGTTGCACCAGTTCGTCCAGCAATTTTATACAGGTAAATGCATTGCCTACTATTTCTGTAACGGCTACGCCTGCTACAGCTGCAGTATGTACAGGAGGCAGTCTTACACTTACAGCAAGCGGTGCAAATACGTATACCTGGTCTCCAAGCATTACCAACAGTACTCCTTTTGTTCCCGGAGGTTCTGCAACCTACACCGTACTGGGTAAGGATGGAAACGGTTGTATCAATGGTACCACGGTACCTGTGGTAGTAAATACACTGCCTACGGTTACTGCTACTGCAACACCATCCAATGCTACTGTTTGTGCCGGAACCAATCTTGTTCTTACCGGTGGCGGAGCATCTTCGTATTCCTGGAATCAGGGTGCACCAAACAATACTCCTTTTATACCAATCGGAACGTCTACGTATACAGTAACAGGAACCGATGCTAACGGTTGTCAGAATAAGGCAACAATTGGTGTAACGGTTAATCCCAATCCTACAGTTACTGTAAGCTTCCCCAAAGCAGTTGACAGTGTATGTGTAAGCCAGACATCAATAACACTGAGCGGTGGTACACCAACAGGTGGAACATATACCGGTAATACCGTAAGTGCAGGAGTATTCAATCCGAATGCTGCCGGTTTCGGGCACGATACCATCACGTATATGTATACCAATGGATTCGGTTGCAGTGCTTCGGCCAAAGGTGTTATCAATGTATACAGCTGTGTTACCGGAATTCAGGAAGCAGCAATGGGTCAGATCAAAATCTACCCGAACCCTGCCAATGGATTGGTTACCTTAGAAGCAACCGAAGCAAACGGTGTTATCACAGTAATGAACGCAGTAGGACAATTGATACACTCCGAGAAGATGACCCAGAACAAGATTACACTTGATCTGCAAAATCAACCCGAAGGTATGTATCTCATTAAGCTGGAAAATGCAAATGGCATTTCCGTGCAGCGTGTACAGATTGTAAAATAAACGATAGGGTTCTTAAACAAAACACCCCGGCATATTGCCGGGGTGTTTTGTTTAAGAACCTTTACAGTGCGGGTTAGGCTGATATACATCAAGTATTAATCTATCCAACTTTGAAACAACAAAAAAGCCACTGAACAATTAAGTTCAATGGCTTCTGAGAAACGCTTTGTAATCTCTAACGAATTTACTTAATCACAATTTCCATCTTCTTGTGCAATCCACCTTCGATAATTTTTCTTAGTGTGGAAATCTCAACATGAAATTGATCTGCTTCAACCTTAGAAATATAGTACTTGTCAGAACCAATCCGTTCACCCAACTCTTCTTGAGTCAATCCTGCTTTAACTCGTTCCTTCCTAATTAATGAACCAATGGTGAACCGCTCCAGTTGCTCATCTGGTTCACTCAATTCATATAATACATCGGCTCCGATCTGGTAGGGTTGGATCATCTTCTCTCCATCAAACCCTTCAAGCTCGATCTTTATATTAGGCCAAACAAGTGTAAAGTCTTCCAACTTCACCTTTTTGAATTCAATGGGATCAAGTAATTTGTATTCCAGGCTTTTCTTAGCCACTTTCCAATTCTTAAATATTTTATCAAAATTTAAGACTCGGTTGTGACCATTACTAAACAAGACCGAAATAGTCAATCCTTTGACCCTGTTGATTTTTAGGATTCTGGGAAGCTTCTTCTTAGACTTCCATTTCTTTACTATATTTTCTTTTTTCATTTGATTTGTCCGTAGAACCGTTAGATGCTAAAACAAGATTTTAAAAATCAGCGTCTTAAATCAGGATTCATTTTGTGGAACCAATCTATCAGCTTTGTTTTTACTTTCGGCTCTTTGAGCCAATCACTAACTTCATTGAGTTGTGACTTGGGCATAAAGCCCTTGATAATCTCTCCACTCATAATTTCTATTACCACTTCGTATTCCGCATAAAAAGCATGAATATGTGGTGGGTTGTGATCTCCTGAGTAGACATAAATCTTTACGTTGTTGATTACATGAATTGTTCCCATTTAAGTTGTTAATAATCATAATTGTTAGCAAATGTTCCTGTTCCAGAGCAATACAAAGTTGTAAAATATTGCAACAAGAAACAAATTTTTTCATAGCTATTTCATATTTAACACAAAGCCAGGTTGTTATAGCCTTACCTGAGCGGATGCCACTTGTTAATCAATATCATTTGCTGACTCATATCTTAATGTCTGTACTTCCCGGATTCAGAATCTCCGGTCGGCATGAATGAGCAAGCACACCTTCAGCCCGTCACATCCGCGCCGACCGGATGTTTTTGTTTAAGCCTTTACAAAATGTATTGTCATGCAATCAATCCGGCTCTGTTTTTTACCAGCATAGCGGCCATAAGTGTTTTGCCGTCTTCCAGCAATCCATCTTCGGCCATTTTCATAAATACAGGAAGATCCATTTCCACCACTTCTATACTTTCATTTTCTTCTTCCAGTCCACCTCCGGCATTGATATGGCCGGCAGTTGTTACCGTAGCAAAATAGAGATGATACTTTTCGGTGGTATATCCCGGCGATGCATAGAATGATGCCAGATGATGAATATTGCTGCGTTCAATACGATACCCGCATTCTTCCATGGCTTCGCGTATACCTGTTTCCAGAGGTTCTTCCCCTTCATCTACTTTACCGGCCATTATTTCCAGGATAGGCTCTTTGGTGAGGGATGCAACGGCATATCGAAACTGACGGGTAAGGATCACCTTACGTGTATCGGTATTATATATCAGAACGGCAGCAGCATCCTGACGGTTTACTTTAATACGGGAGAAGGAACGTTTCACTCCTTTTGCCGTGGTGGTTTGGAGCAAACCCTCTTCAATAACAATGATATTATTAAACAGGATTTGTTCTTTGGTAATAGTCGGGATAATGGGAGACATGTTTTATAAAGATTCGTTAACTTTTCAGACCCTAAGTCCTACCACACATACATCATCTACCTGTTCCTGGCTGCCTTTCCAGTTGTCAAAAGCTTGTTCCAGATTCTTTTTCTGTTCGGGCAGTGGTTGTGAGGCAGCAGCAAGGAGCAGATCCTTGAATTGTTTGTATTTGAATTTTTTTCCTTTGGGTCCGCCAAACTGATCGGCCAAACCATCGCTGAAAAGATATACGGCATCGCCCGGCAGTATATCGAGTAGCGTAGTTTCAAACAAATGCTCTGCCGGTGTATGGCCCCCAATAGCTGCCTTGGTAGCCGTTATCTCTTCAATCTGTGCTTTGTTTTTCCGGTAAATCCATACAGGGTTATTGGCGGCAGCTATAGCAAGCCGCTTTCCTTCCAGCACACAAATCACGAGATCCATCCCGTCGCGGCTGTTTGTTTCTTCCTGTTTTAATGCATGGTGCACACCTTTGTTAAGTTCCTGCAGAATATGACCCGGGTTATGAATGCTGCGTCCGTTCACTATTTCATTCAGCAGATCGTTCCCGATCAGACTCATAAATGCTCCCGGAACACCATGACCGGTACAATCCACCACAGCCAGAATAATTTTTCCGTCTTTTTCCTGAAACCAGTAAAAATCTCCGCTCACAATATCTTTAGGACGAAACAGGATAAAATATTCTTTCAGATACTTACTGATCTTCTGATCCAGCGGAAGGATAGCTTGCTGTATGCGTAAGGCATAATTAATGCTGTCGGTGATATCCTTGTTTTTTTCTTCTATGATTTCTTTCTGAGCCGAAATCTCGGCATGTGCCTTTTGTTTCTGACGGTAACTTCTCCAGATAAAGAGTACAAACACCAGGGCCAGCATCAGCCCAAGGGTAACTGCTCCGATAATAACTTTTTGTCTTTTACTATCGGCCGTTGCTATGGCAGCCTGCGTTTCTTTGTCCTTATTTAAAAGAATAATCTGATGGTCTTTCTGATCACTTTCAAAAAGAGCTTTCATACCGGCTATCTGTTTGTTATTGCTTTCATTCACGATGCTGTCTTTGATATCCGAATACTTCCGGTTGTATAGAAGTGCTTTGACCAGATCACCTGTTTTTTCGTAGGTATTGGAGAGTCCTGAATAACAGTGTTTGATAATTTCTTTGGAGGAGAGCGCTTCACCTTCTTCCAGTCCCTGCTGAAACTGATCCAGCGCTTTTTTAGTATCCGACAGGGTTAAATACAAACTACCCAGATTGCAGCGGGAAATGGCAACCCCATTTTTGTCTCCACCTTCTATTCTGTATTTCAAACCCAGCAATTGATATTCAACAGCCTTTTTATAATCACCCTGATTTTTGTATACCAGACCTATGTTATTATAAGAGGCACCCATCCCGTTTTTGTCTCCAATCTTCTCGCGTAGCTGCAGGGCTTTTTCATGACAACGCAGGGCGTTGGAATAATCTTTCAGATTCTTATAGGTAATGCCCATGTTGTTATACGATGCGGCTATGGTAAATGTGTCACGAAGTGTTTCCCTCAATGCCAGCGCTTTCTGTTCATAGCTCAGTGCCTGTTTCAGATCGCCCTGGTTTTTGTATACATAAGCCAGGTTTTCGTATGAAGTGGAAGTTGCCGAAGGCGATCCTCGGTGTTCATTTATCTTAAGCGATTTAAAATAACAATCCAATGCTTTGGGATAACTGCCCTGATCGTAATTCACATTGCCTTCTCCATTCAGTGCATCGGCAATATCCGACGAATCTTTTAACGCCGTAAAAATGGTTCCCGCCCGTTGGAAATAAGTAAGGGCTTCTTTATAATCTGCTTTACCGAAGGAAATTGTTCCCAGATTCATACAGGACAAGGCCAGTCCTTTCTGAGACCCCAGCTTTTGAGATAAAAGAAGCGCCTCGTCGGCATAAGAGGTGGCACGTCCGTAATTATTTTTTTTGCGGAGACAGGCGCTCAGTTTATTAAGCAGGGCTATTTTGCCCGTGTCTTCTTTAGCTTTTGAAACAAGTGTTTGCAAGGAATCCACTTCCTTGTTTTGAGCCAAAAGGGTAAGAGAGAAAGAATAGAATAATAAGAGGCTCCGGACTCTTTTCATAAGCTAAGGATCGGGAACCGATCAACCCCAAACATGGAGTGTAGTACCTGTAAGCTGGGTATTATAGGATTTTAAATTCTGTGGAGAGGGACCACCGGTAACCTGTCCGTTGGGTGCAAAAACAGAGCTGTGAGCAGGACAATAAAAATCATTCGGGCCACTTTCATAAACAACGGTATTGCCCTGATGGGGACAAGTCTGAGATACCGCCAGGAATAATCCGGCAGTGGTTCTGGCAATGATAACACCCTGATAATACATATAACCGCCCAGGTGGGTAAGAGCCACATTGGCAGGATCGGTAAGGCTAAGGTTGAAATTGACAGTAGGAGGATTGGCTCCCAGCGGAGCTTTAGAACAACCATTGAGACAGGAAACAACTGCAAATGCTCCTGCACTCATACCCACAAGAGAGAGAAATTTTTTTCTGTCCATGATTGATTAAATAAGGGTTCCTGTATTACAAAGTTAAGGCAGAAAATGGATTTATTTTGCTCATGAACGTTAAAAATGAGGATAAAAGCCGCCGGATGAGACAGAAAGGCAGAATGAAGCGACAGGAGACGAGGAGTATGCCGGACAGGTAGCATGTATTTACCTGGCAGCAGTGATGACATGCGGGGTAGGGGTATGCAAATGACTGGTAGCAGGAGTGAAATACCTGGCAACCGGATAGGAATACATAGAAGTTGTATGGAAATTCCTGGCATTCGTTATGAAATACAAAGCAACCGGATTGGAATGTAGGGAAGTTGTATTGAATTTCATGGCTTTTGTCCTTAAATGCGAAGCAATGGGATCAGAATGTTTAGCAGTGGCCATAAAAAGCAAAGCAAGTGGATAAGAAAGCAAAGAAGTTATATGACAATGCCTGGCAATAACAGTGAAATGTCTGGCAAGGATATAAGAATGTGTAGCAGTTGGAATGAAATACCTGGTAATCGTATACGAATGCTTAGCAGCTGTATGGGTTGGAATAGCACTCATTATAAAACAGTAAGCATTAATGCGTAATCTTTATCAAATGCCCCTGATCGGAGTTAAAAATAGGACAACACTATTGTGTTTTTTATAAAACAGTATTAATTTAATGGAATATTATAAATGAAATAAAAAATAATAACATGAACACACAACCAAAAGTTAAAAAGAAAGAGGTAGCGCTCGGTCTCAAATGGCTTAGCACTCCTCAGCTTATAAGCAATGCCCGGCTTTATTTGCAAAAGATAAGCGGAAATGTTTATTTCCCGGCACCCTCTCCATCAATAAGTGAGGTTTCTACTCAGTTGAATGTACTGGAGACAGCATATACGGTATCCCTTTCAAGGGCTAAAGGAGCGGTAAGCGAAATGCATGTGGAACGGAAATCTCTTGAGATCCTGCTCAAGGGGCTTGGAATTTATGTAGAGACCATAGCCAACAAAGACCCCGATAATGCTGAGCAAATCATAAACAGCAGCGGTATGCCCATTAAAAGGCCTAATACGCATCTGCCTAAAACATTTACGGCAAGGTTAACCGGTACTCCGGGTGAGGTGAAGCTGAATAGTAAAAGGGTGAATCAAAGTTCCTGCTACATGTATGCCATCACTACCAATCCTGCATCTGAAACGGCATGGGAGGAGCTTACGCCCAGTACGAATGTAAAGAAGTATATAAACGGACTGATACCATCCACCCGCTACTATTTCCGGATGAGGGTAAGTACGAGCGGGGTGATAGGTGCCTGGAGCGAGGCCATCGATGTGTTGGTGCCTTAAAAAGCTTTTCTCAGCATATCGGCATATTCATCCGGAAGGATGCTTTGCTCTATTGCCATGGCAGCTTTTTCTACGTCATAGGCAAAGCGGACGAACTCCACTGCAATGCTCTCTTTGGAATAAATACTGCTATTTTCAGAAAGATGAAGCAATACATAACACCCTCTCGCATCTCCATCCTTCGGCTTGCCCACGGATCCTAAGTTGATCGCGTGGCGGAATGCCGTTTTCCCATCTTTTTCATACGAGAATATACGGTGATAGGGTTTATGGGTATGCCCGATGCACAGGATATCGGCTTGAGCACCTCCCATTATTCGCATCATGCTTTTTTCGTCCCGGTCTTCAAACAAATATTCGTTTATTTTCCGTGGACTTCCATGTGCCAGCATCAGGCACAAAGGATTTTCATTCAACTGATATTCCATGCGGATATGGGCCGGCAATGTTCTTAAATAATCGCGTTCTTCGGGCTGAATGAGTTGATTGGACAGGGCAATGGAAATGGCTCCCATGGCTTTGTCATGCTCGGTTTTGTAGGCGCAACCGCAGTCATCGGAATGACGTCCTACACCGAAATCATAATTACCGGCAATGGTGAGGATGCCTCGTTTCCGGATTTCGTTTACCACTTCATTGGGCCAGATATTATATCCCACCAAATCGCCGAGGCAGTAAACGGCATCCGGTTTACGTTTGTCCATATCATTAAACATGGCTTCCAGAGCGGGCAGATTGGCGTGAATATCGCTGAATAAAGCAAGGATCATAGGTCGCTTTCTTTTTTAGAATACAGTAAGGTATGGATGAGGAGTCCGAGCAGGGCCCCGGTAATGGGTCCCGCAATATAAATCCAGAGGTGTTCGGTATGCGCTGATACAATGGCGGGACAGATGGATCGTATGGGATTCATGGATGCGCCGCAGATAGGGCCCGCAAATAATGCTTCTAATCCCACAGTTCCGCCAATAGCGATAGCAGCGGTGATGCCTTTTTCCTTAGAGCCGGTGGAGACGTTAAAGATTACCATCACCAGCAACAAGGTAAGTACGGTTTCGAGCAAAAAGGATTGCATATCACTACCTGCAGGCATGGTAGTACCCAGCAATTGATTTTGTGGAAACAGCATTTTTAAAAAGCCGCTTGCAGCAAAACCTCCTATGGCTTGAGAAAGAATATAAGGAAGTGTTTCCCTGAGGGGAAAGCGGCGTGCCACGGCAAAAGCGATGGTGACAGCCGGATTGAGATGCGCGCCTGAAACATCACCCAGGGCAAAGATCATGGCTGAGACGATAAGACCAAAGGTCATGGCAACGCCCAGGTGGGTAATGACGCCCCCTGTTTCCTGATTGATGATGATAGCTCCTGTGCCGCAAAATACAAGGGCAAAGGTTCCTATAATTTCCGAGAGATATTTTCTGTAGTTCATAGGCTTAGCAGCAGCCGCTTCCGGGTTTACAACAAGAGTCTTTTTTGGCAAATACAGTGACACTGAATATCCCTACCCCTGAATTTTTAAAGGTTTTAGCTTCTTCGCCTGTTACATAGTCTTTCAGAATCTCATCCGGAATGGTAATTGCTTTTTCCTTTTGGACGGTCACTGTGGTAAATCCCGTTTCGCGGATCAGGTTCAGGTATTCCTCTTTTTGAATGGCACCGGCAATGCAGCCTGCGTACATTTCGGCAGCATTCTTCAGTTTGTCGGGTAGTTCACCTACCAGTACCACATCGGATATGCTGAAATGACCTCCGGGTTTAAGCACGCGGAGTATTTCTTTAAATACCTCTTTTTTGTTTGGCACCAGGTTGAGCACACAATTGCTTACCACCACATCGGCAACACCGGAGGTAAGAGGCATTTTTTCAATATCCCCTTGTCTGAATTCCACATTGTGAAATCCTTGTTTTTCGGCGTTGGATCTGGCTTTAGCAATCATGGCTTCGGTAAAATCGATGCCGATTACCTTTCCTTCGGGTCCGCATTCCTGCCTGGCCACAAAACAATCATTTCCTGCTCCGCTGCCCAGATCAATCACTACGTCTCCTGTTTTTATTTTAGCAAACTGGGTGGGCAATCCGCAACCCAATCCCAGATCGGCATCGGGGTTATAACCGTTAAGCTTGTCATAATCTTCAGACATGATGTTGTATACACTATCGCCGCAGCAGGTGCTCGTAGCTCCGCAGCAGGAAGAAGCATTGGTGTCTTTATCCTGCAGGGCAATGGCGCTGTATTTCTGTCTTACCATTTCCTTAAGTTGATCCGGTGTTTCCATGTCGTTTGTTTTAGTGGTTATCGTAATATGTCGATTGTATGAAGCAAATTTTTTTAACAGCACTTTTCACCCGACTTTTTATAGGTCACGAATAATTCGCTCAGATAGCTTTGGGCCAGCTTCCATTCCTTTTCGTCAATGCAGTAGCATACTTTGGCTCCTTCAATATCGCCCTGGATAAGTCCCGCTTCCTTCAGCTCTTTCAGGTGCTGGGAAACGGTGCTTTGTGATAGGGGAAGCTCTTCCACAATATCGCCGCAGATACAGGTCTGGCGTTGAATCAAGAGTTTAAGAATCGCCACCCGGGCAGGGTGGGAGAGGGCTTTGGCGTATTTGGCAATCTTGTTATCCTTTACGGTAAACTCTTCTGTCTTTGATATTCCCATGATGGCGTGTTAATCGTATCGCAATATTACGATATAAATTTAATTATATCCAAACTTAATTTGTTAAATAATGTGTTAAGTTATTCATGTCAATACGGAATAGGCCGCTGATCTTCATGATAATCTGCGGTCTATCAAGTCAGGATATAAGTGAGGTTAAATGTATTTTCCGTGCGAAAGGATTGCTTTTGCCTGCTGCGGGAGGATTAACCGGGGAGAACTATCAGGAAACCAGTTTCCATTTGGTGATAAAA